>ORMF012583601.1_pt1 | contig 42274 bp, 41 predicted proteins | sample 1779871 | NCBI WGS metagenome assembly ORMF01 (sample SAMEA104232316, study PRJEB22302) | groundwater metagenome | biome: forest; feature: aquifer; material: groundwater | place: USA | collected 2011-08-07 | depth 5.4 m
GTATTAGTAGCGATGTAGCTTGCTCCGTCGGTCTCGAGGACTTTGCCTGCCGATGATGTTACCTGAAGGGACGAACCGATATTGAGGGTGAATGAGAATCTGTTGGCTTCCACGGTGATGGTTGCAATGGTCGAAGTGGCGCTCGAAATAGTGAGTGTCACCCCGCCAACGCTCAAGATCGTATCAACCGCGAGATTCGCATCATCGAAGGCGGCATGGGTCGTCCGAGGCGCGCTAAGCGCGACCGCAAACAGTGCGAGTGCGAACAGAAGCAACACCGCCACCGATCTCGTTGCGAGAATCTTTTTCATGTGTGTATGCCGCTAGAGCTGATAAGAGAAGTCGTGATTATGGGCACGAGCCAAAGGTCCAGACGACGGTTCCACCATTAGCAGCAGCACCAAAAGTGGTAGTAGCTACTGAAGAAGCCGTGAAAGCAAGCTTAATCGGCGTCGCCGTCGAGGTCGCGGTCGTCTGTATGCAACCGAGAGACGCCGTCGACGTTGCTGCATTTGTGGTTGTTACCGTGAGCGTCCCACCTACTGTCGTTGCGCCAGTAACAGTCGCAGCTCCGACTACTGTGGAAGATGCTTGCGAGACGAAACCGGCCGTCAGCGTGGAAAGACCCGTAACACTCAGCGTAGTGCCATGTGAGGTAGCGCCGGTGTTCGTGAATGCTCCCACAACTGTCGAAGATGCTGTCGAGACAAAGCCAGCCAACGTAGAGAGACCCGTGACACCGAGTGTGCTGCCGAAGGACGCGGCACCAGTGCCAGTAAATGCTCCCACGACCGTCGAAGACGCTGTCGAGACGAAGCTTGCCAGCGTGGAAAGGCCGGTAACACCGAGCGTACCCGCTGTCGCGAAGTTGCCGCTCGCCGCGGTCGTCGTTGCGAAACCATTAACGTTGACGTTGCCATAGAGCGACGAAACTCCCGTTACCGCAAGAGTGCCTGTGGCATTCACGTTACCCCCTGTCGTTATATTCGTACTAATCGTCGTCGCGCCCGATGTCGAGCTAACGACGAATAAAAGAGAGACCACGACCGCAATCGTGATCGGGAGCACCCCGTCTCTCCTGAAAATCGAAATTCCTTTCATCATAATGATTATGTATACAGCTAATAATTAATAATGTTCTATACGAAAACCTAAGCGACCTTTGTAAGCAAACCTACACGCGAGAAGAGCCTCGCACGTTGCCACCCATTGTACGCCTTGTTTTCCCGTGCAAGTGCATCGAGGGCGGAGGATGTGTATAACTTTTCACTTGACTCCAAAGCGCCGTAATTCATCGATAAGCAGGGCAAGCGGAAGTCCGACGATGTTGTTGTAATCCCCCGCGATGTGCTGAACGAAGCCCGCGGCACCGCCCTGAATAGCGTAGCCACCTGCCACCCCAAGAGACTCCCCCGTCTTGACGTATCGTGCAATCTCCTGCGCAGAGAGTGTGCGGAATGTCACGCGCGTACCGGCCGCACGAGTCACCGAGTGGCCTGTTTTTGAATCCACGATCGCGATTCCCGTAAGGAGTACGTGCGTCCTGCCGCTCAGCATCTTCAGCATGCGAGACGCGTCCTTCGCTGTATGTGGCTTGCCGAGAAGTTTCCCCTTGAAAACCGCGAATGTGTCTGCGCCGATAACGAGCGCATTTTTGTGCCGCACCGCGACGGCCAGAGCCTTGCCGAGCGCAAGCTTCTTTGCAAGCGCGCGCGGCGCGAGCGGAAGCTTCATGTCTTCTTCGTATCCGCTTTCTTCTACACTGAATGGGATGTCCGTTGTGGAGAGGATCTTTTTCCGCCACTCTGACGCGGAGGCGAGGATTATTTTTCTCATACGGGGGAGTATTGCATACCGCGCATACGCCTGCTACCATGTCCCCACACGCCCCATATCGTATCAAGAGAGTGGCGAGAGTTCCGGCTCAATGACCCACCAGCAGCGTGCTCGTAGAGTAATGTGCTCCAACCGGCCCGTAAGGGGCGATACTTCTCACGAACGTCTCCCCTACAGGGGAGATTGATCTTTTGAGTATTTGCATTTCAGATTTTACTAGAAGCTAGAAGCTCGCAGCTCGAAGCTGCTTAACATATGTTCCATTCACTTGATCGATACACCGTTGAGAGCGTTACCTGCGGACACCCCGACAAAGTGTGCGACCAGATATCAGACGCAATCCTTGATGCGTGTCTCAAACAAGACCCGCGGGCGCGCGTTGCGGTCGAATCGTTCGGCAGCCACGGCACACTCATGCTCGGCGGCGAGGTAAAAACGAAAGCGAAAGTCAATTTTGAAAAAATCGCACGCACGGTGTACCGCGACATCGGGTATACCGACAAACTCAGGGTGCTTAATACGATTGCCAAGCAGTCCCCCGACATCGCAATGGGAGTCGATACGGGTGGCGCGGGTGATCAGGGGATTATGTACGGCTATGCGACCAATGAGACCAAAGAGATGCTCCCGCTCGGCGTCGTCCTGGCGCATGCACTCGCCCGCCGCTTGGAAAAATTGCGCCGCGACGGCACGCTGAAATGGCTCAAGCCCGACGGCAAGACACAAGTCACGATAGCGAACGGCAAAGTCATTACCGCCCTCTGCTCTACGCAACACGCGAAAACTGTCAGTCAGGAAGAAATACGCGAGAAGCTTATCAAACATCTCTTCACGCCGGTCCTCGGCCCCACAAAAAATATCGAGATCCTCGTGAATCCTACGGGTCAATTCATTCTCGGCGGATTTACCGCAGATGCGGGTCTCACCGGCCGTAAAATAATGGTGGACACGTACGGCGGACTCATGCCGCACGGCGGCGGCGCGTTCTCGGGTAAGGATGCGACCAAGGTGGATCGCTCGGCCGCGTACATGTGCCGCTTCGCCGCAAAAAATCTCGTCGCGGGCGGCTATGCCAAGAAGGCGCTCATATCGGTCGCCTACGCCATCGGCCGAGTCGAACCCGTCATGATTGAAGCGTTTGACGACCGCGGCAAAAATCTCACCGATGTCGTGACAAAGAATTTCGACTTCCGGCCTCGCGCTATCATCAAGCGCCTCGGGCTCAATCGTCCTATCTTCCGCGAGACCGCCGCCTACGGACACTTCGGCGTTGCGGGCCGCCCGTGGGAAAAAATCATCAAACTGAAATGAACAAAGCCTTCATCTTCGACATGGACGGTGTGCTCGTGAATAGCGAGCGCGCATGGGACGGAGAAGAAGGGCTCCTTCTTGAAAGCATATTCGGTAAAGCTATTGCCGGGAAAATCGGCAATACCGTAGGGATCGGCATCAATGCGTTTTATGAAACTGCCCGCGGTCTTGGTGCCACGATTTCCTACGAAGAATACCTGGAGCGGTACGATGATGCGGTAGCAAAAGTGTATGGCAGGTCGGCTATGACGGAGGGGCTCGACAAGCTTGCGCAAACATTGATATCGTCCGGCTTCAAACTCGGACTTGTCACCGCGTCTCCCATGAGCTGGATTGAACGGATCACCCCTCGGCTGTCGTTCAGAGAGAAGTTGGAAGCGGTGATTTCTCTGCACGAAAGAACGGACCTCAAACCAAAACCCGCGCCTGATGGATACCTTGAAGCGCTGAAAATATTGAACGCCGATCCCAAATCCTCATTCGTCCTCGAAGACTCGAATGCGGGCATCGCGGCGGGCAAAGCATCGGGCGCATTCACCATCGGCTTCCGCGGCAATCTGACCGAGGGCTACGAACAAACGGGCGCCGATGCGTATGCCGAACGAATGGACGACGTCGTAAAACTTGTCGAGGAACGTATCACTCAACAGTGACAGACTTTGCCCTCCTTCGCACAAGGCTACGGACGGGCGCAGCGAGATTGCGTAAGTGGCTTACTCAACGGTGACAGATTTTGCCAAATTTCGAGGCCTATCGACGTTGAGTCCTTTTTCTTTCGCAAAGTAGTAGGCGAAGAGCTGAAGTGGGATGACATTGAGAATCGGCGACAACATTTCGATGGTTTGCGGCACATAGAGCACGTCGTCCGCCAATTTTGCTATCTCTGTGTCCCCTTCCGTCGCGACCGCAATGACCGGCCCCTTGCGCGCCTTGATCTGTTGGATGTTGGAGAGCATCTTTTCGTACACGCTGTCCTTAGTCGCAATCGCCATGGTGGGAAAATTCTCGTCTATCATCGCGATAGGCCCGTGCTTCATCTCGCCGGCACCGTATCCTTCGGCATGGATGTACGAGATCTCCTTGAGCTTGATAGCACCCTCGAAGGCTATCGGGTAATTATATTTTCGTCCGATAAACAGGAAGTCCCGGTTGCCGGCATATTTCTTTGCGAGCTTTTCTATCGCTGCCCGCCCGTCCAATATTTTCTGCACCTTGGCAGGGAGCGCCTTCAGTTCGGCCGCGATCTTCTTGCCCATTTCCGCGGACATGTTCCGTTGCCTCCCCAAAAAGAGGGTGAAAAGGACGAGTGCGGTCAACTGCGATACGAGCGCCTTGGTCGAGGCGACGCTCATCTCCGGTCCCGCGTGATTGTAGACGCCCGCATCGGTCTCGCGCGCAATCGTCGAGCCAACCGCATTCACAATGCCGAGCGTGAGCGCACCTTTCCGTTTTCCTTCGCGTATCGCCTCAAGCGTGTCGGCGGTCTCGCCCGATTGTGATATCGCGATGAGCGCGGTTCTTTGATTGAGTACGGGACTCCGGTAGCGGAATTCGCTCGCGAGCTCGACCTCGACGGGAATGCCGGCGAATTCCTCGAGCATGTACTCGCCGACCAACCCGCCATAATACGCGGTCCCGCACGCGGTGATGATAATACGTTCGATCTTCTCTAAATCCTTGGCGACACTCTCGAGACCGCCGAGCTTCGCGCGCCCCTCCTTTTCAATCAGTCGGCCACGGAGTGTATTCTCGATTACTTCCGGCCCTTCCATGATTTCTTTCAACATGAAGTGTTCGTGTCCGCCTTTTTGCGTCTCTTCAGCACTCCAGTCGATCGTCGAAGTCTTACGGCTTACGCGTGTCGAATCGAGCCGCAGGATTTTGTGCGATTTCGGAGTCAATATTGCTACGTCGCCGTCTTCCAAAAAGACAACTTTCTTCGTATGTGGCAGGATGGGCGATGGATCAGAGGCGATGAAGCGCTCACCCTTGCCGAGCCCTATCACGATCGGGGAGCCCATGCGCGCCGCGATAAGTTTGTCGGGCTCTCCCTTGTACTGCAGGGCGATTCCGTACGTGCCGCGTATTTCATTCAAAGCCGCGAGCGCCGCCTTTTCGAAACTCTTCTCCTTCTTAAGATGCTCTTCAATGAGATGTGCGAGGATTTCTGTATCGGAGTCCGAAACGAATGTGTGACCTTTCTTCTCCAGGTATTTCTTCAGCTCTTTGAAATTTTCGATGATGCCGTTGTGCACAAGCCATATCTCTCCCTCACAATCGGAATGCGGATGCGCGTTGACTTCGTTCGGCTCGCCGTGAGTCGCCCACCGCAAATGCGCGATACCGCTTTTCCCGGTATATTTTTTCGGCATTTTCTTCCTCAATTCTTTGACGGCACCGGGCGTCTTTACGCTTCCACTCTCGGGCGTATAGATGCCTGCTGAATCGTATCCGCGGTATTCGAGCGAGATAAGCCCCTTCAAAAGAAGCTCCGCCGCATCTTTCCCTTTGGCACCCGTATACGCAAAAATTCCACACATATCAAGGGACTATAGCAGATGCTGTTATTTGAGCACAACATCGGCGATGTTGCGGCGAAATGCATCAATCTCTTTGCCGTCGGCGGGACGTTTCGGGTACGTGCGGTTTGAGAGAATAACGAATGCGGTGCCTCGTTCGACGTCACACACAACTGATGTGCCTGTGAATCCAGTCTTTCCGAATGTACGTGGACCGCACTTTGCCCCCATAAACCACGGCTGATTGACCTGCCACCCCAGTCCTTTTTCCGCTCCTGTAATGATTGATTTCGTAAATCCCTCATTGCCTCGCAACAGGCTCTCTAGAAAATTAAGGATATCAGGGGCAGTTGAGAATAATCCTGCGTGACCGACGGCTTTTCGCGCGCGCGCGAAGACGCGCGCGCACTCGTCGTGGACAATGCCGCACACTTCGCCACCCCCATCGATTTCCGTCGGCGCAATGTTCGAGTTACGAACTCGAACATTTGGAAAGAATGTTGTTGAGCTCATGTGGAGAGGATCAAAAAAATACTCTTGTGCGCATCTGTCCAATGTGCTTCCGCACACCCGCTCGACAACGATTCCCAAGAGAAGTGCGGGCAAATTCGTGTATAAAAATTGAGTGCCCGGTGTATCGGCTAATTCGTGCGAATATGCCGATGCAAGAATCTCATCCGGTGTCTTGTCTTTCAAGGTCGAGAGCTGTAGTCCGTGGATCGCATACCGTAAGAGATGTTCGATGGTGACCTCCTCGCGCCACCGGCTTTTGAATTCCGGAATGTGCTCGATGAGTTTATCGGTAAGTCGCAGCTTACCCTCTGCAATAAGGAGGAGCGCTATTGACGCGGTCGGAATCGATTTTGTGATCGAGGCAAGGTCGTAGATGGTATCTTCTCGCACGAGCGGAGCGCCCGTATCGTACGTCAAATTTCCGAACGGCCATACCTCTCTGGAACCATTCGCGCGAATGATGCCGACGACACAGCCGGGAAATACTTTTTTCGCTATTGCTTTTTCAGCACACTCTCTGATTTCTTCACGCATCGGGATATGCTTCTTTGATCTCTTTCGCCAGGTACGGATTCCACATGGCACCGGTTGCGGTCATGACCACATCTGCGCCCGCAGAGCGGTACTCCTTGAAATCCTTGGGTACCGTGACACCGCCAACGCCAATGATCCCGTATTTCATATCGAATTCCTCGCGAAGTTTTTTGAGCCGCCGTGTCATATCGAGCCCTGCCCACTTTATCGGGTAGCCGCAGATGCCGCTCTTGAGGCGCCATTCCCCTCCTGGGAGCGCCTGCTTGCCGCTCTCGTCGTAGACCGGCGCGGGAATGGTGTTGATGGCCGAGATGCCCTCGACGAGAGGACCGACTTTCTGCACGAATTCGCGCAACTCATCCTCGCTCTCGAAGTAGGAGATCTTAAGGACGAGCGGCATCTTTCCGATTTCCCTTTTGAGGGCCTCCACTATCCGCTTGGACATATCCGCGTCGAAACAAAGGAGCCGCTTCACCCTATCGCCTTCGTTGGGGCAGCTGAAATTCGCTTCGATGGCGTGCACTCCCGTCTCTTTCATTAACTTCGCACCGAGCACCCAGTCATCCACGAAATCCTGGTCCGTAAAATTCGCGTCCCACCGCGTACCCTCGATCATCCCGCAGACAACTTGCCCCGGTCGTGTTTTCACGAACGTCATCAGCTCTTTGATGTCCCGTTGCCACACGTCGACGGGATACGAAGGATTGCCGAACGAGTTCGTGATGGCAAGCGGCTCGGTGTACTCTTTTTTTGTCGTCAGGCCCTGTTTCGCTTTTTCGAGCGTAAGGTCGCCGTCGACTTCGACCGGCAAGACATTGGGCCAATCGTTGGCCTTTTTTATGCGCGTACGAACGGTCTTGTACACCGGGACGTCGTACCCTTTTTCGAGTGCGGCTTTTACGAAACGGCCGTTGAGAAGAGGCCCTGCGGCGATGCCAATCGGATAGCTAATCTGGTAGCCAAGATAATCGAATCGCGGCTTGCCCGGCGGAAGCACGACCCCATCCGCAAAACCATTGAACGGTCCCTGCTCCCAGTTCTCGTAGTAACTCTTTTCCGGATTGTAGAACGGGGCCTGTAACATAGCCATCACAATACCATATTGCTACTTGCCGGCATTCGGAATCTTCTTCCACTTGTTGGCCTTCAAATGCCAGCTTGAGGGATCGGACTTCTGTATCTCATCCCAGATCTTCTTCGCGGTCTTGGTATAGAGCTTTTTGTCACGCACGAATTTCCGCATCATCCCTTTTTTGCCCGGCACGCGACTTCCCCGCTCTTCGACCTCTTTCATCTCCAGATCGATATCGAGATTGTCGGCGTCCTTCACTATTTTTGCCTCGATCGAATCACGCTTCTCGTATATTTTCAAAAGTTCCTCAAGATCGAGGAATAGAGTCCCCGCAAATTGATCGCGCGCCGCGCGCGCGTCATCGGTCGTCGTGTAGACCTTGTGCACGTAGGCCAAGTCGGCAGTACGCGCTTCGGCGAGATCGTGGATGAGCGCCATCTTGATTATTTTTTCCTCATCCGTCACTCCCTCCCTCCGTGCGATGAGGAGTGCGAGAAAGACGACGCGGAGCGTGTGCTCCAAGGTCGACGCGCAATCGGTCGCCAAATGCTGGATCCACGCGCGGGGAATGTTGCGGAGCGAGCCTATCTCGTATAGAAACTCAATGTCGCGGCCTTTCATGTCGGGCAGTATACCCCAATATAAAAAGAAGAGCGCCTCGCGAGATGTAGAGTCTCGCGCAGGCGCTCATGTGACCGGGGCAACTGCTGTCCCGAATCGTTTTTGAGCTTGAGGGGTGCTACCCGACATGCTGTCTCTTTGCGGTCCACGGACCAAAGTCGTCAGGGACCGCGGGGCTAATTATCGTGACGTTTTCTGCCACGAAAATTTTGCCCGGGTTGAAGGCGTTAAGCTCAATCTGGACGCCGTGTTCCAGTTTGGGCGGGGCACCATGCCTCCCCGCATTGACCAGGATACGCGGAGGAATGACTCCGCTATACCCGTTGATCGCGTGGGCGTCCGTTACCCACGCGCGAGTGCCGGGGCCGTTGACTTCCGTCAACGTGCCTCGGAAGCAAGGCTTACTTTCCATTGCCATTTCCTCGGTTTGAGTTTCTGGTTCCCGAAAGAACGACCTTTCCTCCGGGATTCTCGAGCGTCCATGAGTGGCCGCGCGAGAGACCGAAGAAAAGAGTCTCTGTATTAAGCCTGAAAAAATGATGGATGTCGAACCCAAATCCACATGGTAGAAAAATGGCGCAGAGAGTAATGCTCGAGACATAAAAAATAAAAGCGCCCCGCGCAGACCTATGGTCCGCGCGAGGGCAGTCGCTTTCGCCTACAACGCCGAGGCTCTAGTGCTCCGCGCTGTGGGTCGACGTCGGGAAGTCCGTGCCGGAAGGTTGGTGGGCGTCAATCGGCCCACCTCGGCTCGGATCCGTCGGCGGTTCAGTCACAATAGCCGCCGCACCTGCTTGCTGAGCCTCCTGGAATTGACCCCAGAATTTTTCGATAGCTTTGTTGGCGGCTTCGAGACGCGCCGCCAACTGCTTTTTCTCCCCGCGGAGCATGACGACTTCGGCCCGGGTCTCCTCCAAGGTGATTGCCTGGGCCTTCATCATCGCCTCGACGGCGGAGACTTCGGCCATGAGCCGCTCTACCTCTTTTTTGGTTGGCCGTTTCCTTCTCTTCTTCATGACAAAACCCCAATATCTGTTGAGCCAGCGAGTCGATCGACACTCCTCTGTGGAGCGCTCCCCTCACTGCCGCGCATAGTGCTAGAGACAGCCGACCGTGTCAAACGGTCGGATTTTTCCCCGTGCGGTTGACCACGCTGGTCAAAGTGGGACTTGCAAGGTGCCATCTACTCCCTCCTCTTGTACTTGCAGTCCCCGGATCGCTCCTTCCCACCCAGCGTCGTATCCAAAGTAGTAGCCAAGACCAATCCCCCCAAGAAGAGCCGCAAGAAACCCGACCGCGATATGCCGATGCGTTAATTTCATATTATTTCATTCTAACACCTTTAAAGGCTTTTCCCTTCCGCGCCATCTGATCGACGAAACGACCGGTCGCGGCGCTCACTTTTGTCCAGCGCTTGTTCCGCGGGCTTATGACCTGCGAACGGCCTTTCACGGTACCCGCGCGCCCTTTTCCTTTTGGCCCGTTCTTCGCCATTGGTGCATAGTATCATCCGGTAAACGCCGCACTCTTCGTTTTCCCCAACTCACTCCATCCGCTCACTTACTCACTTATCGGTCTCGGCCGCGAATATCTGGGTTCGGAGCGACGCGGGAATGATGCGCCACTCATCTCGCGAGAGAAGCGTCCGCGCCGCGTACAGGGCGGCGGCGATAGCGGCGAATCCGCCTACTGCCACTCCCCAGCGGGCTCCCGCATGTTCCGCAATCCATCCGATGAGCGGAGCGCCGATCAGCGTGGATCCGAAAAGCGCCATCGTCCAGAGTGCCATGACGCGCCCGCGCATGTGGGAAGCGGATTCGAGCTGGACCATGGTGTTGCCCACCGACGTAAGATTGATAGAGAAGAACCCGACGAACGCCATGCCCACGATCGCAAGCCCCAAGGTCGGCATGAGCGCCGTCATGCACATCGAGAGGCCAAAGAGGAATGCCGATGCCACGAACTCGAAAATCGTAACCCCGCGGCGGCTTGCGGTGAAGAGGCCGCCGGCAACCGATCCCGCGCCCATGGCCGAGAGGAGTGCGGCGTAATCGGCGGCACCGCCCTGAAAGGTATACTCCGCGAGCAAGGGCAAACTCACTTGAAATTCATACGAGACCGTTCCGATAACCGCCATCGAGATAAGGATGGTGCGGATCATCGGCACCGAAGTAGCGTAGCGCAGGCCCGCCAGTAAATGATCCGGTGCGCGAGGGACTTCTGCTTCGCGATGGAATTCATCCGGACGGAGGAAGAAGAGCGCGACAAGGACCACCACGAAAGAAAGCGCGTTGGCAAAGAAACAGAACGCGATGCCCGCGGTCGCGATCAGGGCCCCCGCGAAGAGGGGGCCGAGCGCGCGGGCAAGATTGGCCTCGGTCGAGCCGAGCGTCACCGCATTGCGCAGGTGGTCGGGACCGACCATTTCGTGCAAAAAGGTCTGCCGGAGCGGCCGGTCGAGGACGTCGACCACCCCAAACGCCAGTGCGGCGAAATACACCATCCATATCTCCATCACACCGGTGAAGATGAGAACGCTCATGCCGAGCGCGAGTACTCCGGAGGCCGCCTGGGTGAAATAGAGGAAGCGTCGCTTGTTGACCGAATCAATAATCATCCCCGCGAAGGGACCGCCGAAAAGGAGCGGGGCAAAGCGAAATGCAAGCACGCTACCGAGCGCCACACCCGAACCGGTCAATTGCAAGACAAGCCACCCCAAAGCCACCGTTTGCATCCAATTGCCAACGTGCGAGAAACCCTGACCGATAAAATAGAGCCGGTAGTTGCGGATCCGGAGCGACGCGAACATGTGGTCTCCGTACTCCTGTAGCACGCGTATCATCGACGCATAGTACTAGAGCCTGTCTAAAAACCCCATCTGCTTCGTTGCGGAGCCCCCGCCGCCGCTAAAGCTATGGCGGGCACGTCTGCTTTTCCGCTGTGCCCTCCGTAGTCTTGACGAAGGAGGGCGCCTCGCATCAGGAGGTTTTTAAACACGCTCTACATGCCGCTCTGCCACGCCGCAATTGACGGAAACACGTGAATGAGATTAATAATATTGAGCGTGAGATTGTCGCGGATAGAATAACCGACGAACAATTCAAACCCGAGCCCGATCACTACGACAGACCACACGGGCCAACGCCACGCGAGGAAGAATCCTACGACCATCCCAACCGTGTCCGAGACCGAATTAATGATGCTGTCGCCCGTGTAGCCCTGTGCGAGCGCCTGCTCACGATAGTGCTGTATGACCATCGGCGTGTTCTCAATAATCTCCCAGCCGATCTCTATCCCGACCGCAAGCACAAGCCGTGTCGCGATCGGTATGCGGGGAAAAAAATACCAGAGACCGAGATAAAAAAGGAAGCCGTGGATGATGTGTGAGAAGGTGTACCAATCGGTAAGGTGCTGTGAATTTCCCACGCTCAAGACCACCCCCTCCCACAGCTTCACGTCCCCGCTTGCCGCTATTGCCGGCTGACCAAAAAGGAACAAGACGAGAGCCTGAATCGCGACGAGTAAAACCGCGAGAAAGATATAGACTCTTGTCGGAATAACGGACATCCATCGCATCATATCAATGGAGTGTCATTTGAGAGAATGCGGGATGCGCATGGCGGTCAAAAGAATCCCTTACACACGGCATTCAATTCTGCAATGTCATCGTGCGCGAGGGTGAGACGCTTCCCCTGATTGACCTTGTACATGATGGCCTCGGTATCGGCGACATGATCGAGTGCGAGCGCGTGCCCGAACTCGTGCGCGAGTACGCGCACGAGTTCTGTCTTGCTCGAGTATTCATAGACATCAATGCGCTGCGACCCCGCCTCGCTCACATACTCTCCTTCGGTGAATTCGCCTCCTGCCGCGGCACCTGCCTGATTGTATTGCGCAACATTGAGATTGAGGCGCACGATAAGCTGATTGAGCGACGTGCCGATTGCGTTTAATGTATCGATGTCGGCATTCACCTGTGCTGACATCGCTTTGAGCTGTTGTGCATCAACGCTCTGCGCGGCCTTCTCTGCCTGCAGGCGGTCATATTCAGCCGGGGGCGCTCCGCCTCGCCGGTTCCACTTCGCGACCTCGGTGTTGTATGCCTCTTGCCTTGCGCTGTACGCCGCGGCGCTTGTTTCGAGATCCGCTTTCTCTACGGTAATTCGCGCCGACAAGCTGTTGTACTGCGCCTTCAAGGCATCAAACGATGCCTTGCTGTTATCTATTTGTATCCCTACGCTCGCAATCTTATCGCTTGCCTGTTGGCGGTAGTCGTATACAAGATTGACGACGACATCGCCGCCGGCACTTTTATATTCAAAAAGGTCCTTATCAGAAGATTTCTCCCACAGAGCTTCGGCTTCATGCAGGTCTGCGGCGAAGGTCGTTTTTGAAATGCCGAATCGCTTATCGATTGAACCGATAGAATAGGAAATCGGACGCTGGCACGGCATGAATTTTGCTTCGATCTGCCTCCCGACCTGCATCAATTGGTCGCGGTATGTGAAGGCCGCAGAGCCTGCGCCTCCCAAGATTGCTATCAAAAGTAGTGCGTCTATCGTGCGTCGCATATCGCATATTCCCTCACCCCGCTGAATTCTTCCGTACTCATCCCGCCAGTATACCAAACCGAATTTTCTTGAACCTCAAAGACATCTGACTCCATTCCCCCACTTGCTTAGTTGCGCAAGTTAGCACGTGTTGATGGTGAGGTGGCGCGGGGGAGGTGAAGATTTAGTACAATAGGCAGATGGTTGAACTGTCTATGGATACGCGCCTTGGCCTCCGCAACGGTACCGAAATACCAGTACTCGGTCTTGGCGTATGGAAAATGGCGGAGGGCGGGGAGACGGAACGCGCGGTGCACGCGGCGCTCGAAGCGGGATACCGCCACATCGATACCGCAAAGCTCTACGGCAATGAGCGGAGCGTGGGAAAAGCCGTACGCGAAAGCGGAATTCCACGTGAAGACATCTTCGTCACGACCAAGCTCTGGCCGACCGACTTCCTGAATCCCGAACGCGGATTTCGCACGAGCTTCGAGAAGCTCGACCTCGAGTACATCGACCTGTATCTCGTCCACTGGCCTGTCCCCTTCATGTCGCAAAAAATATGGAAAACGCTTGAAGGTGTCTACGAGAAAGGTCTGGTCCGCGCGATCGGCGTGAGCAATTACAGCGTCGGTGATATCGAAAAGCTCGAAAAGTACGCGCGTATCAAACCGATGGTGAATCAGGTGGAATTCAGTCCGGGCATCCACGATCTGGAGCTTTTGAAATATTGCCAAGAAAAAAATATCGTCGTCGAGGCCTACAGCCCGCTTGGACAGGGGAAGCTGACGAGTCACGAAGCGGTACTGGCGATAGCGAAAAAATACGGCAAGACCCCGGCGCAAATACTTATCCGCTGGGCACTCCAGCACGGCACTGTGCCGCTTCCCAAATCGAGCAATAAGGAGCGCATCATCGAGAACACAAATGTCTTCGACTTCGCCCTCGACCCTGCCGACATCGCCCGCCTCAACGCGCTGAATTAAACCGTCCCCTATCCCACAACGACTTTGAAGCCGCCGTACGCCATCCGCTTTATGTCGAAAGGCATGTCTTTGTGGCTGTGGTCTTTATACTTCTTGTCGAAATATGCCATTACTTTTGTATTCACATCGTCGCGGTGCTTCTTGTTTTTGTAGGTGATGAAGGAGAACCACACCGTCTCGCCCTTCTTCACCTTAGCCATCTTGGGGAATGTAAAGGTGACGAATTTTGGCTTTGGATCGTCGATGATGCACTCCTTGTAATCCAATGCGCCGAATCTCTTCCACACCCGCGAGGCTTCAGTGGCCATCTTCTTATAAGCGGCGACCTTCTTCTTCGGGATCACTAATACAAACCCGTCTACATAATTTGCTTTTGCCATATGCTCACAGTATACCAAATCTCAAATTACCCTATCTAGAAAGAAGTTTCAAAACCGGCTTAATTGCGTTCTCGATGTTTTTTTCTATCTCACACTCCCGCAAGACAAACACTTTCCATCCGCTTTTTCGTAGAGTCCTCAAGTTCTTTAAATCTCGTTTTTTGTTGATTTGGATCTTTTCTTTCCAAAACTTCTTATTTGTTCTTGGTATTCGTCCATCAATACATGCCGTATGTCCATGCCAAAAACAGCCATGAACAAATACTGCAATCTTTTCTTTGAGTAAAACAATATCTGGGTGTCCCGGGATTTTGTAGTGAATACGATATCTGTATCCTTCCCCAGATAAAGCTTTCCTGACAAACATTTCGGGCTTTGTGTTTTTGCCATGGATGCGGGACATGTTCCAACTCCGTCTCTTTCTACTCAATGTGTCCATCTTCGAATTGAAGCAATCTTTAATACCTGCTGTGTTTTATGTATCTCCTCACTACAAATACCAACGCTGTATATCAGCTTCCAAGCTACTTAGTGGTTGTACGACTTCGCAATAATCAACATCTGTGTCGAGAACATAGAGCCGCTCGTAAATACACTCTGCAAGCTCTCGCGGTTTTTTGGGTGCGTCGTGCGTACCTAGTTCACTCGCAGGGGCACCGGTTACCACTAAGAATTTCCTGTTTTCATCATGGTTCATCCGTGCCCATGAAAGGTCGATGCTTACACGATCACGGAGCGACGACTTGCAGCTGAGTATGGCAACAGCTACTCCTAATTTGAAAATTACAATGTCGGGTTCATTAGACGCGTAAACACGGTCTCCGGCACACTTTCGTTTCAGCGGTATCTTAAGGTTATTCCTCTCATCCGCGCTAAGTTCTACCCAACGCTTTGCGGTAAGTTGTGCGGCGACAAACTTCTTCTTTCTCAAAATATTAAGCGCCTCGGCAACGGTTATTGCCTCGAACGCTTTCCCGGAAGCGCTTTTCCATGACTGCTCCCAATCTCTGCTGTTGCCTGAAAATCGCTCATTGACTTCCTTCTTCACCATTTTCCATTTAGCTTGAAACGTGAGGTTGGGCTTAGCCTGACTAAGCAAATTAAACGCACCAGCAATTGCTACCGCGGTAAGCCTCGATTCTTTAACAACTACGGCTGCAGTACTCTTTCTGGCCATAAGGCGCCAATCCTAGCAAGCTTTTTCTGGACATACAACACAGCCTCTAACGTGGACTCGATATGCAACTATAAACGATATTTATCTCAAGGGTTGCTTTGCCCGCTTTAAGACCTCAGCCATATTCTTTGCAATCTCTGCAATTACAGGCACAACCACGGAATTACCCATCTGACGGTACATTTGGGTACGGGAAACTGGGATAATGAAATTCTTTGGGAATCCCATTATCGCCTTGCACTCATTAGCCGTAAAAAGCCTGAGGCCGGTCGGACCATCCTTCACAAAAGTACCTGTCAGCCGCTGAATTTTATGATATGTCGAGACAAGAGTCTTGACCTGGACTCGGGAGTCCTTATCAACCACCATCGGACGACCATCATCTATTTTGTATAGATATCTTTCCTGGAGATGCTCTGAAATAGAGTATTCTTCTACGTTGCTCTCCAAGAACTTATTTATATAGGTCTTAGATTTACGGTTTTTTTGCGGGAAATTAAATTCAATTTTCTTTTTGAAGGCAGTACGTTTAAATCCAACCAGATAAATTCTTTTTCTGCTCTGAGGAACACCGAAATTTACTGCGTTTAGCACATCGTCAAAAACTTCATAGCCAAGCTCATCTAAAATAACGCGGATTGTCTTATATGTGTCTCCCCCATCATGATTCTTTAGACCGGGCACATTTTCCAACAAAAAGGCCGTTGGCTTCTTTTGCTCTAAAATCTCTACTATGTGATAGAAGAGATTACCTTGAGTTTTATGCTTAAAACCTTGGCGCTTGCCGATAGTACTAAAAGGTTGGCACGGGAAACCTCCGGTAAGAACATGGAATGAGGGGATTTTAGCCTTTACAGTATCGAGAGTAATGTCTCCATAAGGAACCTCGCCAAAGTTGGCAAAATAAGTTCTTTGGGCATCCGCGTCCCATTCGGAACTGAAAACACAATTTCCTCCAGCGGCCTCAAATCCCAATCGAATTCCTCCTATCCCCGCAAAAAGATCGATAAAATCAAACGTCTTGGGAGTTGATTCTTTTTTGAACAAAGAAGTCGCGGGTACTAACGCTTGGCCTTTCATTCACACATTCTAACATCTCTTCTTACTTCTAGTTTTCCCCATATTCCTCCGCTTTCCCTTTGATCTGTTGCATGAGGCGTGCGCTATTTGACCGTTTTTCAGTAGTGTGGGGTTTCCTAAGGCCCACGGTTTTTTATGATCAATTTCAAGCTCATCCCAGGTCTCTATAAGTTTATCGCAGAGTGCGCACTTTCTATTTGCGCTTGAATTCCATAAAAGCCGCTTCTGTTCCGAAGTAAAAAGCCGCTGCTTATCTTTCTTTCCTAATACGGAAGACAGCAGTTGTTTAATATAATTCGTGCGAATCATTCGATGCTTCTTAGTATCTGTACTATGTTGTGTGCTATTAAAATAATCCTCAAGGGCGGCGTCCTTAATTTTTATCTTTCTGCCCTCTCTTTTTTGTTGTCTCAATTTATCAATGCCATTCGATAAAGCTTTTAACAAAACTTCACAGAGTAAATGATACTTCTTATTTTCAATATTGTATTGATCATTTCTGAGTTCATTGACAGCCACAAAAAGAGAATAGAAATCCGACTTCTTATTCAATCGCGTCGATTTTAATGAGGGTACAATCTTTTTAATAAGTGTGAGATTAGATTTTAGTCGCGCAAATTTCTGCTTACTCTGCTTTTGAGTGAATTTTGAAGACGCCTCAATTATGTCATCGAGGGTCTTTTTCTTATCCTGAATTCCACTAATTAAATAGGCAAGTAACTCAAGAACAAACTCAGTATCCTCCATCCGTTTAATACCTGTAGCCGAGACTATTGCATAGTCTTTCAGAAACTTACCTACTTTATTGCCAGAGGCGAGTTTTTTCGCTCCACGTATGAGGGAATAATTATGATAGAAGGCGTTACGTATTTCCTGCGGCTTGAGCCTACTACCGGTTCGATTTATGCGCGTAAAGATTTCGAACACATCGGATAAATTATAGTCTTGTTCTGGTATCTCGAAATGTCTTAGATCGCGCTTAAAAAACTCTGTCTTTAACTCTTGTGGGAAGCTCCTAAAAAGAATTCTCCCGATTGGTGGATCCTTGAAGAATTTCCCGTAAAGGTCATTCAATTTTTCATCAAAATTTATGGCAAATCCTTTCTTCAGATCAATGAAATCCATTATCGCTGATATTCGTTGTTTGCCATCGACCACATCATATGTAGTAAACCCTCTGGGACTTGTTTTCCCATGTAAAAGTATCTCCGGCACAGGCAAGCGTTTAAGGATACTGTCGATAAGATATTCTTTGTCTTTATCTCCCCAAACGTGACCTCGTTGATAAGGTGGTTCGAGATTTATATGCTTACTTCTAGAACTTTGAACTAGGTCCCCAATCTTCATGATTCAAATCATCCCATGAATCGCACTTTTATGAAAACACCTCAAATACGGCTAAAAAACCGCATAGATTGGCGGCTCGGTTTTTGAGACGAAAATCGCAAGAAAAGACAGGAAGAAAGAAACGGCTTACCACTTGTGGCCTTTCTTTTCGAGCATGAGGCGCTTCGCCTCTAGGCGCTTCTTCGTCTTCCTCGAATGCGACTTCTTCGGCTTGATATCCTGACTCGCTCTTTTTGCCATGGCGCTATTGTATCACGAGAGACTGACGAACTTTGTCGAAGTCGGCGATGAGCGACGCGCGGTCGAATGCGCGCACAGTGCCCTCCGGATAGTTGCTGATATTGCCCGAATGGATGAAGTAGCGCAGAGCGGTGCAGGGCGAGCTCCCCGAGATTGCATACACCATTTCCTCATAGAAATTGCCCGCTCCCGCGCCCGATGTCGTAGCTACCGAATACGTCGTGCTACCCACCGTCATCTCCACCGGCCTCACGTTGTCTACGATGTAAATGTCTCCCGTGCAATTCTTGGCACGCGGAAGCTGTTCGACGGAAACATACGTGTCGGCGGAGAGATTGGTCCCTGTCGCCGTTATGCCCGGAATGGTGAACTTCACGCCGCTGATGGGCTTTTTGGGGAAGCCCGTGTATGCGTACGATGTGTCTACCGTATAATCCCTCGGATATTTGAGGGAAATACCGAGCGTCGTCGAGGCATACGTGCTCCGCGTGTCTTCGAGAGGTGCGAGTGCCGCGGGCGCAGGGCTCATACCAGGCAAAGTCTTCCATACATAGAATCCTCCCGCCGCGAGGACGATGGCAACAACGCCGATGATGATTTTGTTTTGCATACGTGTATTTTACTTCCCTTTAACGACATTCACAAACCCCTCCCCTTTTGCCCCTCAACAAACCTATTTCTCCTCGAGGTTAAGACACACAGAATTGATGCAGTATCTCTTGCCCGTTTTCGTCGGGCCATCGTCGAATACATGGCCCAAATGCGAGCCGCAGCGACCGCAGGTGATGTCCATTCTCTGCATACCATGCGTGGTGTCCGCATGCGTCTCTACCGCCCCCGGAAGGGCGGCGTCGAATGACGGCCAGCCGGTACCCGAATCAAATTTGGCATCCGATGCAAACAAAGGATTCCCGCATGCGGCGCATGCGTATGTCCCATCCGCTTTTTCGTGAAGATACTCGCCCGTGAACGCCATCTCGGTACCTTTTTCGCGCATGACTCGATATTGTTCCGAGGTCATTCGCTCTTTCCAAAACTCCTCGGGAGCGTTTTCCCTGCCCCGTAGCGAACTCTGCTCTGCTTCGGGGTGCCAGTCTTCTTCCGTTTCCGGCACGTGCGGCCCGCTGGCCTTAGTACTGCCTCGCTCGTCGCTCGGGAGCATCTGCCGCTTCGTCATGCGAAGAGTATACTGCAACGTTTCCGATCGTTAATACGACAGCGTGGTGGTCGCCGTGACCGACACCGTAGCACTTGTCGTTGCGCTACTTGAACCTGTCGAGGTCGATGTGGCAGTGGTCGAGATAGTCGATGTCGCAGTTATGCTTCCGGAAGTACTCGGTGTCGTAGTGGCGGCTGACGTCGGAACAGCAGGCGCGGGTGTAGGCGCAACAGAAGCTGCGGAAGATGCCTTCAGTGCGGCGATCAACTCATTGAGCTTCGCGCGCGTCTTGGGGCCAACGTTCCCGAAGGCGGGATCTCCCTTCTGTGAAATACCGTACTTTTGCTGGAATTTCTGGACCGCGCGCAGGGTCGCACTGCCGAAGTAATTCGTTTCGTGCCCTGGTGAGCCGTCGCCCGAATCGGAAATCTTCGTATCGGAATCCGTATTCAACATCATCTGGAGCGTACGCACATCGCTACCGGTTGCCCGCACATTGAGACCGCGGACGAATACCCTGCCGGAGAGGATCGCGAGAGAGCCGGGGGCGGGCGACGCTGTCGCTGGAGCCGATGGTGCAGAGGATATCCCGCCGAAAATATCCACGATTTTCGCACGCGTCTTCGGACCTAAGGTACCGAAACCGTCAACGCCTTTTTTCGCAATACCATGCTTGATCTGGAAGGCCTCAACGGCGGCGCGTGTCTGCGCTCCGAAGTAACCCGTCGATTCGACACCCAGAAGTTTTTGCAAGCGGGATACGTCGGCGCCTCGTGAGCCCTGCTTCAGAGAGGCCGTGAAGCGTAGAGAGACGCCTGCGTTTGCTTGCGCCGAACCCGAAGCCGGAGAAGTTGAGACGGAAGAAGACGACTCGTCGAGCTGGTCCACATACACGATGCGGCCATCGGGGTAGATAATCTGGGCGCGGGGTTTGACCAACGAGATCGATACGCTACCGGGTGATCCTCCCCCTCCGCCGCCCGAAGCCGCTGGCGTACTCGCGACTGTTGCCGCGGGCACCGCAGAAGAAACAAGAGGAGCAAAGTCCGAGAAGTGCGACACGACGGCGGTCAGAGTGTTGTTGGTTGTGTCCACCGTCGTAGAGAGCACATCGTAGCTGAGCGTTGCATCATTCCAGACACCGAGCTGAAGGTTGGTCTCGCTCGCTCCGGCGGGAAGATCTGCTTCGGAGTATGGTACGACGATGGTCACGTCGTCGTTAAGAGTCTTAATCGGTGACCCGGAAGAATCCACGGCCGAGATGGAGACTGCGCTCTTAGAAAGCACGCTACCCGACACGTATCGCGGTACCGCGGTATTGACCTGACTCTTGACCGTTCCCGCGTTCGATCCAGTACCGAGCGCGTTCGCTGGAATATTGAGCTTGAAGCTGTCGCCGATATCCGAGTTTGTGAATAGTCCGCCCGAAGTCGGCGTTACCGTTTCCTGCCGTTCCGGTTTCATGGTGAACCCGGAAATTGCGGAAAGTGTTATCGTTTGTCCGCTGGGGCTATTTCCGGCGACAGTAACTGTGTTGGGACCACCTTCATAACCCATTGAGTGCGCCCGAACCGACCATGTACCATTCTTCACCGCAAGAGAATAGACGCCCGCGGAATCGGTTTGCGCAACGGCAAATCCGCCAGTGGTGTCTTGCGCGTCAACAAACGCTCCAGAAACTGGGTTACTGCTCAATGTGACTGTTCCGGAGATTGTCTGTGATGATGCTGTAATAGCGAGCGCTCCGGCCGCCGTGGTACCAGCGACGGTAATGGCGGTAGCAGTAGAGCCGATGTAACCCGGTTTGTCGGCGCGAAGCTGGTATGAACCATTTGGAACCTGTATTGAGAAGGCCCCGTTAGAATCAGTTTGGCCTCCCGCATTCACTATATTCGTTTGCCCCGTCGGCGTTCCGGTGAGCGTAACCCATGCGCTATTCACGGCGACCCCTCCTGCAGTTACCGTTCCTGTAATCGTGTTGAGTGCCCCGCCACTTGTTGTGTACGTAATCGCCTGTGTAGAGGAGACGCTCCCTGTGCTCCCAATGGTTCCGTATGCCGGGTGGCCCGCGCGCACGGTGTAGGTGCCGGGCGGAACTGTGACGGTATAGACGGCATTGGCACCCGAACTCGAAGAAACGTTGGTACCATTTCCGCGCCCGTTCGAAGCCCGCACATCTATGTACGCGCCGGTAATCGGATTCGTTCCGTCGGTTAGATTGACGGTGATGGTTATCGGAGCGGCAAGCGCGCAGTTGTTGTTATATGTTGTCTCGTTCGTCGTTACCACAACCCCGGTCTGTGGCGTAGATTCGCCGACACCCGGGAAGAAACAAGAGATGGTATACGTCCCTGCGGGAACTTTGAGCGTGTAGACGCCGGACGCATCAGAGACGCCCATGTTGGCGCCTGCCGACCCTTCGGCACGCACCATGACTCCCTGTTGCACAATGCTTGCTTTTGTCGTTGTGCCTGTAACTGTTCCGAGAGAAAGCGTTTGCGCGGAGAAATCCTGCCCGGAGAGGCTTGATGTAGTTACGGTGAGAGTTTTCTGACCAAGCTTGCCGAATCCGGGGGCAAACGCTTCAACGACCCACGTCCCCGCATCAACATAGAGTGTGTATGCGCCGTTGGAATCCGTCGGTCCTCCGACGAAATTGTCTGTCCCGCCTCCCACTGGCGTTGTATCAGCTGAAGAAACTACTTTGCGAGCGTTTACGCCAGCATAAGGAATTGCATTGCCGCCGTCGTCTTTCACTGTTCCAGAGATAGTGAGCGAGGTTCCGGCTCCGAGAGAAAAAGCGAGCGAGGCGGGCGTATTAGCTCCGCTTGCGGGCACTGTTATCTGCTGGTCAGGCACGTTTGGCATACCTCCTTTGAACACGCCGACGAGATATGTTCCGGGGACAACATTCAGAGTGAACGTTCCGGAAGTATTCGTCATTGCTCCGCTTCCAAAACCGACTTCCGCGCCTGATGAATTAGAGAGCGGTCTCGCGAAAACTCCTGCGTTTGAAACAGCGGCTCCCGTGGAATCAAGCACCGTACCGGAAATAGTCTTGCTCGCGGTTGTAAGCGAGAAATTCTTTCCTGTTACCGATGTCGTAGCAACGGTCACAGAAATGTTAGGCGGCGGCATGAAGTTGAATGTAGGAGGAGGAGGCGGAGGAGCTCCCGGTGTGAAGAATGCCTCGGGCATGGCAGGGCCGACACCGACGTTGTACGTCGTGTTTGTGCTGACAGGAATAGAATACGCATCCGCCCCGCCGGTGAGCGTTACTGTCTTTCTGGAGAAGCCATTGTTGCTTGATGCAAAGATGTCAACGGCAGTGTTGGCAGGACCCGTGACGGTTCCCGATATGGTCACAGAGCTTCCTCCACCCGAGACGATGAAGTTCTTCGTCAGGCTTGTGGCAGAAACAGTGAAGGGTTGGGGAGCGGAATTAAAGGTGACTGTAGAGGACGCACTCGCGAGCGAACCGGAGTCAATTCCAATCATGTAGTCTCCGTCCGCGAGAGAACTGAATGTCGCCACTCCGGAAGCAATCGTGGTTGTTGAATTGCCACCGGACGCGGGAGAGAAGAGGAATACGCGCACATTTGGAATGCCTTCGTTTGCATTTATTGTGCTATTCGCGTTCCCATCATTGAAGACGTTGACCGTGAGCGTGCGCGCACCGGCAACGCCGAGGAAGAACGGCGAGGACGTCTTGGTTTCCAGTATGGCGCGGTTGTTGCCTGCCGTATCGCGGGTCTTTATGTCCACGGTATAGCCGCTTGAATTTGGAATGGATGAGTTACCGATGCCGACGAGATTCACGCATATGAATGCGTTTGCGCCTGTCGCCGCGCCCTGCGTAGTCAAAGTGATGATTCCGGAAGCATTGTCTTTGGAAACACTTGCAATCGTGGGCACGCCTGTCGCCGGGCCGTTTATGTCCGCGTTGCAGAACGAAGTCGCGGCCGCAGTGGTTGAGGCGTTTGTAATCGTAAATCCGGACGGGAATACGAGCTGTATCTGCCCGCCGGCCGGAATTGAAGTGGCGGCGAGGAACTCAACTTTGTAATTGGACGTAACGCCGGCGGAACGCGATTCCGGAGAAACGCGGGTCGGGTTCATGCCTTGCATACCTTGATCTATCGTTCCGCCACCGGGGCCCAGCTGGCCGCCCGTTGCGGTGGAATTCTGAATCGTGCCAAAGGCGAGGTTGCCTGCCGGTGTTCCCGCTACCGAAATACCGTTACTTGCAAGATCTTGCACGGGTGCCGCTACCGTCACTTTATACTGATTGCCATTTTGAAGAGCGAGACCGGTGATGCGCGCCGTCTTTGAACCGGCATCATAGACGACCGTTTTGCCTCCGAGAGAAATTGTAGAACCTGGCGGGCTTTCTAAAGTGTAATTCGCGATGTTGTCTACCGCGTTCGGTCCTCCTCCCGATTTCATCGGCTCCGAAAATGTAACCGCGATGCCGAAGTTGTCCGCGTTGGCAAAACTGATAGACGGAGCAATCACATCTGCAGTCGCGGTCGTCGTAAAGGTTGTCGTAGAGTGGCTTGCGAGAACATTGCCCGACGGGTCTTTGACTCCGGAGGCACCGCCCACTATGACGAATGAGTATCCTGTGTTGGCTATAAGCGCTGTGGACGGAACAAAGTTAACCGAACGGCTGTTGGGACTGTACGTAACACCTCCCGTAACCGAGCTATTGTCGCTTGACTTCACGAGCGTCACGGTAGTCGTTGTCAATGTCGCAGGGTTCATGTCTTTTGAGAATCCGGCAGTAACCACAGGACTCATGGAAACGCCGGTTGAACTATGTGCCGGAGAAACGCCGAGAATCGTCGGCGGAGTGGTGTCCGACGCACTCGCGGTCCTGAAGTAGAGGCGATATTCCTGCGGAAGCGACGTTCCCGTAGAACTCTTCGTGGCAGTAGTAACTTGGACGACAAAATTGGCATTTACCGTAAGCGTAGCGCTGGGCGTAATCGTTACGGTATTCGTCGTAGAGTCGTATGTGTTCGTTGCGGAAACTGCTGCTCCCGGAGCGCCGTTCACATCCGTTGAGAGCTTGACCGCCGCGGAATTGACGACGGAGTTCGCTCCGGCAACTTCGCTGTTCATTGCGACGCTGAAAACGAGCTTGATGGGCGCATTCGGAGCGAAGTTCTGGGTACCTCCCTGCGGTTGCGATGTTTGCACAAAAGGAGGCGTCGTGTTGGTCCCTCCCGTGGAACCCGTGGTGAAAGTTATCGTTGCCGCAGATGCAAGCGGATTCCCCGCACTATCTTTTACTCCCGTTCCCGCAGTAACAATATAGGTAGCGGACGAAGTAAGGTTTGACGCGGAGTTGTCCAGACGGAGCGAAGTGGACGTGGCACCCGTCGCGCCGTTCGATACAAGATGGAATGCGTAAGAGCCAGTATTTGCGGCATTTGCAGATGCCTTTGAGAACATAATGTCCCCGAAACTGAAAGCTGTCGCATCTTGCGCGCCGGTATCAACAGTACCTGATGCCGAGCTTGAAATCTTGGCAACAGTAGAATTTGCCGCGAATGTCGGCGAACCGCCGTCGAGCGAGACAGTCCCTCCACCCGCTTGTGGACCCAGTATGCCAGCGCCTGTGATAGCGGTCACGAGGTGCCACGCGTATGTATTGAGATTGTCACCGCCAGCGGTGAGTTTTGCAAATACGAGATTCCCTACGACTAGAGTCGTTGAGGCTGTCAGAACGCCGGAGCCGTCGACAGTTGAAGTTGCTGTCGGCATGAGACGTGCGAATGTGGTCGTTGCGTATGTCGGTGCCGCATCCTCGTTGTCGAGGCGCAACCCTGCGTTGTTCACGGCCTGGCCCGTCGTTACAATATGCCAGTTGTAGCGCACGTTGGTGGGTTTTGCAGAAGTATTTGCGACAATTAAATCACCGACACCTACGACTGCGCCGTCTCCCGTATACCCCGTCGCAGTCGGTGTGGCAAATTTGGTTATTTGCAGGGAACGGAATGCTGGATTGTTATTGATTGCAAATGTGCCCGATGTCATCGTCGCATTTGTAATAAGACCAATTTCCGGCGGAAAAGTATCCAGTTGCGAGTAGACAATGTCCCCCGCGGAAGGCGTTGTGTAGGCTCCTTGCGCAAATATCGGATTCGCGCCGTTTATTTGGAAGAATCCCGTGCTCACGGTGGAAGCTTTCGCAAAACGGGAAAGCGGAGAATAGGTGGGCGGACTGGATACAACAAGATCAAAGCCGTTCGGGAAAGGTCGTATTGCTGTGCCAACCGGAGAACCGCCCGTGGTCATTGTCACGTTATTCGGGTTCAATGTCGTTGGGTCAAGATTCTCGCTGAATCCGAGGTGGATGAAAGTTGAAACCGGAACGCCTGTGGAATTATTGGCAGGGCCTGTCGTGCTGACGTCCAATGTTGGCGCGACCGTGTCTACGGTGATGGTGTTCGTCGAAACTGCCGTTGGACCCGCGGGCTGGACGCCCGTCCAGCCGATATTTGTAGGTATCATCTGCGCGAGAAATGCATGAGCATTCACGGCGCTTGAGGCGCTCTGGATCACGACGAAATAATCATTCCCGGCGTTGCCGGCCGTGTCATTTGCAGGCACAGCGTCCGCCGCAGTAAAAAGGAGGGTTGTTGTCGCGTTCAAGCCATTCGCGCTCGAGAGCCATACGGGCGCCGAGGCGAGGGGTACCACATCGTCGGCGGCATCAAAAGAACCGACCGTGCCAGTGGCTTTGTCGTCGCGATAGATCGCAATACCGGAAGACGTCGCTGTGCCGAGGCTCGCGATATCGGTCGTCGTGCCGGAAGCAGAGAAAATAAAACCAACCGTCGTTGAGGCAAGCGTCTGGTCGCCTGCGAGATTGAGTCCGAAGACGGCGGTCGCCGCAGAAGAAGCCTTGATTGTCTGGTTCGACGTGGTAAGACTCGTCGCGACGTTCGAAGAAACAGCCGCATTGACGGCGATTGCGCTTCCGAGGAACGCCATGATAAGTACGGCCGCGAGAGAGGAGGGGAGAACACGGGAGGCGGAGTATGAGTGCATAGGTGGTTTATAAAATATAAAAGAGCCTAATGTCCTTAATAACAAAGGTACGCGAAGGACGCCCGCGCATGACACGCACCCATTATATAAGAGAGAAGAGAAAGAATGTCTTCACCGAAGCTTCACCTGTGTACAACGCGTAGGCGACAGAGCGTCACTACGTTACTTTGTAGCCTCAAGAACACCCCAGATAGCGGGGTCCTGACCGCCGTCGAGTTTGAAGATGGAGACGCCGCGCACGCCGAGTTTTTTGGCAAGTGCGATCTTATCGGCCACCGACTGTGCATCGGGCCAGACCATGTAGCGAAAATTGAGATGCGAATTGTACGTATCGGCGAAGGCTGTCGCCGCGAGCGCGGTCGCAAGCCCGTTCACTCCGCCGGCTTGCGGCGCAGGGAGAGAACTCGTCGCGGCGAGAGAATAGCTGAAGGCCATCTCGCCCCACGGTGTGCGGTACGGCGTCACATTGTATTGCGCCGCGATGGGTGTTGCGTAACCCGGATTGAAACTCCAGAGAAGGTCATACAGGTACTCATTCCCCGCATACGCGGTCACATCGTATTCATAGCCGTAGGTCGGGATACCGATCATGATTTTTTTCTTCGAGATGCTCTTCGCCGCGAGCGTGATGGTCTTTTCCACCCATGTGGGATCAGCGACCGGCGCATACAACTGTGAACTTGAAGCGTATTGCGCGTTGAGCTTCAGGTCGATACTCTGCTGGTCGTATGCCATGATGCGGACGCGGTCGCAGTATTTGTTGATTGCGACGAAATCATTTGCAAAAACGCTGGCATCCGCGGGCGGCGTCGTACCCCAATACCTGTCGGCTATCGGCGTGCGCGATTCTATCGTGCACATTACCCAGTGTTTGGGCATGCGGAGGTAGAGTCCCTTGAGAAACGTCGAGAAATAGTTTTTGGTCGCGGCCTTCTTGCCCTCGAAATCAATGTCGATACCGTCGAATCCCTTCTCTTTCACGAGCGCGGCGATGCGGTCTTCGAGGGCGATACGGCTTTTTGTATTGCTCAAGAGGGTGTGCAGAAGCTCCGAATTGCTCGTCATAATGGTCGGGATAAAACGGACGTTATTTTTCTTCGCTTCGGCGCGAAGCGTAAGCCACGGCTCAGCCTCGAGCGCGCCGTTGTCGAGAAGCGTCCCGTCGGACTTGAGCGTATAGACGAAGGGGTTCACCTCGGTCAATGCCGCGAGATGCGGAAGCACGTCTGCCGTCCCGGTGGCGGTGCGCCAATACGGTATCCAACCCGATATTTCGAAGGGCTTCTGCAGAGACGCGGCGTCTGCGGGGAAGGGTAGGAGAAAAAATACGGCAACAAAAATAACGCGCAGATATTTCATATACGTGTAGACGCGCCAGTATAACAATTCTTGCAGATGTTTAATCTCCTTCACAGTGAATTGTGGCTTCAAAACCGCAAGATTCTCATATCCCCAATGTACTCACGGTCGGAGGAAATTTGGGGATATGAGAAAAAATACAATGAGTACGTCAAGTATTACTTCAGGGGCCATGACACGCCAAGCTGTTTGCAAATTCCACGCGCGGTACTCATCAACAAAACAGTATGTCGCGGAACCGATGTTTGAGTACCTGTAAATCGGCTCCGATTTCTGGCTCCTCGGCTCGGAAGCGAACATAAGTATATGTTCGCTTCTCTCGCTCTACGTTGCCAGTAAAAAGATTTCTGTAAATGGAGTGTTTCGCTCCTTCGCGCAAAAGAATACACCCGCTACGCAGTAAATGCGCAATGAGTTTCGCACGCTTCATGCGACTGAACGCACCGGTAGTGAAATGGTCGAGCGCTCAATATCTCCCACCGCATCCTTGAGAGACATAATGCGGTTCGTCTCGAGCATGAGCTGAAGAGCATCTGTAAGATTTTCTTCCGCTTGACTCCGGGTTTTACCTTCCGAGATGACGCCGGGCATTTCTTCAATCCACGCAGTATATCCTCCGCGCACCTTTTTAAAGATCGCGGTAAACGTGCTTGTTTTTTGTTGGGTTTTCATGCTCATAGCGCCAATGGTATGCGTCTTTATCCTTTACGTCAAACTCTCGTTTCCACTGGGCGCGTCGGATGAACGATTGTTTAAAAACCTGCATCATCTCCTCCCAAGTGATATCTGGTCGGTGAGAAGGAGGACGCCGAGGATGAGCGGCAGAAGGGCGGTGAGTTGCCACACCTCCGGTGCCTGTCCGAGGATTACCCATGCGATTCCGAGTGTGAGGAGCGGCATCCCGCTTTGAAGCGCCATCGCTTTCGTGACAGATATCCGATGGATGGCCTCGATCCAGAGGAGTTTTGAAACGCCGAGAAGGATTAGGCCGTTGATGAGGAGGAACGGGAGCGAGAGCTCTACCTGCATGAGAGAAATATTCGGATGGACCGCGTACGCGAGCGCGAAAAGAAGCGGCACCGAAAGAAAACTGCGCATGAACATGATGGTTTCGCTCGAAGCAATGCGGCGCGCCTCCTGCTGAAAGAGATTTCCGACGGGCGTGAACATCGTTGCGACGATTATCAATAGATCGCCTATATTGAATCCGGTGAATCCCCTTCCGAGGACGATAAGCGCGCCGACGACCATAAGGCATGCACCGATGGCGTGAGCGCGCGGAAGTTTTTCACCGCGGAATAGGCGAAAGAAAAGAGACGTGGTAAAGACCTCGAAAAGCACGATGATAGCGGCATTGCCCGGCGCGGTCGTCTCAAGTCCTACAAAATAGAATCCGTAAAACAGAACACCGAGAAAGAGCGCGATGAGAAAACCGTATTTCCACACTGCTGGATTACGCATCTCCGCCCATCGCCTGCGGTATGCGACAATGAGCCCAAATATCAAGGTGGCAAAAAATGTGCTCCACGCAAGCGAGTGCAGGCCGGGGAGCCACGAATACGAGAGTACCGTAATGACCGGAAAGAACGCCCAGAGAATTCCCGCAAGGGCAACGAGTAGCTCGCCCTTCCTCTCCTCGGACAGATTACCCATATGGTATAGAGCAATTCTCGCCTGAGAATGCCCGCGTGTAAACCGGCGTTGCCGGTTTTCGAACTCCTCAGCTCGAAAGTACGCGAACTGCGCTCGCGCACTTCCCTCGCTCTACGTCGTCCGTAAAGCTGGCGTTTAGAGCGGCAGTTGGATTGCGGGAAGTTCCGCGGGCTTTTCTTCCTTCCGTCCTTCCTCGCGGGAATCTTCGTCCATCTCGTCGCTCAAGACCGCCGGAAGGATGCTCTGCTCTGACTTGTTCTGAGCTTTCAGGAACGCATGAAGCGTCGTCGCGTCTTTTAGTGCACGTTCGCCTTCGTCTCTTGCCTTCGATACATCGCCCCCATTCCGCGTATCGCGCGCATGTTTAATCTGCCCGCGCACGCGGGAGATCTGCTCTCGTACCTGCGTGACCGTCGTCGCATTCAAATGTGACTTCATATTGCCGAATTCAACTTCGGCTTCCCGGAGTGTCGTCGAGGCATTCTCTTCGAGTTGTGCCGCAACGGCCATATCCGCATCGGCTGTAATGGCAAACGTCGCCGTCGGAGTTTCCACGTTCGCTTTCGTGGCAGTGCGAACAGCAATCGTGTTTGAGCTACCGCGTCCGTCATTGCCCGCGTCATTGCCCGGTTGGGCACGGTCGGCGCGCGCGATTTCGCGCCCCCGCTCATGTATCCGTTTGGCAATATTCTTCGATTCGCGGCGGGTATCACTGTCTTCGCTCCCGTCACCCAGACGGGCTATAACGCTCGCGTGGGCCGCAAGGGACGAAGTGAAGCGTGTCCGGATATGCGCGGCACGGACGGGGTCTTTCGCCTCAGCACGATCCACGACTTCTGCGACCCGTTCGGCGTGTTCCTCGAAATTCGTCTCAAGTTCGGAACGGACTTCTGGTGTGAGACTGCCTTTATCGGCAAGCGTCTCCGCTTCTTCCATACGGCGCTCGACTGCGGTCGCATGCCATTCGGCCTTGGATTCGTCGGAGAATGCCAACGCTCCGCGTACCGATTCGTTGACGGAAATCTTGACCGGGTACAGAAAATCGCCCGGCAAAGTGCCTTCGGCGGCATAGGAGACTCCACCTCCGCCAACGACGATGATGAGGACCAGCGCGGGAACCGCGAATCGCGGCGCGGCAAAAGAGAAGTACGGACTCCGTACCGGTCCTCCACCCTCCCCGCGGGAGAAGTGATGCGCCCCGATCACTCCCTCAAGGCGCAGGCGCATGCTCTCGCGCTCGCCCGAAGTGAGCGCGATCTTCCGCGCTTCTTTTTGTATGTTCGAGAAAAAGGTATTCATATCTTTTCATGTTGCTCGGATTCTCCGCCAGAGGCGGATACGCCTTCGGCGGAGAGAAGAACATGCAATTTCTTGAGAGCCCGGTGCAGACGCACGGAAACGACATTTTCGCTCTCGCCAACCTGATCCACGATCTCCTGTATGGAAAGACTGTCGACGTAGCGCATGGTCAGGATCTCACGATAGAGCTCGGGCAGATTCCGTATCGCCTGAATCGCGTGCGCGCCTTCGAAGCGAGCGACAGCCGCTTCGAGCGTGTTGGTGTCGTCGCGCGGCATGAGGGATTCAATCTGTCCGCCCTCGTCATCTTCGATCATGCTGTCCAAAGAATACGATTTCACCTTCCGGTATTCATCGATGATGAGGTTGCGGAGCGTCCGGTACAGGAACGCCCGCATCTCACGGATCTCTCCGCCCTTCGAGACATACTGCCACGCCCGCAAGAAACATTCCTGGGTGAGATCAAGCGCGCGGTCGCGGTCGGAAAGACGCATAGATGCATGCCGGAAGAGCAGGTCGGCGTGCGACTCGAACGCTTCTCGAAATGCCTGTTCGTTATCCTTCATGCGATGACGTGAGAGGTACTCTTTTCTTTCTCCTTCTATATTCTTACCGGACGCTCCACCATACTACACGCAAACACACCGCCGCGTCGAACGCGGCGGTGTGTTGTACATTTTCTGAACGAAATCTACTGCACCGTGAAGTAGAGAATGCTCGATGCGCCGTTCGCGTTGGTCACATAGATGGGATACGTGCCGGGGACGACGCTCTGGGCGTAGGGCGTACATGCCATACCGAAGGTCATGAGGTCGCACGCGGAGAGGTACGGGGGAATAGTGAAGTAGATGGTCGTGCCGTTGGCAGAAGCGACATTCTGCGTTCCGCCGATGCCGAAGTGCACTGTGTTGTTAGATGCCGTAAAGCCGCTCCCCTGCAGAGTCACCTGTGTCCCCACTCTGCCCGAAGTCGGCGAGAGCGAAGTGAGCGTGAGATTTCGCGTAGTGGCCGACGGAGAAACGGAAACCGTCGCAGACGACGTCTGGGAGCCGGACGAATTGCTCGCCGTGAAAGCGATGGTGTACGTGCCGGTCTGCGCGTACGCGTGCGAGAAGGTCAGCGTCTGCGTGCCTGGCTGAAGGACCGTCTGCGGCGCGACAGCGGCGTAGCCCTGTCCCTGATCACCCCAATTGACGGAGGTCGTCAGATACGTATTGCCGTGATTGTTCACGACGACGGTCCATGTGCCGGAAACTCCGGGAAGCAACGACGTCGGGCCGGAGACGCTCACGATCGTCGGGCTTGCCGCGGAAGCGAGCGAGGTCACGGTGAAGGGTAGCGCGTTGGTACTATATCCGGAGCCGTTCGTGACCGACACGTTGTACGTATCCAAGGTCATGACTTGCGAGCCAAATCCTGTCAGCTGTGCGGGAACGGTGAATGACACTCCCCTGCCGTCTAATGAATTGAGGTTGGTGATGATGCCCTGTCCGAAGCGCACCGAATTCCCGTTCGTGGTGAATCCTGAACCGGAGACCGAGACGGTCGAACCGACCGCGCCGGAGGAGGGGCTCAAATACGTGATCGTCGGCTGGGTGGTGTTGTTGGGAGGCAGATTCGTGCCGCCGCAATTGTAGGAGTTGTAGTTGTATGAGTAGCCATACCCGCACCCATAGGAATAGTACGGCATGACGGTAAAGGTGAGCGCGTTGCTCGTGCCGCGGGAGTTCAAGACTTTGATGTCCGCCGTTCCATTCGAAACATACGCAGGAATAGTGAATGTGAGCGACGTGCCGTTGGAAGCGATATTGCCGATGGTCTGCGAACCGAAGGAGACGACGTTGTTGAGAAGGTCAAACCCCGTGCCATAAACCGTAACACTCGAACCGGGCGCTCCGGTATTCACGGAGAGCGACGTGAGCGCAAGCGTGCCGTATGCATTGCCGTTGTACTGTGTCCCGCCGTAGCCTTGTGCGTAGGGGGACGGATAGACGGGATTCGTCGGATATGTTGGATAGGTTGGGGACGAAGGCGTCACCGGATATTGATAATTATAGTTGTAGGAGGTGCCGTGATTGCCATAGTTGTACGCACCACCGCATGTCACGCGCGAGATAGCCGAACGCGTAGAAGCATCGGCGCTCCCTGTCGAGACCAATCCCTGTTGCCCCTGAAAATTACGGACGGCTTGAGCAGTCGCCTGTCCGAAGTAGCCCGTTACCATCCAGCTTCCGCCTCCCGGATAATTCTGACTGACGAGGAAATTTTGGAGTGCCGTGACGTTGGTTCCGCGGGAACCCACGGCAAGATCGGTCGCAATAGTGACGCAGTTTCCCCCATAGACTTGCGCAGATACAGAACTACCGACAAGTACCACGGACACGAGCAGAGAAATGAGGCTGATTTTCTTCATACTATGATTAAAATATGGCTTAAAACCTAGGCCTTATGCTTTGGTTGTACTGCTAATGCAGGGGTAATATGCACCAGAACGATGTTTAATGCAAGGAAATCCCCTTCAGGTCAAATATGCCTCGCGCAAGGCCCCGAGGCTACGGCCGAATCACTCGACAATGACAACACCCGTCATGTTGGGATGAGGCTGGCAAAAATAGTTGTACGTTCCCTTTTCGGAGAATGTGATGGATTTCGATTGTCCCTGCCCCAAGATCCCCGTATTGAATGCCCCGCCGCTGTGCGTGGCCGTATGGCCGAGCGAGTCGAAGTTCGTGAACACCACAATGTCCCCCGCCTTGACCGTGGGCGGTGCGGGGCTGAACGCGAAATCCTGAATGCCCACGTTCACCGTTTTCGGCTGTGGCTGAGGTTGTGGTTGGGGTTGGGGGTGGGGCTGCGGCTGTGGGTGTGGTTGTGGTTGTGGGTGGGGGTGGGGTTGGGGTTGGGGTGGCGGCTGTGGTTGTGGTTGTGGTTGTGGTTGCGGAGCAGGCTCTGAGATCACAGGCTGCAACTCTGACGGCTGACCTGAAAGATCGGCCGCGGGCGATGTCGTTGCGATCATCTGCCAAAAGAACAACCCGCCGAGAAGAATAACAACGACCGCAATGATGTATCGCATACGTGTTCTTCGGATTATATCATCTTGTGCGACCAAACCATGGTCAGGCCTCGTGCGAAAAGCGGCACGTCAATTATCCGGCGCAAATTCCGACGCTACGATTCGCGCGCCGTGGAGCACCGCCTCGTCGCCGAGAGCCGCCAGAGATATGGCCGGAAGTTTTGGGTAGAACACGAGTGTGGTTCGGAGCGTCTCTTCGACCACATCAAGAGGTATCGGATTGACGCCGATCATCATCGAGCCGCCGAATACGAAAATGTCGGGAGACCAGTGCACAATGGCGTTGTGAACGCCACGCGCGAGTATTTTTGCGAGCAGGGAACGCTCCCCGATATCGGATAACTCTTTCGGATGGATGCCGAATTTCTTTTGTACCGCCGCGCCCGAGACATGTTCTTCGAGATTGCGGTCATCAATGAGCTGTTTCCCCGGTTCAAACCCGCTCGCATACACATCCGGCTTCCCGCGTACTATGCGCGCTCCCCCCACACCCGTTGAGACCGTATAATATGCGACGATATCATGCCCTTTCCCCGCCCCCGCCACCGCCACCGCTTCACCGAGCGCGGCAAGGACGCAGTCGTTCTCCAAAGAGACCGGGGCTTTGAAGCGCTTCTCAAGCTCCTCGCGCAAAGGCTTGTCGTTCCAATCAATGAGATTTGCTTTTGTCGAACGAAAGATATGCGAGCGACTCCTGTCCAACACCCACCCAATCCCGCCGACGACTGCGCGGGGCGCGGCCCCACCAAGCATGTCCCGCGCAACACGCTCGATTCCTTCCACCCCCTCATCAAATGAGGGCGGTGTCGGCACCGCGTGAATCTCATCAAGCGCACTCCCGTCGCGCGAGACACCGACACGCACATTCGTGCCTCCGAGGTCGAACAAAATAAAAGGGCCCGCCATATATCAGCAATAATTACTCAGCGTACAACCTTTTGGCCGCATCCCAAAACTCCGGATATCCATGCTCCCTCATGTAGTACCACCACTCGGCACCCCAGAGATACTGGGTGTCGAGGCGCGTCAGACGCGCATAGCCGACAATCTCTTTGAATTTTTGCAGGTCCATCCGCGAGAGCTGTTCCTCGAGAGGCGCATCGATGGTGGGCTCGATCAGCCACGGCTCGAGAGAAAGCTCGATAAGAAAGACCGGCTTCGCGCCGTAAAGAGAGCGCATAATATTCTCCTTTATCCGGTAGAACGCGGGCGGCAAGATCGTCTTGAATTGTCCGAGCTCGGGATTCCAGAAATATACATACACGCTGGTCCCGAATGCATCGGCGCTCCGGTATGCTCCCGCCCACGTCCCCAGATTGCCGCTGTCGGTCACGAGGATGGGGCGCGTGTCCAAGGAGCGCACCAGCGCGATCTCCTCTTGCAAGAATTCTTTGTCGAGATCTCCGCAATGGTCGTACGCGAATACCCCCAAGAACGGCTCGTTCTCGACTTGCCAGTAGATTATTTCAGGATCGTCTTTATACCGCTCGACGACCGCAGTCAGGTAGGCGCGTAGTTCGTCTTTTTGTTCTTCCCATGAAAGTCCTTGTGCCCACTTTGGCACGTGGCATTCCGGCCAGCGCGGCAGGCGCCGCCCCACAGAGAGTATGACTTCGGCGCCGCGCGCACGGGCTTCACTAAGCTGGAAGTCGAGTACGCTCCACGAGTAGCTGTCGCGCTCCGGTTCCACCACCGGCCAGTATGCGGCGAGGCGTAGTTTCCGCACGCCGAGGTCATCGAGTATTGCGCGATACGCGTCTTTCCAATCAATCTTCAGTTCCTCTGCATGCGGCGCGCTGAATGACACTCCGTACTCAATGCGCGCGGGGATATCCCGAAATGAAAGAGCGTAGAGCCCGAGGGTCATGACCGCAAAGAAAACCGCAAACCCCCATACGAAGCGCCTCATACGATGAAAAGCGCCACGAGTCCGGCAATGATGCAAAGAATGCCATACACTTGATGCCGGAACTGATGACTGTGTATCTCCCCTTTGAAGACCGCGGGAAACCACTCAGCGGATAGGTACGCAAATGCGAGCAGAAACACAAATTGCAATCCCGACATCGCCTGTACGACGGAAACACTTCCCAGACTTATCGCCGCAAGCGTCAGGAAGACCGCGACTCCGGAGAGCGCCTTATTCGATACGACGAGCCATTTCAACTTTTGCGACGAGGTGTGGTAGCCGTGAAAGATAGCGTGCCTGTTCGCCGGTATGGCGAGCAGGAAGAGCGCGCCCACGACGTTGGTCATGCGCGACCAGAAGAAACCCTCAATAAATGTCGTTTCGAGAAAGATGAGTTTGAGAAGGACGGCGGTCGCGTCGAAGAAAACCCCCGCGAGGACCACATCGCGCAGAGACTTCCACGTCAGCCGGATGTGGGAAATAAGGACTGTTCCGATGACGAGAAGGAGGAAGGCCGGAATAAACGCGCGCGAAAGATCCTGATCGAGCAAGAGATATGCGAGGTACGCGGTCGTGACTGCGGACACCGCGCCAACGATAGGCACGGCGTCGGATGCATTGCCGTGCCTGAGTGCCGTGTAGAGAAAAAGGACGGACGCGATGAATGTGAGGGAGGCGAGAAGCGAGAGCGCTAAGACCGCGAGCGACGGGACCGATATGACGCCAAAAGGCACGAGAACGACCACGACACCGGAGAGCGCGCTGATGTAGAACGCGTACACGGCGGGCTTCCCCAGGTGCGCATGACTTACAAGAACATATTTATCCACCAAGACGATTGCCGCCGTGATGCATTGCGCAAGAATGGCGAGCACGATCCACGTCAGCATGTACCTTTAGTCTATCAGGGCGTTTTGCTCACACACCCTCTTATACACGTACGCCGAGGGCCTGACCTTTCGCGCATACGTCTCATAATCGACCTCCACGAGGCCGAAGCGTTTTGTATATCCTTCCGCCCACTCGAAGTTGTCCAACAACGACCAGTAGAGATAGCCCTCCACCCTCACGCCTTCACTGATCGCCCGGTGAACGGATGCGACGGCATCCAGAATGAATTTCGTGCGCTTCGTGTCGGCCGCATCGGCGATACCATTCTCCGAAACGTATATCGGGAGTGCGTATTTCTTAAGTGCGATAAGAGCGTGGTAGAGCGACGTAGGGTGCACTTCCCATCCCATATCCGAGCGGACGACCGTAGCCATATCCCTCGCAGTCGCACCGAACTTCCGGTGATGGTAATGATTGAGCCCGATAAAATCCTGATACCCTGCAATGCGTTGCAGAAAATGATGATTCCAGAACCAGTCGGTGAATATGCGGAGAAATATATTGAAAGGATTCGCATTGGATTCGAAAAAGATATTGTGTTTCGCGATGCCAATCCGTATCTCCGGCCGGACTTTCTTCATCGCGGTGTACGCGTGTTTGTGTGCTTCGATGAGTGCCCCGCACACGCGCAAAAATTTGAATGGATCTCTTTTGATGAACGGTGGCCAAACACCGCGAAGATATCCGCCGCCCGCGTAGACCAAGGGCTCATTCTCCGTGAGCCAGAGTTCTGCCTCTCCCCCAAGACGCAAGATGATGTGGGCGGCGTAGCGCGCGAACACCGTCGGCGCATCTCGATGTAAAAATCCTCCGCGCTCCGAAAACCACACTGGCAGGGTGAAGTGCCACACGTTCACCATGGGGATGATGCCGCGCGCTTTGAGCGCCCGAAGGACTTTGCGGTAATGTTCTATTTCTTTTTCGTCAAACTTCCCTTCTTCCGGCTCGATGCGCGCCCACTCAATGGAGAAGCGATGGCACGTATGGCCCAAAGACCGCGCGATATCAAAATCCTCCTCAAAGCGATGATAGTGATCACAGGCGCGCCCCGCGACAGGCACTTTTCCTTCACGTCCTGCCTGCGCCCAGTCGGTGTTCTCTATTCCACCCTCTACCTGATAGGCGGCAGTCGATGCACCCCAGAGAAATCCGTCGGGAAACGCTTTCATGTCTTGATTCTACCGCATTCAAATTCAAACTGCGTGACTGTGGGTGTCACGCATCGGATTGGGTGGGACGCCGGAGCTTTTCTTTGAGCAGGAGCCACGGCGTAAAGGGCAGGCGTTTGTGGCGGTACATCCAGAAGTATCACGCGATGCTTGCGATGAGCGCGCCCGCGCCATGGGCGAGGAGGCCCCCCAGGGTGTCGGCATTCTCCGCCTGCCATTCTGCTTGTCCAAACCACGTATCGCCTGCAAATTCGAAAACCTCCCACGCCACGCCAAGAGCCAGCGAGAACGTGACGGCAAAGAGTGACACGAAGCCGGGGCTGAGGTTGAGCGGAGTTTTCTTATTTTCATTCAGGATATACACGAGCACATAGCCGGCGGCACCGAGGAGAAATCCCGATTGCAGATGCAGGAATTTGTCCCAGAACGGGACCCAGTCGTAGAAATGCGCGATGCCTCCCAGAAAGAGCGTGAGGAAAATAAATCCGACGACGCCCAGATCGAGCGCGAACGGCAGATAGAGCCGGTAGCGCTCTTTGAGGACAGAGGGTACCAGCATCAGGAAGAAGATGAGGGCGGTCGAGAGAGCCGCTTCCCAATCGCCCCGGAGGAGGAAAACCCCCGCCGCGACAAGGACCAGTGCGCACATGCCATAATAGATAGAGAGCGTGGCCCAGTTGCGGTAGCCATCTTGTATCTCCCGTAGCCGTGTGTAGATGTTCTCCATCGAGAAACCACTATACTATATTTCAACCTCTGTTCTCACTCTCCACAATAAGAGTGGGCTTTCGTGAGTTGTCTACCCCGTAGCGAGACCGCCGCGAGCGAGCCAGGTTTATACTATGATGATGTCTGCTATGATGTACACATAGCAGAATGAGGGGTCTGGTACATACACAATCTCATGCACTATCACATTAGGCCGGCAGTCTGGAGAGACTTCGGCGCATTAGCAAAAATACAAAGACGCATAACACGCGAATCCGAACACCTCGCAGTCACGGGAAAAGACCGAAAGGACTCGATGCTGTATGCTCTTGCGAAGGCTCTTGTGCATAGAAAACGGATGCATACATTCGTTGCGACGGACGAACAAAGAATCGTGGCCTATATTACGGTCGTTACCGGGAAATTCCTTAAAGTGAACGGCACGGCCTATATCGTCATGGGGGTACTGACGACTCATCGCGGACGTGGCATAGGCACCCGTCTCTTAATTCGTGCCGAAGAATTCGTACGCGACCGTGGCATGCATAGGATGGAACTTGAGGTGTTCGAGAAGAACGAAAGTGCCGTACGACTCTATGAGAAATTGGGATTTGTAGCGGAGGGACGCCGCCGGGAAGCGATACAGACGCCCGAGGGATACGAGGATATTATTTGGATGGGTAAGCTCCTTGAATCGAACCCGAAGTAAATACAATTCTTCACTATGAAATTGAAATGGAAAGTGTCGCTGACCATAATCGCGGCATGTGTGGCAGGCCTTCTGTACGTGTTGTGGGATGGGAGAGATGGCGTGAGCTACCGTACTCCTATCGACGGATCAGCGACGGCCGCGACCGGTGTTTCCGGGAAAAATGTGGAGGAGCCGAAACAAACGCTTCCAAGCGCGAAGACAATCCCGGGCCTCTCGCATGTCTGGCAAACCTTCAATAATTGTTCGTCCGTTGCCCTCGTGGTAGCGCTCTCGCGCTGGGACGTGTACGACACCCAAGAAGCAATCGCGGACGCGACGCGCCCATGGCGCAACCAGCGTGGCGACAACGACGATAAGGCGGTGGACCTTTTCGAGCTTGCCGCGTACGCGGAAGCGGAGCACGGATTCACCACCTTTGTGCGTCCGAACGGCCGTCTCGAACTGCTCAAAGAATTCATCGCCAACGACATACCGGTCGTGACCCGCACGCTGATGTACGCAGATAAGGATTTCCAACACTACCGGGTGGTGAGAGGGTACGACGATACGAAGAAGATCATCATCGAGAGCAACGGCATCGACGGCTCAAATCACACCTCTACGTACGATGAGTGGATGCACTACTGGAAGGACTTCAACTATTCGTACCTCATCGTCGTGCCGGAGAATAAGAAGGCGCTCGTTGAGCGCATCCTGGGAGAGGAAGCGAGTGAGAACGTGGCGTGGGCAAACGCCCGCGCCCGCGCCTCAGCCGAGGTCGCGAAGGACCCCAACGACATGCGGGCCGCCTACAACACCGTCACTGCGCTCTACTATTCCGGCGATTATGAGGGCACGGTACGCGAATTCGAAAAGATAGAATCGCGCCTTAGTGAACACAAGCTCTGGTACCAGATGGAGCCCATAGATGCGTACTTCAAGCTGGGAACGTACGACCGCGTCATCGCCCTCGCCGACAGCGTTATCAATAACAACAATAAATCCGTCTCGGAACTCTATGTACTGAAGGGCAAGGTATATGAGAGCAGGGGGCAGATCGCTGAAGCGCGCGCCGAATACGAGAAAGCGATCTACTACAACAAAAGTTTACAATCCGCAAAAGATGCACTCGCACGCTTAGGCGGGTAAGGGGATGGTATCCAAAAGAGATTGCTTGGGGTTTGGTACGACATTGGAACCCCACAGAGGCCGCTCGTGCAGGTAGGCCCATATCACTCCATCTACAACCACGCTCTTTGAAAATCCCTCCGTGTCTGCGTGAAAAAACCGCCTATTTCTGCTACAATGCCCGCCATTGCCAGATCGTCTAATGGTAGGCTCCCGATTTGTCTAAACTTGTTTAGTTACAAATCGCAGTGCCGATGAGTGGAACGAATCGGCAGTCCGCAACGAACATAGTAAGAGCAGTCTGGGGTATAGTTAGTTGTGTGTACATGAAATAGTGCCAGATCGTCTAATGGTAGGACCTCAGACTCTGAATCTGAGTATCTTGGTTCGAATCCAAGTCTGGCAGCAATGAGCAAAGAATGCTGGCTTCCGCCAGCTTTTTTTGCGCATACTGACTACTGCTTGGATTCGAACCGCGGGCCGCAGCTCCCGATGAGGGAGCGAAGGTTTCGAGTTGCAGTAGCAACGAGAGGCGAATCCAAGTCTGGCAGCAAAATTTATTTCACCGGACACGTGCGGCCATCACGGAGAAGTTCGATAGGAATTTCTTTGACTGATTCGACTCCATTCGCGCCAAAAACAACCTGTAAGAGAAGTCCGGTGCGTACTTCATCGTTCCAATACTGGTCGAATATGAGATTGCCGAGCGAGTAGTAAATGTGTTTGCTTGCAGTGAGCGACCTGTCCTGAGCGTTGTCGAAGGAAGTCGAACTGCCGTACACCTCATGCTCCTGCACCACATGTGGATGCGCACCGACGACGATTTCCGCGCCCGCATCAATAAACCTATGGGCTAATTCGCGCGAATATACCGATGATGTGGTCGCATATTCAATGCCCCAGTGCGCAAAAACTATCGGGAGATAGCCGCGCGAGCGCGCCGAGGATATTTTTGCGAGTGTGGTCGACGCACTTCCGCGTCCGGCGGAGAATTCATTGTATGCAATAAGCGTGAGCGGGACCCCGTTGATCGTGCTCCCGATAGCCGCCGGATGCGGGGAGTCCCCCACAAAACCGATACCCGCTTCGTGCAAGTACCGCGCGGTCTCTTCGGCCCCTTCGAGACCAAAATTGCGGGTGTGGTTGTTGCCCGTAGAGACCGCGAGGATATTGTGCCGCGCAAGAAGTGATGCGGTCGACGTCGGGAACGTGAAGGCAAAATTCTTCACTTCTCCCGGTTTGGTGCCGATGCTCACCGAAGCGTTATGGGTTATCGGCCCCTCGAGATTCGCAACGACGAGATTAGCCCGTTTGAGTACGTCATCAATGCAGGAAAAGATGAAGTCGCCGCCCCTTTTTTCCGTCACCGACCGGATAAAACGGTCGAACATCATATCGCCACCGAAGAGTATCTCGGCGCGGGCGGATTGTGATACGAGCGCAGGCAGAGATACGGCCAGAGTATCTTCTTGCGTATATGCGGGCACCAGTGCACGCGTGAAGAACACGAACACTCCGACCGAGAGCGCGAGAGCGCTGAAAGCGTACAGAAGAATCCGCATCCCTCAACTGTATGACGGCTCCGGGAGAGATGCCAGATTATCCTGTGATTCCCGAAAGCGAGTGGGGCTTGCCCTCCGCGATGGAGGCTGGTGTGATGCGAATGAATTTTGCCTTCTTTGTGAATTGCTGGAGATCGCGCGCGCCGACGTATCCCATGCCGACCTGAACGCCCGAGAGAAGTGTCGCGACGACATCGTCGACGGGGCCTTTGCACGGGACGAGCGCCTCGACGCCTTCCGGTACCGCTTTGCGACCATGCGTGAAGTATCGCTCCTTCCCCGCGGCACTTTCGATGACCGACTTGGAGCCCATACCACGATATTCTCTGAATTTCTCCCCGCCTTTCACGACAGTCTTGCCCGGTGTCTCATCACAACCCGCGAGAAGATTGCCGAGCATCACGGCGGAAGCTCCCGCCGCGAGCGCCTTCGCGATATCACCCGA
>ORMF010758799.1_pt1 | contig 42266 bp, 39 predicted proteins | sample 1779871 | NCBI WGS metagenome assembly ORMF01 (sample SAMEA104232316, study PRJEB22302) | groundwater metagenome | biome: forest; feature: aquifer; material: groundwater | place: USA | collected 2011-08-07 | depth 5.4 m
CAGCGAGTCGTCGTCGAGCAGCGCGTCGAGCGGTTCGAGAAGGTCGTCCTTGATGAGTGACGCTTCGCTGCCGAATGCCACATAGAACAGCGATGTCTGGCGTTTCGTGGTGCCGATCATGTAACCGAATCGATATCATCGCTGCGGGTCACGGTCGATCGAAAACGTCGCCCGGCGGTGCGAATTCGGCGATCCGCCAAGCGGGGCGAGCGCGACCGGCGAGAATTCCGGCACGAGAGCCCTCAGTTTCGCAACAGGCTATAGCTCAGGCGAACTCCGTACGGTGAAAATTCAGGCTAGCGCGCTTTGGGCGTGCGACGCCCGTCGAGTGCGTCGCCACGATCTCACGGTCGCGTCAACAGCCCGGTGGCAACGACGGGTTCATCGCCACCGCTCGACCGAACAGCGATCCCGCGGCGCCCGACAGAACCCACGGCGTCGTCGCGCTCGTGATCGCGGCGTTGGCACCGGGATACACGAACGCGTTCACCGATCCCGGTGCGCCGATGACGATGTCGGCATACCGATCGCCATTGACATAACCCCCCCCCGCGGCGGACGCGCCGAACTGCATCGCACCTGCCGGCGGCGGAACGTCCAACACCCAGCCTCGGCGCGCGCCGGGTCCGGTCGAACTGGACGCGTAGTCCCACACGCTGCCGCCCGCACTGGTGACGAAGATGTCGTCATAGCCATTGTAGTCCACGTCGCCGACCGCGATCGCCGTTCCGAATCCGGTGAGCGGCTGGGTCAATGTGAATGCCGGCGTCGTGCCCACTCCCATCGCACTGCCGGTGTACACAAACACCGTTTGAGCGTTCGGCGCGCCCACTGCGATGTCTGTGTATCCGTCGAACGTCGTGTCGAACGCGCCCGCAACAGATGTCCCGAAGCCCGAACCGGCCGTGCCCGTGAGCATCGCCGCGGGCGCCGTCTGCAAACCCGTCGCGCTGCCGATGAAGACCACTGCCACGGCGGACGTGGGACTCCCCACGACGAGATCCGCGAAACCGTCGGCGTTCACGTCGCCCGCGCTCGCGAGCGCAGCGCCGAACGAGCCGGGTATTCCCATGAGTGTCGTCGCAGGTGCCGCGCCGATTCCGGTCGCACTGCCGAGGTAGACCAGGACGTTGCCAGTCATGGGCGCCGCGATCGCGATGTCCGCGTAGCCATCGCGGTTGATGTCACCGACCCCGGCCACCGCTTGTCCGAACGATCCCGCGCCCATCGTCAGCATTCGCGCGGGCGCAACGACGATGCCCATCGAGCTCCCATGGAACACGAACGCAGCGTTCGCGCCGGGCGCGCCGACGACGAGGTCGGTAAAACCATCGCCGTTCACGTCGCCCGCGGATGCGACCGATGCGCCGAACGACGAACCCGTCGCGCCCGACAACCTCGGTGACGCCACAGACGATGGTGCACTGGGTGCACCGGGGTGAACCGAGACCGTCGCGGCGGCGGGCGCGCCAACGACCACATCGTGGAAGCCGTCGAGGTTGAAATCGGGATAGCCGGCCCACGTCGAGCTCACGGGAGCCGAGCGATACCGGACGTAGAACGACCAGGTGGGACTCGCGATCGTGCCGTTCATGGTTCCCGACCGGCCGAACGCACGCCAGAAGTACAACTCACTGGGATTCGACGAGAGCGCGACTGGCAACGTCACGGTCGTGGCCGCTGCCGCCGTGTCGACCGTTTGCACGATGACTGCACAAGCGCTGTCGCGACACACTTCGATGTGCGCGCCATCGGTGCCCGGGCCGAGAACCCAGCGCAACTCGGGGGTGAGACTCGACACGGTGGCCGACGAGCCCGGCGAGATCTGGCGAGGCGGCGGAATCATCACGCATGTGCTGCCAAAGCGGCCGTAGCCCGCATTGCACGTGAAGTCGCAGACCGTTCCGTCGCACGTCGATGTGCCATTCGCTGGCGGCGCTGGACATGGGACGCACGAAGCACCGCATGCCGCCGGGTCGGTGTTGCGCGCGCACGACGTGCCGCAGCGATGGAACCCGGTGTTGCACGCGAAGCCGCACGTGCTCGCCGAGCAAGTGGCAGTGCCATTGGAGACCGAGGGGCAGACTCGACCGCACGTGCCGCAATGATCCGCGTCGGTCGTCGTGTCCACGCAGCTGCCCGCGCACGCCGTGGGTGTCGGCGCGATGCACGACGAGGCACACCGGAACATCCCAACGCTGCCCTGGCAGAGCGCGGCCGGCACAACGCAACGGGTCATGCATGCGCCGCACGTCGCAGGTGTGGACAGGTCGGATTCACAGCCGTTGACCAACGTTGCGTCGCAGTCGGCAAAGTCGACGTTGCAGCGAACACCGCACGTCATTCCGTCGCAGGTTGCCGCACCATTGGCGACCGCCGGGCACGGCGCGCACGCGGTGCCGCACGTTGCAGGGTCCGTGTTGCTCACACACCTCGTACCGCAACGATGGAATCCGCCGGCGCAGACGAACGTGCACATTGCACCCGTACACTGAGGCATCGCGTTCGGTGGAGCGATGCACGTCGTTCCGCACGCGCCGCAGTTCGTCGCACTGGTCTGCGTGTTGGTCTCACATCCGTCATCGGGATTGGAGGTGCAGTGGGCGAATGGCATCGCGCACCCTCCCGGTTGAACGAGGCACGCGCCTCCTGCGCACGCGACACCACCGGGGTTCACGTTGGGTAGCATCGTGCAGTCTTGACCGCAGCGCCCGCAGTTGCGCGGATCCGTTCGCGTGTCGACGCATCGGCCCGCGCACTCGGCCACAGGACACGCAACGTCTGCGGGCGAGTCGATCGCGTCGTTTGCATCCGACACCACGTCGAGGCTGTCCTGCGACGTGTCCGCGGAGTCCGTGCCGTTGTCGGCCGTGACGTCCCCTGCGTCGTTCCCGAGTTCGGGGAGCATCATGCGTTCGATCGGCTCGCAGCCCATTCGACCGCACGTGAAACCAGCGGGACAGTTCTGATTGGCCGGCAGCCGGCATCGATCGGGCAGAAAGATCTCCAACACGAGAGTGCGCTCGGGGACGAACGTCGCGACGGCGCGGCGCGAGAACATCACGGTGTCCCCGTTCATCGCACGCACTTCGACGGTGACGCGTGCCGCCTCCGGTCGGGACGTGATGCCCAACTCGGCCGGGAGAACAATCGGCTCGCGTCCCACACCGAGCGCGTATCGTTGGTCCAACCGCGGTTGCGGCTCGTCTCGCGCGGTCACGAGGACGTGGATGCCGGTGAGTGTCGCCGTCGGTCCTTGGGTCATGTCCGTGTCCACGCGAGCGACGATTTCCGTGCGGCGACGCACGCACGCGAGCGACAAGGCGAGGACGAGAAGCACCCCCACCCCGACGCCTCCGGCGTCGAGCCTCCGCCGAATCGAGGGAGCGATACGCGAGGACCGTTCGCGCCCGAAGGTCATCGCGCCGCCTCGATCGCAGCGCTCACGAGTCCCAGTCGACCCGCATACGGCTCTTCGGTCGGCGCGAAGACGAACACGCTCACGACGACTGCGACACTCAGCACCACCGCGCCAACGCCGACGGCAACCCACACGCCCGCCGCGAGGCCACCTCCCGGCCGCACGAGAACGGCCTGAATCCTCGAGCGATCACCGACATCGAGATGCAACTCGCGACGGAACACGGAGTACCCTGACGCCCGCACGAGAACTTCATGGCGCCCGGCGGGAAGGCGCTCGTCGATGGAGCCATTGCCCACGTCGTGTCCGTCGATGAGTACGACGGCAGTCGGCACGTTGGACTCGACATGGAGGTGTGCCGTGTTGTCCGTCCGATTCAGATGGATCTCGATCTCGACGCGACTGCCGGGCTCCAGCGTGACATTCCGGGACTCGCCGTCAAAGCCGGACGCGCGCGCGTGGACCCGGTGTGTGCCAGGATCCAGCGGGATGTCGGTGCGGTCGCCCGGCACGCGGGCGTCGTCGACCGTGATGATCGCGTCGGTTGGAGCAACCCGCACAAGAAGATGCGCCAACGAGGCCGTCAGGTCCGTGATGTAGCCGTCGACTTCGCGGCGTCGTGTCTCGTCGATCTGTGTGCCGGCAAGCGACAAGAACTGTTGGAAAGATGCAATCGCGTCCCGGCCGCGTCCGACCGCGCGTTGCGCCAACCCCAGATTGAACAACAGGGGTGCGGTCGTCCGGATCGCGCGCGCAGCGTCCAACTCGCGAATGGCATCCTGCCAGCGCGACTGTCCCATCAGAAGGACGCCGCGTTCAAAGTGCCGACGGGCTTCGTCGCTCGGCGCGGCAACCTGCGCATTGGACACCGCGGGAAGCGCGAAGCCCGCGAGCGACAGGGCGATCGCGAGCACCGGCACGAGCGCGTGTCGAACGAGCACCAGTCGACCGGAACGCATCATCGCGGTACCTCGAAGTCGATCATCGGCGTCGGTCCCGACGGCCGCGCGGGCGCCGATGCGTCGTGCAAGACCAGCGCCGGGGGATGCGACAGGCCGGCAGTCGTACGCGCCGACCGCGGAGTCACGTGGGGGCTGACGACCGCGGTGGATGGCAGTGATACGTCCGCGGCGGCAGTGGTGCGGAGTGCGGGTTCGACAAGCACGGCCGTGGGCCTCGCGTGTGGGGCTTCCGGCGTCGCGCGAGCCACTTCGTGCGGCGCGGGTGCCGGCTCGTGCGCTGACGCGCTTGGGCGCGGTGCGATTTCCGCGGGGCGCGACCGTCCCAACGACCACGCTGCCACCGCCACCACGCCGAGCGCCGCGAGTGTGACGAGCGGCATCACGAACCGACGCGAGCGCCGCAACCGTGCGACGGCTGTGGGCGCCTCCGCGGCCTCGGTCGAGATCGGCGGGCCGAGGTCCTGCGCGCGACGTCGCGAACGTTCGCTCCTGCGGCCCGGCCGAGACACCGTCGTCGGGACGTCGTTTGGCACCTTCGGGCCGCGCAGACTCTTGCTGTGGCTCTCCAACTCAACGTCCATCACAGCGCCGCTCGCGTCCTCGTCGACCTTGGCACGCAGCAATTCGTCACGCGCCTCGATGTGGTCCGCAAACAAGGCAGTCATCATGTCCGACACGTCGCCGTGGCCGGCGCTGACGCCACTGGCCACGATGAAATTCTCCAGATCCCTTGCAAGAAGCGCGGCGGTTTCGTAGCGATCGGCGGGCTTCCGTTGCAACGCACGCATCACGATCTCTTCGAGTCGCGGTGGAAAGTCCGCGACCTTCTCGGACGGGCGCGGAATGGGTTCCTTGATCACGGAGAGAATGGTTTCGACGTCCTTCTCGCGCTTGAACAGGCGCTCACCGGTCGTCGCCTCCCAGAGCACTGCGCCGAGGGAGAACACGTCACTCCGACGGTCGATCGGATCCTGCATGAGCTGCTCTGGCGACATGTATTGCAGCTTGCCCTTGATCTCGTTGGTACTGGTCTTTTCCGCGGATCGTTCCTCCCACCGCGCAATTCCGAAGTCGACGACTTTCGAGAGTCCCTCGTACAGAACGAAGATGTTCTGCGGTGAAACGTCCCGGTGCACGACGCCGGCGTTGGTCCCCTCGGCCGTACGCAGCTCGTGGGCCGCGTGCAGGCCCCGCGCGATGTCCGCGAGGATGCGCGCCCCGAGCGGGAGCGACAGCGGCGTCGACCGATGGCGAAGTCGACGGAGTACCGCCGCGAGCGACTCGCCGTGGAGGTACTCCATCGCGATGTAATACGTTCCCGCGTCCTGTCCGAAGTCCAAGACCGTGCACACGTTCGGATGGTCGATCCGCGAGACCAGCCGCGCCTCGTCGAGGAACATCGTCACGAACCGCTCGTCCGAGGCAATTCGCGGCTGGATCGTCTTGATCGCGACCCACTTCGAGAAGCCCTCTTCCATGCGCAACTGCGCGAGGTACACACACGCCATCCCGCCCTGCGCAACGCGATAGCGCAGCGTGTACCGGCCGAATTGCCGCTGCTCGCGCACGGGCGGTTCACTCAAGATGGGCGCGCGGGCATTCACGGTCGCAGCCTATCACGGTGGCCGTGGGAAGCGGACGGATGTCGCGGCGTGCGAACCTACGCTACGGCAGCGCTCTCAAGTCGAGCCCACCGGGGTACGCATACGAAGTGTATCGAGCGTTTCCGAGGACCTCGAGTCCGAATCCGTCGGCGCCTGGCGTGGACATCGAGTGCGATCCCGGCGTCACCGCCTGACGCCAGACCGACCAAACGGTTCCGCTGACTACCGATCCCGAGCCAGCAAGCGGCACACCGTCCAGCAGGATCATCGCGCCGGTACGGCCGACGACGTTGATCATATTGACGGTGTACGAGTTCGGAACGACAAAGTTGTAGTCGCGGCGATACTGAGGTGTCGGCACATCGAGCGTGAAGGACGGATCGCCGTCGGTCGGGAACGACCCCGCCGTCGTGCTGCACGTCCCACACGTCGTCTGGTTCTGCCCGACCATGTACTGTCCGACCAGGATCGGCTGCGTCGACGAGACCATGAAGTCGGACGTCGTGCAGAACTCCGTGAACTGCCCGCGGTTGAGCACCACGGTCGCGTGGGCCGACGAGGGCGTGAACGAGATCGTGTTCGCATTTTCGCGAGACATGATCCGGACGATGTACGGTTCAGTCGTTCCGAATGATCCGCGATCCTGGAATTGAGTGACCACGACCTCTCGGCCCCAGGTCTCGGTGGGGAACATCTGCTCTTCGAGGTGATCGCAGGCCGGGCAGCTGCCGCCCGGGTCCGTCATGGTCGTCGGATTCGAGATGTTCGTGCAGTCGGCCCCGGAAAACACCGCGACCGGCGCCGTCGCGGTGATGACGGTGCCCGTGAAGTCCTCGGGGTCGTATGGACAGAAATTAGCACACGGGAACATGCCGCACCGCGGATCGGATGTGCAACTCGGACTGTACCCCGCCGTGCCGACCAGTTGGATCACGTCGCCTCGATTGACGGTGTAGGTCTGTGTCGAGCCTGCGGCCGCGGCCGGGACGCCGGTCCCCGCTGCGATTGGCGAACGTGTGGTGACCGTCACCGTGGTGGGCGTCGCGCTCGTTCCGACGATATCGACGAATCCGGCAGTCACGTACCAGGACTGATGGCCAAGAACGAGGTAGTTGCCGGTGAGCGCGACCGTTGGCAAGAGGAGCGACGCGTCGTTCGTGTTCGAAAAACGCATGCCCATCTGCTGGTATTCGAGCGGATCGAACTGGTACGCACTGACCGGCTGGGTCGCGGTGATTCGGTACGCACCGTTGACGGTCGTGGACGACGGGATCGGAAAGGACGTGCCACGATTTGCGATGGTATTTACCCACGGCAAGATCTGCGTCGCCGTATTGTTCGCCGCGACTGAGAATGTCAGCGGCGCGCCGAGAGCGCCTCCGGTCACTGTGACTGTGACGGCGCTCGAGTTCGGATTGCCAATCGCGATTGCAAAGTTGAATCGCATGTCGAGCTGTGAGTTGAGACTGGTGACCGCCCAAAATTCCGTCCCGAGATACGACCGCGCCGTCGCGGTGACGAGCACTGTGCACGACGACGTTCGGCCCAGGCTGTCGGTCACCGTCAGTCGAATCGTATAGACTCCCGCGTTCTGCGCCGTGAACGTCGTGGGGTTCGAAGTCATCGAGGAGAACAGGTACGTCGACCCGGCGGGCTGTGCGATCACGGCCCACGCGTACGATGCGATCGTTGCGGGCGGGACGGCGGTCGCCATGCCCGTCAGGATGACAGGAGTGTTGATGACGGTGGTGATCGGCGCGGGGCACGTCGCCGTCGGATTGCAATTCGGGAGCATGCCGGTGCACGCGTGATCCAGTCCGTCGCACTGTGGCGCTGCCGGCAGAACTTCACCGGAGCACGTGCCCCACTGTGTTCCGCCTCCCGCTCGCGGAACGCAGCTCGTTGTCCCAGCGCGACAAGTTCCCACACCAGCCGTTCCGGCCGGTCCGCTGTAGCAACTCCGCGTGGCCCCCAGAGTGCACGGACAGTCCGACGCGTAGTTGCCATTGCAGACATGGTCGATTCCGTCGCACACGATCGGTCCGGGCAGCACTTCTCCCGAGCAAGCGCCCCAGAGCGAGCCGATGCCCCCCGCGCCGCGGGCGCAGGTCTGCGTGCCCGCACGACAGGCACCGACACCCTCCGTTCCAGCCGGACCGCTGTAGCAAACACGCATCGTGCCCGGTGTGCAGATGCACCCCGCGAGTGGCATTCCGTCGCACTGCCGATCGATGCCGTCACACGTATTCGCACTCGGTAGAACCTGACCCGTGCACGCCCCCCACGTCGGGCCGAGCCCCATGTCCGAGCAGTTCTGCACGCCGGATCGACACACGCCGACACCGGCCGTGCCCGGAGAACCGTCGTAGCAACTCCGCGTCGTGCCCGGCACACAGATGCAGCCCGCATACGGCGTGCCATTGCACGCGCGATCCACCCCGTCGCATACGCTCGTGCCCGGCAGCACTTCCCCCGCACACGCTCCCCACAGTGCGCCGATGCCGCCCGGCCCACGCGCACACGTCTGACTGCCCGAGCGGCACAGACCCACTCCCAGCGTGCCGGCAGGTCCCGTGTAGCAACTGCGCATCGCGCCCGGCGTGCACGCACAACCACTCATCGGATCGCCCGTGCACAGGTGATCCAACCCGTCGCAGACCTGGGGAGTCGGCAGCGTCTGTCCGAGGCACGCGCCCCAGCTCGTCCCGCTCGCGTCGCAGGTTTGCGTCCCGGAGCGGCAAAGTCCAACCCCAGCCGTTCCGGCGGGACCGTCGTAACAGGGTCGCGTCGTGCCCGCGATGCACGTGCACCCGCTCACGGGCATTCCGTTGCACTGGCGATCGACGCCATCGCAGCGATTCGATGTCGGCAGTGTCTGCCCGGTGCACGATCCCCACGCCGAGCCGATTCCCCCGGTCCCGCTCACGCAACTCTGCGTTCCCGCGCGGCACAAACCGACGCCTTCGGTGCCCGCCGGTCCGTCGTAGCATGTCCGCGAACTGCCCGGCGCGCACGCACAGCCATTGTCCACGACGCCGTCACAATCATCGTCGATTCCATTGCACAGCTCCGGCGACGGTCGGACTTCGCCCGCACATCCGCCCCAACTCGTGACGCCCGACGTGTCTCGCATGCAGCTCTGCATCCCGGCGCGACAAGCACCAACGCCTTCGGTTCCGCGAGGACCAGTGTAACAACTGCGGGTCGCGCCCGGTGTACAGGTACAACCCATGTCCGGCATTGCGTTGCAGGCGCGGTCGATTCCGTCGCAGCGATTCGGAGCGGGCAGCGTTTCGCCCACACAAGGACCCCAGCCCGCCACGCCGCTGGTCACGAGGCACGACTGCATGCCCGCACGGCAGAGGCCGACGCCCATTGTTCCCGCCGGCCCGCTGTAACAAGTGCGTGTCATGCCCGGCGTGCAGCTACAACCTGCGTACGGCATGCCGTTGCACTGATGGTCCATCCCGTCGCATGCGGGCGGACCCGGGAGTTGCTCGCCTTCACATGCAGCCCACTCCGTCGCGCCGGACGTTCCGACCGATCGGCAGCGTTGCGTCCCGTCGTGGCATAGTCCGACTCCGCGCGTCGCGGCAGGACCCGAATAGCACGGGCGCACTTGACCGACGCGACACGAACAGCCTTCGTCGAGGATGCCATTGCAATGGAAGTCACGAAATGCCCCGCAGATGACGTCCTGCGGCGCTCCGGCGCCGGTGCCCCGGCCCGAGTACGCTCCGAGTTCGCCCGAGCCCTCGCACGTCATCGTGCCCCACGTGCACACACCGATGCCGGCCTGCGCGGGGCACCCGTTGTAACAGCGCACCGCAGGAGCGCCCGGAACGCACGCGCACATCTCGTCGACGAGGCCGTTGCAGTTGTCGTCGAGGCCGTTGCCGCACATCTCCGCGACGAGGCACGCCGGCCGGCCGTCTGCGAACGGTGGACACATCCGCGGTCCGCCGTCCGGCATCCAGACTGCGCCGTCGGGCAGAACAACCGCACCGTCCGGAAGCACGGTCGCGCCGTCGGGAATCATCACCGTCGAATCGATGCCCGCCGCGTCGACGGCATCGATCGACGAGTCCATCCCGCGAGCGTCGCCGCCGTCGAGACCGCCGCCCTCGGCGGCACCGCCCTCGCGTAGGACGTCGGGCACGAAACTGTTGTCTCCGCCGCTGCACGCAGCGGCGAGGGCCACGACGCCGACGAAAGTCACGAGCAAGGCGCGACGAATGGGACGCATGGGAAAAACCTCGACGAGGAAGAGAGCGCGACGCGCACACCACGGGTCGCTCCCGTACACGGTATCACGGTTGGAAGCAGCGGTCTCGACCGGAAACGCCGTGAAATCCGAAGCCCGTCGAGCCCGTCACCGGGGAAGAATCCGGACAATTCAACAGGGAGGCGGGGAGAGTGATCGAGCGACGAACCGTTGAGCGGGTCTCGAGAACAACCTTCGCAAATTCAACCACCTCCCCACCTCCCGATCTCCCTGTTGATTCTTCTGGGCTTCGGGCACGGGGGACGCGTGCGTCCATTTCGTGTACGATGGACCGAGCATGCGATCCTCTCTCCAACGCTCGATGTGGCTTTTCTTCGGCGCGACAACGCTCTCGCTCGCAGGAGGTTGCGTCGACCGACAAGGAAGCGAAGCGGGCGCCGACGTGCGCCGCGACGGCGACGCAGCAGGGTCCGATGGTGGGATGGACACCGGCGAACGCACGTGCGCATCGGACGACGACTGCGTGGGCTCGGCATCTGGGTCGCATTGCGAGCTTGGCAGTGGCCGCTGTCGCGCGTGCCTGCCCAATCCAAATACGTGCGGACCGCGGACGTTCTGCGATTCGACCTACCGCTGCACGGCGGGTTGTTCGACCGACGGTGATTGCACGAGCGGTGACGGCGGCGCGGGCGACGGCGGATCGTCCGGCGGACGCTGCAACACGATGACCCATCAGTGCGTCGAGTGCCTTGGCGAAATGGACTGCCCGTCCGCGCTGATCTGCCGAGACAACCGATGTCGCGTCGGCTGCAGCGACGCCCGGCCATGCGCCGCCGGGAGCGACTGTTGCGACGGCGCGTGCATCGATCTGATCGCCGACCCGATGCACTGCGGCAGCTGCGTGAACGCGTGCGACTCGGGGCGTCAGTGCTGCGGCGGCGTGTGCTTCGATCTCGCGAGCGACGCCCGCAATTGCGGCACGTGCGGCAACGTGTGCTCGATTCCGGGCGCCGTCGCGGCGTGCATGGCGGGACGGTGTGTCGTCGGCACGTGCTCGCCGGGGACGGGCGATTGCGACGGTAACCCGTCGAACGGCTGCGAAGTCAACGTCACGGGGGATTCACTCAACTGCGGTCGCTGCGGGACGGTCTGTCCGCGCGGTCCGCGAGCCGTGCCGTCGTGCACGGGCGGAATCTGTTCGTCGACGTGCTCGCCGGGATACCTGCACTGTTCCGCCAATCCGCTCGACGGCTGCGAAGTCGATCCTGCGACGGACCGGAACAACTGCGGTGTCTGCGGACGTGTGTGCAGCGGCGCGCACGGAATCGGTGGCTGCGCGATGGGACTGTGCACGCTCGCCTCGTGCGACATGGGATATGCCGACTGCAACGGGATACCGGACGACGGATGTGAGGTGGACCTCGGCGCCAGCGCGGTTCACTGCGGTGCGTGCTTTCGAACGTGTCCCGCGGGCCCGTACGCGACGGCGATGTGTCGCACGGGCACGTGTTCGCTGACGTGCGTCGCGGGGCGCGGCGATTGTGATGCCATGTCGTCGAACGGCTGCGAATCGGACTTCACGCTCGACGCGCGCAACTGCGGGCGCTGCAGCAACGTCTGTCCGATCCGGGCCAACGCCACGGCGGCGTGCAGCGCTGGAGCGTGCACGGTCGCGTGCACGGGGCTCTTTCGCGATTGCGATCGCGATGCGACGAACGGCTGTGAAGTCGACCCGAACTCCGACGTGCGCAACTGCGGGGCATGCGGCGCTGCGTGCGTGACGCCCAACGCGACGCCGAGGTGCACGGCGGGCGCGTGCGCCGTGTCGAGCTGCAACGCGGGCTTCGGGAACTGCAACGGAGTCGCCGTCGACGGCTGCGAAGTCAACACGAGCAACAACCCGCTCAACTGCGCGGCGTGCGGAAACGTCTGTCCCAGCGCGGCGTTCGCGTCGCCGACGTGCACGGGCGGAACGTGCGGATTCAGCTGTCTTTCGGGATATGCGAACTGCAACGGATCGACGGCCGACGGGTGCGAAGTGTTCCTCGCCAACGACGTCGATCACTGTGGCACGTGCGCGACGGTGTGCCCGAACCGCGCCAACTCCGTTCGCTCGTGTTCGACCGGGTTGTGCTCGTTCGTGTGCAGCGGCGCCTTCCGCGACTGCGATGCTTCGCCGGCGAACGGCTGCGAAACGGACATCACGTCGACGGCGAGCAGCTGCGGCGCCTGCGGCATGAACTGCGTCCTGCCCAACGCGGTGGCAGGCTGTTCGGGCGCTCGATGCGTGGTGTCGTCGTGCGCGGCGGGTTTCGGAAACTGCAACGGGCTGCCGGGCGACGGATGCGAAGTGGCGCTCGCGAACAATCCCGCCAACTGCGGTGCATGCTTCCGGAGTTGCCCCGCAGGGCCGTTCTCGACCGCAACGTGCGGCGCGGGCGTCTGCGGACTGACGTGCGCTGCCGGCCATGGGGACTGCAACGGGGTCGCCGCGGACGGCTGCGAAATCACGTTCGCTTCCGATCCCGTGAACTGCGGTCTGTGCGGCCGCGTGTGCGTCGCGCCCGCGAACGCGGATCCGACGTGCGCCGCGTCGACGTGTGGCTTCACGTGCCGCGCTGGTTTCCGCGACTGCAACGCGCTGGCGGCGGACGGTTGCGAGATCAACATTCGAACCGACGCCAACAACTGCGGGGCCTGCGGCGCGCGCTGCACGACGCCGAATGCGACTCCCGCGTGCTCGAGCAGCGTGTGCGCCGTGGCCTCGTGCAACGCGGGATTTGCCAACTGCAACGGTCTCGTACCGGATGGCTGCGAGATCAACACCCAGACCGACAGTTCCAATTGCGGCGCGTGCGGCACGGTGTGCACCGGCGGACGCATCTGCGTGACCGGAGTTTGCACACTGGTCAATCCGTTTCCGAGTACGGGTGCGGAGGGTGCGTTCAACCCGGCGGTGAACACCGTGCTTCCGCCGGGTGTGCACAACTATACGACCATCAACGTGCCAGTCGGTGTCACGGTGACGACGTCGGGAACTGGCATTCTCGATCTGCGCGCAACCGGCGACGTGACGATTGCGGGAGTGATCAACGCGTCGGGCGGTCCGGGCGGAAGTGGCGATCGCATGCTCGGCGGCGGCGGCGGCGGTTACACGGGGACCAACCAGACCGCGCCACGCGGAACTCCCGGCAGCCCGGGCCTGGGCGGGAATGCGCCGGCGGGTTCGAACGGGACGGGCTGCGCTGCAAACGGACTCGGCGGAACGAACGGCGGAGGGTCCGGCACGGTCGGCACGACGACGGTCGGTGGCGGCGGTGGCGGTGGCGCGGCCGGCGGAGCAGGTGGCCTCGTGGGTGGAGCGTGCATCGGTGGCCCCGGCGGAGGCGGTGCACCGTCGGGCGCAGGCGGACAAGCGGGCGGTCCGCCGTACGATGGACTGCCGGGACAGTCGGGGTCGGACCCATGCAGTGGACTCGTCGCGGGCGCGGGCGGTGGAAGCATCGGCGGCGCTGCGGCGATGGATCTCGCGATGGCCACGACGTTCCAACCGGGCAGCGGTGGCGGCGCGGGCAGCGGCTCGTACGCAGCGTTGGCCGCGGCGGGCGGCGGCGGTGGCGGTGGCGGCGGCGCGGTGCGAATCGCATCGCCCACACGGATCACGGTCAGTGGTTCCATTCTCGCGAGCGGCGGCGCGGGCGGCGCGGGCAGTCCGGCCAATGCGACCTGTTTTGCAGCCGAGGGCGGGGCCGGCGGTGGTGGCGGGTCGGCCGGCGCGATCTATCTTGCGGCACCGATTCTAAACGTCGGCGGAACGTTGAGCGCAGTCGGAGGGGCCGGCGGCGCGCGCGGGGCGAACTGCACTGGGGGCGACGGCGGAGCTGGCGGACTCGGGCGAATCCGATTCTCCGTGGACACCGCAACATGCATGTTGCCCGGCACGTTCAATCCGCCATTGCGAAGCGCCTGCGGTCTCGCGAACGCGTCGGGCTTTGCGTACATCGCGGGATATCCGCGGTAGGGAAACAATGCCCGTCTTCGTGATCCACATGCTTGGCAAAGCCGCGCAACGGCTCTTGCTCGATTCGCCGCCCGTTCGCGTGGGCCGCGACGTGTCCAACGACATCGTGATCTCCGACGAGACTGTGTCGCGCGAACACGCGACATTCGTTCGAGACGGACAGGGACGCTGGCACGTGGGCTGTGTGTCCGAGACCAATCCCATTGTCGTGGATGGCACGCTGATCACGCAGAGTGCGAGTGTCGTGGAGGGCACTGAGGTGCTCGTGGGGGCAGGACACATGATCACGTTCGCCGAGAGCGAGGCGACGGCCGAGAAGTACATGGGGGCGGCGACGCGCTTCGCGAAGAGCCAGTGCGGCAAGTGCAACTGGGAGGGCATGGTGAGCCTTGTGCGCAAGGATCCCGTGTGCCCTCGGTGCGGTGGGACGCAGATGGTCCGGGCGGACGTGTACAAGCCCGAAGGCAAGGGCGTCGGGGCGTTCTACGCGACGGCGGCGGTGTCGCCCGAAGAAGCCAAAGAGATGTTCAAGAAGATGAAGATCGCGAAGGGCAGTCGGATCGAGCGCATGGACGCACGACCCACGCAGAGCCCTCGCACAAAGCTCACGGAGGACAAGCCGCTGCGGTTCGCGCGGGACGCGGCGGTGGAGACGCGACTCGGCGGCTTCGCGTTCGGTCAAGTGATCGTGTCGTGGAACGGCGAAAACTACGTCGCGGAGAGCGCGATGGTGCTGCCGGCGATGCGGGTGAACGGCGTGAAGGCTCGGTCGCACGTGCTCGTGAACGGCGACGTGCTCGAGATGGGGTCGAACCGGTTCAGGTATTTGACGGATTGAGCGGAGAACGCGCAACGCGCGGTAGGGCGGGCGTCCGTCATCGACCGCGAGTCTTGCGGATCTCCGCTTCGAGCTCGGTGACGCGTGCCTCGGCGGCCTCGCGCCCAACCTTCTCGGCTTTGCGTGCCTCGCGATCCGACAGCACGAGAACTTTGCCGGCAGCGTCGTCCGCCAACCGGAGCGCCGCCGGAAGATCCTCCGCGGGACGAACCACCCAATACTTTCCGAGCGTCGCGCACGGAGTCGAGTCGTCGACAATCTCGCGCTCGACGAGATCGTCCTGCACGCGGTCCCACACTCGCAGCCGCATTCCCGGTGGCGCGTCCACGTCGAACGCGACCAGTTCGCTCACGCCGATTGCATGGTACCTGGCGACCTTCTTGTCCCACACGTCAGCGTCCGAGTCGCTCAGCATTTCGATCGCGAGATCCGGAGCGCCGCGCTCCCACGTCTTCCAGATCGGAAACGGCGTCGGATCACCGCCGAGTTTCACGAACACGTCGGGTGCGACGCACTGTTGCGGGTCGCTCGCATTGTAGTACACGAACTGTTCGGACCCGACCGCGGCGGTCTTGCCCACGATGTCACGCAGGAGCTGAAAGAGCAGCGTCCGCAGGAGCAGATGCAGCATCGTCTCGGGCACTTCCGCCTCCGAAGGGAACTGGATGGGCCGCGGTTCTCGCCGATGGGGCAGCCTCTGCGCCAGGCTCGATCCGGTGGGCGGCATGCCGCGAGTGTAGCACGCAAACTCTCCGATAGAATTCCGCTTCGTCGTTCGGCACACTCGGTCGAACACGACGAATCGTCGCGGGGAGTCGTATGCGAATCTGGGTCGTCTGCCCGTGCTTCTTCGACACCGCGTCGTTCCGCCGCGTGCGTGAAGAGGCACTCGTCGCACTGCGGTCGGCCGCACCGAACGCCGAGGTGACGTTCGTCCTGGTGGACGACACGGCAGGACAGGACCACGCGGTGCCCGACGTCGCGGCGTTGCCCGATGTCCAGGTGATCGCGCCACCGTACAATCTCGGGCACCAGGGTGCGCTCGTGTACGCGCTGCGACGGTTGGGAGACACCGTGCGCGACGACGACTTCATCGTGACCATGGATTCCGACGGCGAGGACCAGCCCGCGGACCTCGCGGCCTTGCTCGCGCCGCTGCTCTCGGATCCTGACAACGTACACAAGGTCAGCCTCGCGCGGCGCACGCGACGGCACGAGGGCCTGGCGTTCAAGACGTTCTACGCCGTCTTCAAACTGGTGTTCCGGACGCTGACCGGCACCGTGATCCGCAGCGGCAACTTCGTTGCGTACCGCGGATGGCTGCTGAACGAAGTCATCCACCACCCACACTTCGACCATTGCTACTCGTCATCGTTCATCAGCCTGCCGATGCAAACCGTGCCCGTGCCCCTCGCGCGAGGTCGTCGGTTTGCGGGCCGGTCGCACATGGGCTTTGGTGGGTTGTTCGTCCACGGGGTCCGGATGCTGATGCCGTTTGGCGAGCGCATCGCCGCGCGCGGGATCATCGTGTCCGCGCCGATCCTCGTCGCCAGCGTCGCGGCGTTGATTGCAACGATGGTGCTGCGTGCCAATCCCATGTGGCCGATGTTCGGTGTGTGCTTTGCGACGTTGACGCTGGGTCTGTGCGTGCTGCTGTTCGCGACATTTTCGCACTCGAAAGCTCGCAATCTGCGGGGCCTTCAGGACGGGCCGCGGCCGCCACGGTGAACAACGAGCCTTGCTACGGCACGGTCACCTTTCGCTCGTACCATCCCGGCTGCGTGTACACGGACTGGCGCGTGAGCACCGGGTGCCGCCTGCCGTCGCGGGCACCGAGCAATTCGTAGACGAGCCCGCCGCCACGTTCCACGCGGCGCAGAACGGGTCGCTGGGTCTCGAGTTCACGAATCTGCGTCAGTCCGCAGAAGAACTCTCGCGGCGCGACGTACACGACGCGCGCGGTGTCGTTGACGTCCGTCAGCAGCAGTCGCGGATTGTAGGGCCAGTTCGATTGCGAGAGGCCCTCTGGTACGCCGCAGATGCCGATCGGCTGGTTCGGCGCCGTCTCGCTCGCCGCAAACTCCAACCCGACACGGAGCGAGCTGAACCAATAGTCGCCCTCGGTTCCGTTCGCGCGGCGATCGGCCGGCGCGCGCGCGACGAAGAGTCCCGTACGCTGCGCACCACCGAGTCCACCGATGAACATGTTGAAGTACGTTGTTTCGAATGGTCGGTATTGCAACACGGGCCACACCAGCGCCGCAGTCGCGACACACGCGAACCCCGCGAGTGCCCACACGGGACGGCGACCCGAGAGCCATCGCGCCATGGACGGCCGGCGCAGCCACGAGCAGAGTCTCTCGCCGATCCACGCCGTCCCGGCACCGGCCATTGCGCACAGCCCGGGGATGTACTCGATGAAATGCCGATTCGCGTCGTAGAAGTTCGACTTCGGCGCCGCGATTCTCAGGACCGGAACACCGACCCATAACAGCAAGAGTGCATAGGTCGCACGCGTGCGGGCGTCCCCTCGCCAGCCAGTGGCAGCAAACACTCCCGCGGCTGCAAGAACCAATGGCGGCGACATGTACAGTACGCAGCGAAACGGGTGCGCCGTCCACGTTTGTCGATGACCGACACCGTAGTTCACCATGAACCGGATGTACTCGCTGAGGTGCGCCCACCAGTCGACGAGGTTTCCGTAATAGAGCCACGGCCAGAGTGCGACGAACACGGCCGCCGCGATGTACGGCACCAGGAGAACCCCACCGACGAGGCCCACGGGCAGCGGGCCGCGTCGGTGATACAGCAGTCCGTACGCCACGGGCGTCCACGCGAGCATCGTTGCGACCGCAAACGCCGCGTTCATCTTTCCGGCGAACGCCACGCCGAGGAGTACTCCGGCCACGACCAGGTCTCGAAAGCGCGCGTCGCGCACGCCCACGCCCATCGCGAGCAGGAAGACACCGTAGTACTGTGCACAGGGCCAGTCCTTGGCGTTGTTGAAGCTGTGCCCCACGGCAGACGGATAGAGCGCGAGTGCGACCACGGCGGCGATGCCCGCGGCGCGTCCGAGCAGACGGCACGCGTAGACACAGAATAAGAACAGCGCCGCCGCATGGAGAACCACCAGCCCGAGATGGTGGCCGTCGATCGTGTTCAGTACGTGGAGCTTCGAGTGAAAGATCCAGTTCGTGATCGCAGCAACGAGTCCGGGAAACACGGGATAGTGCACCGGATCATTCACGTCGGGAAAGCGCAGGAAGTCTGACTGGAATCCCGGGTGCACGTGCTGATTCAGATCGAGTGCCGTGCGATCGCCGGGGTGCAGCATTGCGTAGAGCGTGCGATCGCCCGCGTGAAATAGGGCGGGCTCGTCGAACGTGACGCCGTGTCCGCGCAGCGTGATGACACCGTAGACCAATGCGATGAGCGCAACGAACGCACCGGCGCGCGCCGGCGTCAGCCATGGCCACAGTGCCGGCGTCTCGACACTGGGCAGATCCGCCGGTGGATCGTGGGGCACGTCAGACATCGCTATCGCCCCCAGCCCGCGGGCATGCGATGGACATTCAACGACGAGTCGGGCGCAGTGAACAAGAACTCCCCGCCGGCTTCACGCACGACGCGCTCTGCCGGACTTCCGCCGGTGACACCCACCCAGCGTGCTCGCAACCGCCGCAATCGCTGAACGTACGCACTCGGATCGCCCGCGCTGGAAACGAACGTCACCCGCGAGTCGTAGTTGTGATTGAACAGGTCCCCCAGGAAGTGGACGCTCTCGTCGTACGCGAAGACGTCGCCGTGGTTCAGCTCGCGCTCGCGTGCAAGTGCCCACCGGGTCGGAATGATGAACGTGTCGATCTGCAGGGCCGCGCGTTCGTCCGTCGACGCCGCACGCGCGCGCTCGACGTAACGCGGATACACGATGAACCCGCGGTACGCGTCGCGGTAGCCCACCCACGTCAGCGCGACGAGCGCCCCCGCGAGCCCAATGCGCGCGAGCCGCCGGCGCGATTCCGAGTACACGATCGCGAACGCGACGAGCGACGCCGTCGCAGAGCCCATGACGAAGCGCGGGTAGAACGCGAATGGCACCATCAGCGATTGCACGAACAGCACGATCACCAGCAACGAGCGCCGCCAGTTGCGTGAGCGCAGCAAGTCGATGACCACGAGCAGGACGCACGGAAGGAGCAGCCAGCGGAACACCGGGCCGAACCCGCCGCGGGAGACCGTCGGGTGGAAGAACGGATTGTCGTCGAACCAACTGCTGATCAAGTCCGTGAACGCGTGGGGTGCGCCGAAGAACATCGGACTGTCGGTGTCGTTGTGGCTGTAATACTGCTCGAGCGATCCAATGCCCGGGAAGCGCAGATTGAGCGAACGGATCTGCCATGTGAATGGCCACATGGGGTTTCGACGATGGGTCCAGTTCTGCACGTACTTGGGAATCGCAAGCAGTAGGAAAAGCGCGAACGACAGCGCGACGTCCACCACACGACGCCACCGTGCACCGCCGGCCGACCAGACTTCGAGTCCTGCGCGCGCGATCAGATACGGTGCGAGCAGCGCGAGATGAAACGGACCGACGTACTTGCTCCCGACGAACAGACCGAACGCCGTGTAGCACATCCAGCGATCGCGCCGCGTGGGCGTGCGACTCGCGAAGTACACCGCCGCGGTGAAGAAGGCATTGTACGCAATGTCATTGTGCGAACTGTGCAGTTGCAGAAACATCGGCGGCAGGGCGACCCACGTCGCGCCCAGCGCCGCCGCGATCGGCCGCGAGGCGCCGACTTGTCTCGCCCACGCAGCGACGACGCCGGCGCCGAGGAACACGAGCGCGAGTTGCGGACTGTCGTCGAATCGGTTGTCACGGGCGAAAATGCAATTCCACGCCGCGAGCAGCTCGACGATGCGCGGATTGCCCTCCGTCCATTGGACCGGCGTGTCGACCCACGCGAGCGTTCCCTCCTGGATGGCCAGGTGGGTCATCGGCACGTGGTACCAAAGCGCATCCCACGTCCACGATCGGAAGTACCACACCATCACGCAGCACGTGACGAACGCGAAGCCCGCCGGAACGAGCGTGCCCATCGCGATCTCGCGCTCGGACCAGGTGTCCTGGAGCAATCGCCGCGGGGCACCGAGATCTTGCCGCGCACTCGCGAGAACCTGCGTCCAACCCGCGACGCGGATTCCCACCGCGGCGACGGCGGAGAAGAGCGCGAGACTCACGATCCCCAGCGGCAACGGGCGAAATTGGCCGACGGCGCCGCACGAATACATCGCCACGACCAGGAGCGAGACGCTGACGATCATCGACGCGCAGAGCCGATCGAGGATTCCCCGATCGGGGTACATCGCCACGGCGACGACGTAGCCCGCGAGCGCGGACAGAACGCTCAGCGCGATCCAAACGACCCAGCCCACTACCGACGGCTCCCGGGGCGAGGCACGCGCCGGGAGTAGTACGAACGGCTCTGGCGGGTCAATCGCGGCGTCGGGGGCCGCGGCGGCGCGCGATTTCTTCGAACATCGCGAGCGGTGGCGAACGCATCACCGCGCGCCGGGCACGCACGCCGAAAGCGACCACGCGACGTCGGTCGTGACCGCAACGAATGAAACCCCCGTTTCGGCGAGCAGCTCGTTGACCGGATCGTAGATCGACTGTCGCGCGGCGGACCCGTAGTCCATCGACACCATCAGTCCGCGGCCGTAGCGGGTCACGAATTCGCGTAGCTCGGCGGCGAGGAACTCGCGCGGACCGCCCCGCGGGACCCAGCCACAGTAAATCAGCGCATCCCAATCGCTGGCGAGCGCCGCGGCGTCGCCCCGGTATCGATCGGGGAGACGATCGCCAAGGTACTGCACCCACTGGGACGCGGCAGAACCCGCCGCGAGTCTGCAGAGCGAATAGCCGAAGGACGCAACGCGCGCGGCGTTCCGCTGTCCGAGGTAGTAGCGCGCATCGAAGGCACTGAGCGGCGCGGCGAGCGTCGTCGAGTCGCACCAGGCGATCCAGTGTCCGGCGCCCCATCGCCCGAGCGCGAGTACGTCGGCATTGCCGCGCCCCATGGTTGCAGCTCCCCCGCCGACCGCGTCGACGCGGCAACGATCGCGGAAGCACAGCGAACACGCGGCGGCCGTTCCCCCGCGAATGTTCACGTTCGCGCACGGCCCTGCCGCACCCGCGTCGCATCGCTGCGGCGGGCCGCCGTCGGTCACGCTCGGTGCATCGCACACGATCGCGTCGTTCGGCGCGTCGCGCGAGGCGTCGCGGGGCGCCATCGCGACGTCCGAACCACCATCGACAGCTCCATCGACGATGATCTCGGTCCGCGCGCCGCAGCACGGCAGTCCGAGCAGCGCCACGATGGCGATCCTACGGGACCTCAGCGCAGCCACGTCGGCGAGCATCGCACGACCACGCCGCGCGCTTGAAGCGCAAGAGGTCCGTCGCGGCCCGCCGATGCGAGCGCGTCGTGGCGCGGAGCGATGAAACCTCGCTCTCGCGATCGGTTCCGTCACTGACCACTCACAATCGACGCGACGATGCCCATCAGAATCGCGCCGATGATCGGCGCAACGACCGCGCTCGCAGCCCACGGCAAGCCTCCCCATGCGTGCGCGATCACGGCGCCTGCGACGACGGTCGCCGCAGCGACCGGTACAAGCAACGCGTGAGACCGCCTCGCGAGCACGAGGCTCACCACGAGCGCGACCACGGCGACGAACGCTGTGCCGAGGGCTTCGGGCCAGCCCATCGCATGGTGGTCGGAGACGAGGCTGAGCGTCGCACCGCGATTGAGCAGCGCCGCGCCCGCGACGACGAGCGGCGGGCCGGCGATGACCGCGACCCACAGCGAGTCTCCGCTGCCGCTTCGACGTTCACGAGACATCGACCGAGCGTACCGTACCGACTCTGAGTGTACTCGCCCCAACGTGATGGTCTGCGGTCGATTGCGAACCCCGTTGCGCGTATATCCCCGCGCCCACGGTGAGCACGCAGCACGGCCTATCGCGCGCGAACAACCGGGCGAGTCGCACAAATCCCGTCGCGTCGTCGGGCGCGCGGCGAACGCTCGATTGGAGTTCGGGGATCTCGCGCTCCAGCTCGCCGCGCTGCTCGCCGCCGACGCGAACGCGCGATTCTCGGTGATGCATCAGGGAGATCCGGTATGGTTGGATCCACGGACCGGCACGGCCGGGGGTGCGTGGCGATTCTGAACTGAGAATTCCCTCTCGACCGAATCGCACTTCGCGTGCATTGTGCCGTCGATATGGCCCCAGAGTCCCCACGAGTGCGCACGGTGGCGCCGCGGTCCGCGAAGTGTCTCTGGTTCCCGTGCGCCGCGGCCGCGTTCGTTGCGGTCACGTTCGTATCGCTCCCGAACGCGCGCGCGCAGACCGCGCAGACTGGGCCGCGCACGCCAATGTCGTGGCGCGCACGGCTGGCGCTTCACCTCGACGGCGGACTCGGCAGCATGCTGTCCGAGGACCAGCAGCAGTTCTTCGGGTACGGCGTTGCGATTCAGGGCGCCGTGCGGCCGTCGGTGACGGTCGTGGAGCCCGTTTCGATCCAGCTCGTGTACGCCAACTGGTGGTTCTTCGGTGGTCCACGCGCCGGGCAGAACGTGTTGTTGGGCGGCGGCATTCGGATCGAGCCGCGCGTGTTCGACCGCGGACGGATCGTCGTGGACACGAGCATCGGCGCGGGATTCACCGGCCCGTACGTGCGTTTCGCGTTCGATGTCGGGATCGGCTTCACGTACGCGGTGGTGCCGTGGTTCAGCGTGGGGCCGATGGTGCGCTACGCGCGACTGTTGACGGTCGACGGCGACGTGCGCAGCGACGCGCAATCCTGGTCGGGCGGTGCCGTGACCACATTTCGCATTCCCGAGCCGCTGCCCGCGCCGGCGCCGGTGCCCCCGCCCGATCGCGACCACGATGGCGTGGTCAACGCCGACGATCGCTGCCCGGACGAACCGCGTGGCGAGCATCCCGACCCGGAGCTCGTGGGATGCCCGATCCACGATGCGGACGGTGACACGGTGCCGGACGATCTCGATGCGTGCCCGACGACGGCCGCCGGTGATCATCCCGATCCCGCGCGCGTGGGATGCCCCGAGCACGACACGGACGGCGATGGACTGCTCGACAGTGCGGACCGATGCGTAAACGTCGCCGCCGGTCCCCATCCGGATCCCGAACGCGCGGGCTGTCCTGAAGGCGACGAGGACCACGACGGTGTGCTCGACCACGCCGACGCGTGTCGCACGGTGCCGCCCGGCCTGCATCCCGACCCCGCACGACCTGGCTGCCCGTTGCCCGACCGCGATGCCGACGGCGTCCCCGACCCGACGGATCATTGTCCCGACCAACCGGGCGCGCCGCATCCGGACCCGAGGCGCAACGGGTGTCCTGGTCTCGTGCGGCTGCGTCCAGGCGAATTGCAGTTGTTGCGGCCCGTGTTCTTCGCGACGCGCCGCGATCGCATTCTTGCGCGCAGCAATGCAGTGCTCCAGGCCGTCGCCGACGCCCTGCGCGCGTCGCCGGAAATTCGTCGGGCCAGCATCGAGGGCCACACCGACAACGTCGGTGACGACGCGCAGAATGCAGCGCTCTCGCAGCGCCGGGCCGATCGCGTTGTGGCGTGGCTCGTGCGGCGCCGCGTCGAAGCGGGTCGGCTCGAGGCGCACGGGCTCGGCGAGGCGAGGCCGATCGCATCGAACGATACGCCCGCCGGGCGTGCGCAGAATCGCCGCGTGGAAATTCACATCGTCGACCCGGCACCGCCGCAGGCGTCGAACGAACCGTCGGTGACCCCCGTCGCTCCGACGGACGCCAGGAGTGCCCCATGAGATCTTCCTTGTTCTCGCACATCGTCCGACCCAATGCGCTCACCGTTGCTCTCTTCGGAATGGCGCTGCTCGCGGCGTGCAGCGGTGCGCCGACGATTCGGCCCGCCGGCGACGGCGCGACCGACTCGAGCGTCGACTCGAGAGCAGACTCGACCGTCGACGCGCGCGGCGACAGCGGCACGCTCGATGGCGCGGACGGAGGCGACGAGAGCCTTCGGCCCGACGCGCAGGACAGCGGAGGAGACGTCGCGGCACTCGACGGCGATGATGTCGCGGACGGTGCGAGTGGTGACGGCACTGCAGGCGACAGCACGGGTGGTGACAGCGCTGGTGGCGACAGCGCGGGTGGCGACAGCGCAGGTGGCGACAGCGCGGGTGGCGACAGCGCGGGTGGCGATGGCGCGAGCGCAGACGCGAGCGATGCGGACGATGTGTCGAGTGGGGCCGACGCGCCCGGCGGTGACGTGCCGATCGGGACAGACACCGGTGGCACGGACGTAGTTGCCGTGGACACCGGTGGTATGGACGCCGTCGCGATGGACACCGGCGGCATGGACGTAGTTGCCGTGGACACCAGCGGCATGGACATCGTCGCGATGGACACCGGCGGCATGGACGTCGTCGCGATGGACAGCGGCAGTATGGACAGCGGCCCGGCGTGCGCACCGACGGAGACGCTCTGCAGCGGCGCGTGCGTGAACCTTGCAAGCGACCCGCGCAACTGCGGCGCATGTAGCAACTCCTGTGCTGCGGGCCAGGTGTGCAGTTCCGGGATGTGCGCATTGAGTTGCACGGCGGGACTGACGAATTGCGCTGGCGCCTGTGTCGATCTCGCCACGGATCCGCTCCACTGTGGCGCGTGTGCGACGATGTGCGCCGCCGGACGATTCTGCGCCGGCTCGACTTGCCAGTGCCCAGCGGGCAACGTGGCGTGCTCGGGCACGTGCGTCGACATCCGAAGCGATCCCGCAAACTGCGGTGCCTGCGGTACCATGTGCGGCGCGATGCAGGTCTGCAGCGCGGGTATGTGCGTGACCGCCTGCGGATCCGGACTGACCAACTGCAGCGGCATGTGCATCGACGTCTCGAGCAACAGTGCCAACTGCGGCCGTTGCTCGAACGTCTGCGCGCCGATGACCTCGTGCACGATGGCCGTTTGTCTGTGCCCCGGTGTCCAGGCGCTGTGTGCCGGAGTCTGCGTGGACGTGGACAGTGACCCACGCAATTGCGGCGCCTGTGGGCTGGTGTGCGGCGCCGGCCAGGTGTGCTCGGCCGCGCGATGCACGACGATGTGCGCGGCGGGCGAGACCGTGTGCGGCGGCGCGTGTGTCGACACGTCGATCGACGACTTCAACTGCGGTGCATGTGGAATCCGCTGCGTCGGAGGCACGTCGTGCGTGTCGGGAACGTGCCAGTGTCCGGCGGGGCAGACTCCGTGCCTCGGCGTGTGCACGGACCTCGCGAGCGACCCGCGCAACTGCGGCGCTTGCGCCACCGCGTGTGCCGCGGGGCAGGTGTGCGCCACCGGCATGTGCGCCAGTACGTGTCCGGGCGGCACGACGCTGTGCAGCGGCGCGTGCGTCAATCTCAATACCAGCAACACCAACTGCGGCGGTTGCGGTGTCACGTGCACCGGCGCGTCGGTGTGCACGGCAGGTCGGTGTGGCTGCGCGGGCGGACGCAGCCCCTGCGGCGCCCGGTGCGTCCGTCTCATGCGCGACCGACGCAACTGTGGCGCCTGCGGCATCACGTGCGTGCCGGGGCAGCGTTGCTCGTCGGGCACGTGTATGTAGCGCCACTCCGGTAGCGCGGTCGCGGCGCGGAAATCCAGCATGGACGGCGCGCTGCGCGAAACCGGACTTGCCCGGCGACCGCCTGCTACACTGTCGCTGCGTTGAGTTCGGAAACACCGCGTCAGACGTTTCACGAGCCGGCCGAGGCGATCGACGCTGGCGTCCACCGCCCGTCGCTCGAGCACGGAACCTGCGTGCTCGGCCGGTACGTCCTCGCGGGGCAGATCCGCGAGACGCCCATCGCGTCCGTGTACCGCGCGCAGGACCCCGACCGGCGCGAGAGGCGTTTTCACGTGCAGACATTGCGCCGGGACAATCTCGCGCGCCGACATGTCGTCGAGGCATTTGTGCGACAAGTCGCGCTGATCGAGACACTCGAACACCCGGGCATCGTGCGCGTCGTCGAGAGCGGCGTGGACTACGGAGTTCCCACGGTCGTGACCGCGGACGAATTGTCGGTGACACTGCGCGACCGCATCCGCGCGACATCGAATGGACTTCCCCCGGCGGAGACAACCCACATCGTGCGCGAGATCGCGGCCGCGCTCGAGTACTTGCACGCACGGACGCCGCCCATCGTCGTGCGAACGCTCGACCCGACGAACGTCTACGTGACGCCATCGGGCGCGGCGCGGCTCTTCCAGATTGCATACCTCTCGCTGCTCGAGGCGTCGGCGGGCCCGGGCGATTTGAAATCGCTCGCCGCGTTCACCCGCGAAGCCGCGCACGTCGCTCCCGAGGAGTACATCGCGAGTGACGCCGTGGGACCGCCCGCGGACCAATACTGTCTCGCATCCGTCGTGTTCGAGTGCGTCGTGGGCGTGCCGGCACCCGTGCGCGGTGTGCCCGCGCTCGTCGACACCGCGGCTGCGGAGGATGCCCTCCCGGACGATCTCGCGCCGGTACTCACGCGCGCGTGGTCTCACCTTGCAAGCGAGCGGTATCCGTCCGCTCGAGAGTTCGCCGAAGCCGTTGCCAGTGCCTTGAACGCCCGTGCCAAACCCGCCGCGGTGCCCATCGATCCGCGCCGTTCGCTTCGAAGCACGTTGGTCGGAATTCCGGCGGTTCCCCCTGCGCCGCTGCCGCTCCCGGCAGGAGTCGCGGTGCCAATTACGCCGTCCGCCGCGCTCCCGATTCCACCGCCTGCCGCCGTGCCGATCCCGCCCGTCGCGCCGCCGCCTTCGCCGCCTGTCGCCGCGCCGCCCCCGCCGCCTGTCGCCGCGCCGATCGTGCTTCCCGTCGCGCCCGTTCCGTCGCCGATGGCGTCGCCAGTTTCACCGCCGTCCGCGCGCGCGCCCGAGCCCGCGAAGGTCGCAGACCCAGTTGCCGTTGTGCCACCGGTCGTGACGACAGCCGCCGCGGTTTTCGTGGCACCCGCGTTCGAGTCAGATCCGGAGGCATCGCGGGCTCGTCGGCGGACGTGGCCTTGGATTGTCGCTCTCGTTTTCGGAGTCGCCAGCGTTTCCGTCGCCGCGACGTTTCTCATTCGAGAACACCTCGGAGCGGCGCGATCGCCGGCTACCGATGTTGCACGCTCAACGACTCGACCGGTCCCCAGTGCAACCGCTCCCGGTCTCGCCGTGAATCCCGCGGTGACCGTCCAGGTGAATCCCGCGCTGACCGTCGCGGCGAATCCCGCGGTGGCCGCCGCAGGCCCCGCTACGCCCGCAGTCGCGCTGCAAGTCCCGAACGCGATCGAGCCGCAGATCGGCGTTCAACAGCCCGCAGCGACGATTTCCGCAAGCGTCGGCGCTTCCGTGGAAATCGCCGCCCAGAACCGGCGACATCATTCCCGTCACCACCACCACCACGCTCTCGCGGGGGACGCGAACGACACTCGCGAAGTACGACGGCACGGACTTCAGACGTCCGATCGAAGCTCCTCGTCCAACAGCCTCTTCGGGCCGCTGTTCCAGGCCGCGCAAAGACGCCAGAGGCATTGAGTCGCGGCGGAGTCGAACGCAACGAGCTTGAGAAGCAACTACTCGTCGACGACCGGAGCCCAGAACAGTTCGATCTCGTAGCCATCGGGATCGGCCCCGAACGCATACAGTTCCTTGTTCTCGGCACCGCGGGAACCGTGCTGACTCGGCGTGCCACCGGCGCTCGCGATCTCTGCCAGGACCGCGGCCATGTCGTGCGGCTCGCGAAGTCGGAATCCGATGTGTGCGACCCCGCCCATGCGCCCGGCGTCCGCCGAGCCCTGCGGATCCGCGTTGAGCGTGATGATCTCCTGCGAGCCAGGCGTCCGCAGCATCACCGACGTTGCGCCGCGACGCAGTTCCTTCATTCCGAGCAGCTGTCGATAGAAACGGATCGATCGATCGAGATCGCGAACCGTGAGCTGGATGTGGCTAAGACCAAAGGTTGTGATCATTGCGACCGCGCGGGCGAGTTGTTCCGCGACGATGGGAGCGCCGGGTTCTTCATCATAGCGGAAGTTCGACCGGCCGACGGTTGGATGGGATTCCAGCCGGCTGCCGCTTCATTCCTTGCGATTGTGTTAGGCTCCCAGCCTAACGTGGAGGCTTGCATGCTGAAGGGACGAGGGCGGCCGCGCCGTTGGCGGGGACCACGGCTTGTTGCGCTCGCGCTGGTTGCGTCCGTCGCTGGGGCATGTGGGCTGAACTTCGAGACCCTCCGGCGGCGCGACGCCGCGTCGGATCAGATGGACGGCCGTGGGATGACGGCCGACGGCAGTTCCTCGGACTGCGGCTCGGACACTTGCAACGACGCGTCGGACGTAATCTGCGCCGAGGGCTCTCACGCATGCGGCGGAGAGTGTTTGCCGAACACGTCAGTGATCGCATGCGGCACGACGTGCAACCCGTGTCCGCGAGTGACGAACGGAACTGCGACGTGCGACGGAACGCGCTGTGGCTTTACGTGCGAGTCGGGCTTCCACGCGTGCGGCGACACGTGCTTGGGCAACATGGACCCTCGATCCTGCGGCACGATGTGCGCGCCATGCCCGGCGCCAGCGAATGCCACGGCGACGTGCGAGGCGATGATCTGCGGATTCACCTGCGACACAGGGTTTCACTTGTGCGGCGCCGAATGCGTGTCGAACAACTCCGTGATGACTTGCGGCAACGCATGCTCGCCCTGTCCGCCACAGGCGAACGCCACGCCAACTTGCGACGGAACTCTCTGCCGCGTCCGGTGCGACGGCGGCTTTCACCTGTGCGGAACGTCATGCCTCTCGGACCGGGACATCTTGTCGTGCGGCACGGGCTGCATGCCATGCCCTGCGAGAGCAAACGCCGTCGCGACCTGTGACGGGATGACATGCGGTGTCGCCTGCGACCCGGGCTTCGCCGACTGCAACTCGGACCTGATGGACGGATGCGAAACGGCCCTGAACTCGTCCGCGAACTGCGGGACGTGCGGGCGAACGTGCAGCGGGGGAACTCCCGTGTGCCGGGCCATGGGCACGACGTGGGCGTGCGTGACCGGCTGCGGCACCGCGGAGTTGCGCTGCGGCGGGAGTTGTGTCGACCCCGAGTCGGACCCGGACAATTGCGGGATGTGCGGTCGTGCGTGTCCCGCGCCGCCGAACGGTCGAGAGACTTGCGCGCTCGGTGCCTGCGGCTTCGTCTGCCTGCCTGGCTTCCACCTGTGCGGCGGCCGCTGTGTGTCGAACCTGGATTTGAACTTCTGCGGAATCGGCTGCACGCCGTGTCCGACGCCCCCGAGCGCTACGCCGACGTGCGACGGAACGTCGTGCGGCTTCACGTGCAACATGGGATTCCACGTGTGCGGTGGCGGGACGGGCGGTTCGTGCGCGAGCAACGCGAGCGTCGCGTCCTGCGGCATGTCGTGCTCGCCATGCATGGTGCCCGCGAACGCAACGCCGACGTGCGATGGCACGACCTGCGACTTCGCCTGCAACTCTGGATTCCATCGCTGCGGAAGCGCGTGCGTGAGCAACGCCGACATCGCGACCTGCGGAGCGACGTCGTGCGCGCCGTGTCCCACGCCGCCGTTGAACTCGACGGCCACGTGCGACGGAACCGCGTGCGATTTTGCGTGCGACGCGGGTTACCACCGATGCGCCATGGCGTGCGCGAGCAACGCGAGTGTGTCGACATGTGGCGCGTCCTGCGGTCCGTGCACGGCGCCCGCAAACGCGTCGCCCACCTGCGACGGAACGCGGTGCGGATTCACGTGCAACCCGGGCTTCCACTTGTGCGCGGGCGCCTGCGTGCGCAACGACGCCGTCGCGACGTGCGGGTTGACCTCTTGCACCGCGTGCTCGCCGCCCACGAACGCATCGGCCACGTGCGACGGAACTCGCTGCGGATTCACGTGCGACACAGGCTTCCACGATTGCGGGGGCGTGTGCGTGTCCAATGCGGCGGTCGCGAACTGCGGCGCCACCTCGTGCACACCGTGCACCACGCCGGCGAACGCCACGGCGACGTGCGACGGAACATTGTGCGGTTTCAACTGCAACGCGGGCTACCACGACTGCGCGGGCACGTGCGTGCTGAACACTGCCCTGGCCACGTGCGGAAGCTCGTGCGTCGCGTGCCCGGTCCCCGCCAACGCGACAGCGACGTGCAGCGGAACGGCGTGCGGGTACGCGTGCAACGGCGGATTCCACGATTGCGGCGGAGTCTGCGTGAGCAACGGAGCGCTGTCCTCTTGCGGAACCTCGTCGTGCACTGCGTGCGCGTCGCTGCCGAACTCCTCGGGCACGTGCGATGGAGTCTCCTGCGGGTTTCGATGCGACGCCGATTGGGCCGACTGCAATGGCCTTCGCCCCGACGGCTGCGAGACCAACCTTGGCCTTGCGACGAGCTGTGGCGTCTGCGGCCGCGTCTGCCCGGCCGCCAGTCCGGTATGCCGGTTCACGGGCGGAGCGTACAACTGCGCGGTCGGGTGCGGACCGGGCGAGATCCGCTGCGGCGGCAGTTGCTCGGACACGAGCAGTGACAACGCCAACTGCGGTGCGTGCGGCAACGTGTGTCCTGCACCGGCCAGTTCGACCCCGATCTGCTCGGCGAGCATTTGCGGTTTCACGTGCGACTCCGGCTTCCACCGGTGCGGTGCAGCGTGCGTCAGCAATACCGGCGTGAACACATGCGGTTCGGCGTGCACGCCGTGTCCTGTGCCCGCGAACGCGACCGCGACGTGCAATGGCGTCTCGTGCGGCTACGTCTGCAACGTCGGGCTCCACGATTGCGGCGGCACGTGCGTCAGCAACACGGCGGTCACGACCTGCGGAGCGTCTTGTACCGGGGGCGCGGCCCCGGCGAACGCCACGGCGACATGCGACGGTACGTCGTGCGGCTTTGCGTGCAACGCAGGATTCCACGTCTGCGGCGGCGCGTGCGTGAGCAACACCAGCGTTACCTCGTGCGGAGCCCTGTGTTCCGCGTGTCCGGCGCCACCGCCGAACGCCACGGCGACCTGCGATGGCACGTCGTGCGGGTTTGCCTGTGACGCGGGCTACCACTTGTGTGGCGCCGCATGCGTGAGCAACACCAGCACGAACAACTGCGGCTCGTCGTGTGCGCCGTGCATGGCGCCCATGAACGCCACTGCGACGTGCGACGGCACGTCGTGCGGGTTCTCATGCAACGTCGGCTATCACCCGTGCGGTGGGGGTTGCGTCAGCAACAACAGCGTCAACTCGTGCGGGACCTCGTGCGTCGCGTGCCCCGCTCCGCCGGCCAACTCGACGGCGACGTGCGACGGAATGTCGTGCGGGTTCGTCTGCAACGCAGGATTCCACCTGTGCGGCGGCGCGTGCGTCTCGAACACGAGCACGGCAAGTTGTGGGTCGTCGTGCCTTCCGTGTCCCGTTCCGGCGAACTCGACGGCGACGTGTGACGGCACGTCCTGCGGGTTTGTGTGCAATGTCGGCTATCACCTCTGCGCGGGCGCTTGCGTCAGCAACAACAGCCCCGCGACGTGCGGAACGTCCTGCGCGGCGTGCTCGGCTCCGTCGAACTCCACCCCCACGTGCAACGGCACGTCCTGCGGATTCGCCTGCAACGTCGGCTACCACGTGTGTGGCGCGAACTGCGTCAGCAACGGCGACGTGAACAACTGCGGAACGACATCGTGCGTCGCGTGCGTGCCGCCGGCGAACGGAACGGCCACCTGCGATGGCACGGCGTGCGGCTTCACGTGCAACGCCGGGTTTCACCGGTGCGGGGCACTCTGCGTCAGCAACACGAGCACGGGATCTTGCGGGTCCGTGTCGTGCGTCGCTTGCACAGCGCCGGCAAACGGGATCGCCACGTGCGACGGAACATCGTGCGGCTTCTCGTGCAACGCTGGCTACCACCCGTGTGGCGCCGCGTGTGTGAGCAACACGAGCGTCGCAAACTGCGGTACGTCGTCTTGCGTCGCGTGTTCGGCACCCGCGAACGCCTCGGCGACGTGCGACGGAACGTCGTGCGGCTTCGTATGCAACGCGGGCTACCACTTGTGTGCCGGGGTCTGCGTCAGCAACAGCAGCACGGCCAATTGCGGCTCGTCGTGTACGCCATGCTCGCCGCCGTCGAACGCGACCGCCACCTGCGACGGCACGTCCTGCGGGTTTGCGTGTGTCGCCGGCTACCATGCGTGCGGCGCGGCGTGCGGGAGCAACACGAGCACCGCAACGTGCGGCAGCTCGTGCACGCCGTGCTCGGCCCCCGCCAATGCCACGCCAACGTGTGACGGCACTTCGTGCGGCTTTACGTGCAACGCGGGCTATCACCTGTGCGCCGGGCTGTGCGTGAGCAACTCGAGCACGAATTCCTGCGGAACGTCGTCGTGCACACCGTGTGCGCCGCCGGCAAACTCATCGGCGACCTGCAACGGAACATCGTGCGGCTTCTCGTGCAACGTTGGCTTCCACGTGTGCGGCGGCGCCTGCGCGAGCAACTCGAGCACGGCTTCGTGTGGAACCAGCTCGTGTACACCGTGCGCGGCCCCGGCGAACGCGACGGCCACCTGCGATGGCACCGCGTGCGGATTCTCGTGCAACGCCGGTTACCATCTTTGTGGTGGCGTGTGCGTCAGCAACAGCAGCACCGCAACCTGCGGCAGTTCGTGTACGGCGTGCACGGCGCCCGCAAACGCGGCGGCCACGTGTGACGGTACCTCCTGCGGCTTCACTTGCAACGGCGGCTACCACTTGTGCGCGGGCACATGCGTGCTCAACACGGCCGTGGCCAACTGCGGCACGTCGTCGTGCGCGCCATGCGTGCCACCGGCCAACTCGACATCGACCTGCAACGGCGTGTCCTGCGGCTTTACGTGCAACGCGAACTTCGCAAACTGCAACGGCTTGCCGGCGGACGGCTGCGAGATCGACCTATCGGCCACGACCAACTGCGGCGCGTGCGGCACGGTCTGCAGCGGCGGAACGCCCGTGTGTCAACTGAGCGGCGGCGTGTATACGTGCGTGAGCGGCTGCGCCGTTGGGCTGACGCTGTGCAGCGGCGTCTGCGTCGACCTGCTGACCAACATCGCGCACTGCGGCGCATGCCCCACGGTGTGTTCCCCGCCGGCGAACAGCACCGCGACGTGCGCAGCGGGCGTCTGTGGTTTCACGTGCAATGCAGGCTTTCACAATTGTAGCGGCGCGTGCGTCAGCAATTCCAGTGTGAACTCCTGCGGTACGAGTTCGTGCGTGGCATGCCCCGCGGGGCCGGCCAACTCGACGGTGACCTGCGACGGCGTCTCGTGCGGCTGGGCCTGCAACGCCGGCTTCCACAATTGTGCCGGTGTGTGTGTCAACAACAACAGCACGAACAACTGTGGGACGAGCTCGTGCGTGGCGTGTGCACCGCCCGCCAATTCGACCGCAACGTGCAACGGCGTCTCGTGCGGATTCACATGCAATGCCGGGTTTCACAATTGTGCTGGCGTGTGTGTAAGCAACTCGAGCGTCGCGACCTGCGGGACATCGTCGTGCGTCGCGTGCCCGGCGCCCCCGGCCAACGCTACTGCAACGTGCGATGGCGTTGCGTGCGGATGGGCCTGCAACGCTGGCTTCCACAACTGCGCGGGCGTGTGCGTCACGAATTCGAGTGTCGCCAACTGCGGTGCGTCGTCGTGTACGGCGTGCGTGCCGCCGGCGAATTCGACGGCCACGTGCGACGGCGTGTCGTGCGGATTCACGTGCAATGCCGGGTTCCACAATTGCAGTGGAGCGTGCGTGAGCAACTCCAGTGTGAACTCGTGCGGCACGAGTTCGTGCGTGGCATGCCCCGCGGGGCCGGCCAACTCGACGGTGACCTGCGACGGCGTCTCGTGCGGCTGGGCCTGCAATGTCGGGTTCCACAACTGCGCGGGCGTGTGCGTCAGCAATTCCAGCGTGGCCACGTGCGGAACGTCGTCATGCACGGCGTGCACGCCTCCCGCCAATTCGACCGCAACCTGCGACGGCGTCTCGTGCGGCTTCACCTGCAACGCTGGCTTCCACAATTGCGCAGGTGTGTGCGTGAGCAATGGCAGCATCAGCAACTGCGGAACGTCGTCGTGTGTCGCCTGCCCCGCGCCTCCCGCCAACGCCACCGCGACGTGCGACGGCGTGGCGTGCGGATGGGTTTGCAACGCCGGCTTCCACAGCTGCGCGGGCGTCTGCGTAAGCAACTCCAGCACGGCAACATGCGGAGCGTCGTGCAGCGCGTGCCCGGTCGTAGCGAATGCAACGGCCACGTGCGACGGCGTCGCGTGCGGGTTCACGTGCAACGCCGGATTCCACAATTGCAGCGGCGCGTGCGTGAGCAACTCCAGCGTGAACTCGTGCGGTACGAGTTCGTGCGTCGCGTGTCCGGCGCCGCCCGCCAATGCAACGGCCACCTGCGACGGTGTCGCGTGTGGTTGGGCGTGCAACGCCGGCTTCCACAATTGCGCCGGCGTATGCGTGAGCAACAGCAGCACCGCCAACTGCGGCACGACGTCCTGCACGGCGTGCATGCCGCCGGCCAACTCCGTGGCCACGTGCAACGGCTTGACGTGTGGATTCACGTGCAACGGCGGCTATCACGTGTGCGGCGCATCGTGCGCGCTGAACACCAGTACGGCATCGTGCGGCGCATCGTGCACCCCGTGCGCGCCGCCCGCGAACTCCACGGCAACGTGCGACGGAGTGTCGTGCGGGTTCACGTGCAATGTCGGGTATCACAGCTGCAGCGGTGCGTGCGTGCTCAACACCAGCACCAACTCGTGCGGAACGTCGTCGTGCGCGCCGTGCGCGCCCCCCGCGAATTCGACGGCGACGTGCGACGGCGTATCCTGCGGATTCACGTGCGTCGCGGGCTACCACCAGTGCGGTGCGGCGTGCGCGCTCAACTCCAGCACGAGCACTTGCGGCGCAGCGTGTGCGCCGTGCACACCGCCAGCGAACTCGACAGCGACGTGCGATGGCGTGGCTTGCGGGTTCACGTGCAACGCAGGATTCCACGCCTGTGCGGGCGCGTGCCGGTCGGACACCGATCCGACCGCCTGCGGAGTCGCGTGCACGGTCTGCACGGTGAGCAACGGGACGCCCTCGTGCAGCGGCGGCGCGTGCGCGGTTGGGTCGTGCAATGCGGGATGGGGCAACTGTGACGGGTTGTACTCGACGGGTTGCGAGATCAATACCACCTCGTCCGTAACGAATTGCGGCGTGTGCGCCAACAACTGCTCGGTCGCGTGCGCCGGCAACAGCACGGCAACGACGTGCGCGGCGAGCGCGTGCAGCATTACCAGTTGCGCGGCCGGGTACTACAACGTGGATGGCCTCTGCGCGGGCGGCTGCGAATGCATCGAGGACGTGTACGGAAACTCCTGCGCGACCGCGACCAATCTGGGCTCGATCCTGGCCGGCGGCGCGGCCATCGACCGGACAGGCAAGATCGTGTTGGCCGCCTCCGAAGACTGGTTCGTGATCGCGTTTCCGCTCACGCCGGACATCGGTATGCACGGGACGGGCACACCGACGATCTCGTTCTTCTCGAATCCCGGAGGCGCGTTCGTGTTCGACTTGTATCCCGTGTGCGGCGGCGCGGCATTCGGCTGCATGACCGGCTCTCCCAGCGCGACGGGGCTGACCCTGTGGACTTTCACGGACAACGCGGCCGGTTCTGGCTGGACGACCCGCGCGGTGGCGTGGCCCAGCACCGTGAACATCCGCGTGCGCCGCGTGACCGCCGGTTCGAGCTGCGCGAGCTATACGCTTCGCGTCACGCGCTGACTCAGCCTCTTCCAGGCGGGCAGTTTCCGTACGGCGGCAGCGTCATGGTGTACATCCGTCGCCCCTGTGTCACGGAGACCTGGCCGGTCGTCGGAGTCATCGCACTGAACGTGTAGGTCATCGTGATCAGTCCTCGCATCACGGTGACCGATCCCCCGTCGGGATAGCACTGGCCCATCACGTAGTGGAGGCTGTTGAACGTCAGCGCCGTCGCGGCCTCGCCGGTGACCATCTGCGACGCGGTGCCAGTGACCGTGTAGGCACCCGTGACCGCCACGACGGTGAGATTCGCGCGGATCGTCGTCGTGCCCGAGGTGAGATTCGCCGTCACGGTGAACGTCGTGCCGTTGCTCGTGACGAAGGAAGCCGTGCCCGACAGCGTGGCAGTCTCGACTGTCAGGCTGGCAAACGACATCGCGACGGTGAGCGCGGATCCCATGCCGCCGGAGACCATGAGTGTGGCCGAGCCCGACACGTGCACTCCGTTCATCAGCGTGCATCCGGTACCGAATGACACCGTGACCGTCGTTCCAACCACCATCACCGAACCGCAGCCCGCCAGGTTGGTCATCGTGTAGCGCTGGATCTCCATCGCGTTCGCCGCCGCACTCATCGTGGGGTTCAGCGTCGGATCGAAGTTGAACATACTGTCCGCAACCGCGAGCAAGCGTTGCAGATCGTTGTCCGAACCGGCGCCGCGATCGAACGTCTGCCGTTCCTCGAGCGTGGGCGTGTCCCGCGCGTCGAGCGGGACCACGGCGTCCATGCCCGCGGGCACGTCCATCGTGCTTGGCACGTCGGTCGCCATGGCCGCGTCGGTGAGCTGGACGTCGTCCATCGCTCCGGTGTCCGTCGTCGCGGCGCCCTGACACGCCGAGGCGAGAACGGCGAGTGCGACGAGAACGAGCGAGGAGGCCTTCATTGCGCCATTGAAGGCTGGTGACGGGCGCCCGTCAAGTTGGCCGGGCGGCGCCCCTTGCGCGAAGGATGCAAATCCGATCACAATCCAGGATCCGTTCACTTTCGGGGGAGAAGAAGATGCAAGCAAGACTCCTTGGACTTTCGTGTGCGTCGCTGGTGGTGGTGCTCGCGGCGTGCGGCGGCCCGGTTCGAACGGACGGCGGGGATGGCGCGCGCGACGGCGTTGCGACCGACGGGCTCGTCGCGGATGGACCCGCGGTGGACGTGAGCGACGTTTCGCTCGACACGCCGTCGATCGATGTCACCGACGATCTGCAGGACGGCAGCACGATCGACGCCGACGACGCGGCACCTGACGCTGCCGGTGACGTCGTGGCCGAGGGCTGCCCGAGCGGACAGACGATGTGTGGCGCGTCATGCGTCGACACGCAGACAGACATTGCGAACTGCGGATTGTGTGGCACCGCGTGCGGCGCGCGCCAGACGTGCGTCTCGGGGGCATGTACGTGTCCGTCGGGACAAGCGCTCTGCGGCGGCCGCTGCATCGATCTGCTGACGGACCCCGCAAACTGTGGCACCTGTGGGCAGGCATGCCCGATGGGCGAGATGTGCGTGGTGGCCACGTGCAGTCCCGTCTGTCCCGCTCCGCGAACGGTGTGCACGGCCGGCGCGATGCGGTTGTGCGTGGATTTGCAGATCGACGTCGCAAACTGCGGCACGTGCGGCGTCACGTGCGTGACGGGCCAGTCGTGCGTGGCGGGAGCCTGCGTGTGTCCCGCGGGCCAGACCGTGTGCGCCGGCCGGTGCGTGAACACGCAGACCGACGCGACGAACTGTGGCATGTGCGGGCGCCTATGCCCGATGGGCGCAGGATGCTCGATGGGATCGTGTGCGTGCGCACCGGGCCAGATGACCTGCGGCGGACGCTGCATCGACACGGTGGCCGATCGGATGAACTGCGGGATGTGCGGTCGGGTCTGCGGCGCCGGCCAGGTGTGTTCGGCAAGCGCCTGCCGGTTCTGCGCGTTCGGGCAGACGGTGTGCAACAACACGTGCGTCTCGACGAACTTCGATCCGCTGAATTGCGGCATGTGCGGCCGCACGTGCCCCGCCGGCCAGGGGTGTCTCGCGGGAGTGTGCGGCACGTGCCCGGTCGGGTCGACGCTGTGCGCCGGGCGATGCGTGAACACGAGCTTCGACGCGACGAATTGCGGAATGTGCGGTCGAGTCTGCGGCGCCGGAGAGTTCTGCAGCGGCGGAGTGTGTGTGTGTCCCGGCGGTCTCACGCGCTGCGGGGCGGCGTGCGTCAACTTGAACACCAGCGGCACGAACTGCGGCGCGTGTGGCCGCACGTGTCCCGCGGGCCAAGGGTGCCTTTCGGGAACGTGCGCCGCGTGTCCGGCCGGAACGACGAACTGCGGCGGGAGCTGCGTCAACCTCGGCTTCGACACCGCCAACTGCGGCATGTGCGGACGCGCGTGCGCTGCCGGTCAAGCGTGTTCGGGCGGCAGTTGTGTGTGCTTCGGGGGGCTCTTGTGCGCGGGAACGTGCACGTTCACGGCGACCGACCCGAACAACTGCGGCTCGTGCGGCACCGTGTGCGGTGCGGGGCAGGCGTGCGTCGGGGGCGCGTGCACGACGTGTACGGCGCCTTTGATCGCCTGCTCGGGGCGCTGCGTGAACCCGACGTTCGATTCGAGCAACTGCGGGGGTTGCGGCACCGTCTGCACGGGCGGGCGTTTCTGCAACGCCAGCGTATGCTCGTGCTTCTCGGGCGCGGTCGTGTGCAGCGGACGCTGTGCGTTCACGCAAACCGATCCGTCGAACTGCGGAAGCTGCGGTACGGCGTGCGCTGCAACCCAGGTTTGCGCGACCGGCAGTTGCGTGACGTGCCCAGCGGGGCAAACGAACTGCTTCAACCGGTGCGTCAACACGGCCACCGACTCGATCAACTGCGGCGCATGCGGACGGTTCTGCATGGCGGGCATGACATGCTCCGCGGGCGTGTGCGTCTGTCCGGCAGGGCAACTCAACTGTAGCGGCGTATGTCGCACGGTCGCGAGCGACGTCAACAACTGCGGCATGTGCGGTGTCGTCTGTCCTGCGGGCCAGGCTTGCATCGCAGGGTCCTGCGCGGCGTGCCCAGCCGGCCAGACGCTTTGCTTCGGCCGATGCGTGAACACGCAGACCGATACGTTCAACTGCGGCGCGTGCGGTGTGTTCTGCGCGGGCGGAACGTTCTGCTCGGCCGGCGCTTGCGTGTGCCCTGCCGGAACGACGCTGTGTGCCGGCCGCTGCGTCAACACCATGACCGATCCCGGCAACTGTGGAGTCTGCGGTCGAATCTGCGCGGCCGGTCAGGTCTGCACGGCAGGCATCTGCACCGCGGGATTGCCACCTCCCGCGAACGACGCGTGCACGACGGCGACCGCACTCACACTCATGCCCGGCGTCGCAACGCGCGTGATGGGCAACACCACCACTGCAACGCAGACCGCGCTCTCGTGTACGGGCGGGCGCGACGTCTTCTACTCCTTCACGTTGGCCCAGCGAGAAATCGTGTCCATCGACACGTTTGGCTCGGCGTTCGACACGGTGATTGGGTTCGCGACGAGCTGCGCGGTGACTCCAACGATGTGTACGGACGACAGTTGCAGCACGCTGCAGAGTCAGGTACCGACGGTGCTCGACGCGGGCACGTACTACATCGTCGTGGACGGGTTCGGCACGTCGAGCGGCGCGTTCACCCTCAACGTCGAACACCTGCCGGTCAATGGCGCCCCGAGCGGCGCGCTATTCGCAGGCATGCAAACCCTCAACGGATCGACGGTCGCATCCGCCAACAGCCCTGGGACATGCGGCACCGCGCCCGATCGCTGGTACTACTGGCTCACGTGCCCGGCTGCGCCCGGGGGCACGTTCACGGCCACGACGTGCGTACCCGGATCCGGGAACTACGACACGACACTGCAACTTCGCAACGGCAGCGGCGCGGGCGGCGGCTGCAACGACGACGCGTGCGGCCTGCTCTCGACTCTGTCGGCGATGGTGCCCGCCGGTGGTGGCTTGCACGTCTTCTACGCCGACGGCGCGGGGGCATCGACTGGGATGTACTCGGCGGTGGTGAACCGACCGTAGCGGTTCGAAGCGCTCGATACGGGTTCGCCCGGAGCGGCGTCGCGGGAGCCCGTTCCGGGCTTTGTCCCCGTCATTCACTCACTGCCTGGTTGCCGTGGCTTTTCAAGCCGCGGCCCTCAGGGCCAATTCACGCCCGCCGGCAGCCGCACGGCCGCGAGCGGCACCAGTGCCGGCATGCTGCCAGTGCAGGGCGGTGATCGAGAGAGTCCCGGAATCTCCATGACGCGGACGAAGGGCGCGTCGGCAACGCGCTCCACCGCGAACGAGGCTTCGCTGCGCACCGTCGCCCACGCCCCACGACCGTCCTCTGCGAAAACGGTGGTTCCGGCCGCGATCGTCGCTGGACCCTGGTAGGTTCGCGGCGCAACCGACGTGGGGTTTCCGCACCGGATGGACGCGCGGTCGCCGGCGTGTCCGATTCCCCCTTGGGGCATTGGAACGAGCGCAGACTGGTTGGCCCACGCGCGGATCGTGACGCCGCGCCCACCGCGCCAGGAGATCTCGGACCACGCGCCGCGCCGTGAGTGACGCGCCATGCTGAACGACATCGGAGTCTCGATGTGCAGTTGAACGGACTGCCCACTGCCGGGCATGACGGAGAGTGTCAGTGTGTCGCGCCGCGGCATCCAATACGTACCGTCGGACGCTGGCGCCGGCATCTGCGGTTGCGATGCGGGCGGTGGCGGCGCCGGATTGAGCGTCAATGCGTCGCATGGCAGCGGGACGTCCCGGGCAAGAATTCCGCTGCCCAGAACGACATCGGCCCGAACGTCGGGCGCCGCCGCTCGCGCGGGCCGCGTGGAGACTCCCTCGGTGAGCGCGAGGATCCCACCGCTGGCGGACACCACGCGAGACAGTGACATGTGCGCTTCGGCCACGACACCGTCGAATACGATTGCGCCCTCGATGTGAACGGCCGTCGCTGCGGGATCCGCTCCGGGAGTCGCCCGCGCGGGAATGCCGCGCACGACGAATCGGAACGGTGCCACTCCGGCGGGCGACACCGTGACACCGGGAAACTGCGTCGGCGTGCCCGACACCACACAGCGCGTGGCCTGCGCGAGCGCGTCGGGTGCGAACGCAGTGAGCGCGAGCGCCGACAGAAGCGCAGCGCCGCGAACGATCACGTGCATTGACCGCTTCGAGCCGTGAATGTGCGACGACGTGTTGTGCATGGGGACCTCGATCTCGCGCCACGGTATCCCAGCGCCGGCGAAACCCGTAGCGTCTTCGGGGCGGCGATCCTCCGGTCCGCCGGACTCTCGCACTCTCCGATTAGAACCCCAGCGCCCGCGGACACGTCGGCGCCCCCGCGGGGTGGCGCGCGGGATCGAACGCCGTGCCGCCGGCGGTCTCGTCCGTATCGCACCAGCCGTCGCCGTCGAAATCGGCGACAGGGTCGAGTCCTGTGATGTCGACCTCGGCGGCGCCCGCGAGCGTCGTCGTGAAAAACCGGGCGATCGAGCGTTGCAGCGGAACGATCGGCTGCGCCACCTGGATCGACGCGGGCAGTCGCACGAAGCGCGGGTCGGTGTCGCGAGGAAACGGCAGTTCGTACGACGCGTCGTGGTACCGAAAGTACGCCGCGGCGTGCCCTGCCGGTTGCAGCACGATCGTCGCCAGTGTGCGCCCCGATACGTTGCCGCGCACCGGTGCCATCACGACCGGCACGCCGGGAATCGCGTACGGCCGAGCCATCGCGGTCGAACTCGCGAAGCCGGCGCCCATGCCCCGCGCGACGTGTTCCTGACAGCGCCGCACGGCGGCTTCGTCGCCGTCCGAGAAGATCGTGTACACGTTCGTTCCGACGCCGCCGGGCGGACGCGCGATGTCGGCGACGTACGCTGCGGGGTCGCCACCATCGAAGATCGCTTGTGCGAGCTGGACGAACGGTAGGTAGCGCTGAAGCGAACTGATGCTGACGCGGAAGTTCGTATTCAGCAACCCGCCAGTCAGGAGTCCGGCCGCAGGCGAATCCGCGAGCGCAACGGTGTAGAATCCGCCGCACGGGACCGCGAGCGCATACGCCATGATGTCGGGCTCGATCGCGGCGGCAAGCGTGCCGACGATTCCACCGGCGGAGAGTCCGAAGTACGCTATGTGCGAGCGGTCGACTCGTGGTGCGACGCCGCTGTACTCGTCCGCCAGTGAAGAGAGATCCAGCGCCGGATTCGCGAGGAGTCGATAGACCTGAACGACCTCGAGCGCGGCCTGGCGCGTCGTGTCGCGCGCGGCGAGAAAGTTCAGCATGTCGCCGAGGAAGTGGGTGATCTGGTTGGGGTCGGGCACGTCG
>ORMF011989235.1_pt1 | contig 42235 bp, 34 predicted proteins | sample 1779871 | NCBI WGS metagenome assembly ORMF01 (sample SAMEA104232316, study PRJEB22302) | groundwater metagenome | biome: forest; feature: aquifer; material: groundwater | place: USA | collected 2011-08-07 | depth 5.4 m
TCCGGCTGAGAACCAGTGCACAATTTTCGAAGCAGCCATCTTCGGTAAAGACCTAAACTCAACTAGAACATTCACATTCTGACGCACCGCCAGCACCTTGGACGGCGCGCGCAGAATCAGAGCAGATCTACACCCCTAGTATAGATAAAAGGAGACAGTCAGATGGAAAACAGTCATCACTCCAACGGTTTCGCCGGGAAGAAGCCCGCCCCGAACGGCAAACAAAATGGAAATAGAAAACAGAAAAGGAAAGTGACGGGCTCGCCGTGGAACGTCGGAGTAGTCGGGCTGGGCAAACTTGGAATGCCCGTGGCCTTAGGCATGTCTATCAATGGGCATGACGTGATGGGATACGACATCGAACCTGCGAGAGCGCAGAAGGATTCTTTCCCTCACCGCGAGATCGGGCCCAACGGGGAACCGTCGATTGAGCCACTCTTAAGAGAAAGCAGCCTCAAGTTCGGTTCTCTTCCGGAAGTTGTGAGCCACGCCGACATTATTTTTGTGGCCGTGCAAACGCCGCACGATCCTCGTTATGAAGGAGTCACGAGGCTGCCTGAAGAACGGGTTGATTTTGATTACACCTATTTGGTGGCAGCGGTACGCAATCTGGCTACTGCGATCGCCGAGAACGGCCAGGACAAGATCGTCGTGATCATCTCTACAGTATTACCGGGGACTATCAGGCGCGAGATTCTGCCGGTGCTCAACGACCATGTCAAGCTCTGCTACAACCCGTTTTTCATTGCCATGGGCACAACGATTCAGGACTTCCTTAATCCGGAGTTCGTGCTCTTCGGTGTTCGAGATAAGGGAGCGGCAGAAAAAGCCAAGGAGTTCTACGCAACGATCCACGACCAGCCCTTCTACGAGACCACGGTCGAGAATGCCGAATTGATCAAGGTCGCCTACAACACTTTCATTAGTATGAAGGTGTGCTATGTCAATACGCTTATGGAGATCTGTCACAACTCTCCGGGTTGTGATGTGGATGAAGTGACCGGTGCGTTTGGCCTTGCAACCGAAAGGCTGCTGAGCACGAAGTACCTCAGAGGTGGCATGGGTGACGGCGGTGGGTGTCATCCACGCGACAACATCGCGTTGTCATGGTTGGCGCGAGAAATGGACCTGTCGTACGACTGGTTTGAGAACGTGATGTTGTGCAGGGAAAAGCAGACTGAGTGGCTGGCTGATCTAATTGAAGAGCACCACCAGCGCCGTGGCTATGAAGACAAGACCGTCGGCATTTATGGCCGGTCTTTTAAAGCGGAAACGAATCTTACGGTCGGCAGCCCGGCGACCCTGCTGGCGAACATCCTGGCGGAGCGCGGATTCGAAGTCGAGATGTACGATCCTTACATCGATACCGGCAGGTGTCCTTTCTCGAAACCTGGCGTTTACTTTGTGGGGACAAATCACAAGCAGTTTTCGGCTGACAGCTGGCACTTCCCAGTCGGTTCGGTCGTGATCGATCCCTGGCGCTACATCCCAAAACAAGAGGGTGTTGATGTAGTTCATGTCGGCGTAGGCGACCGCGAACCAGCGGGCCTGCCGAGTGGCGTTTCTCAATCTGTGCAAGCCTCGGCGATGCCGCTCGATAGCACAATTCCGCCCGAAGTGTCCGGGGACTATGGACGCGCCGCTTCGGGAGACTAGATAGGTTTGGTAGGAAGCCTCATTCAAAACGGAGACCGGGTTCCTTTGAAAAATAAAGTCGGGGACAACAAGGGTAAGCTCAAAGTGTTAACGCTTGCCCGCAACTACCCAAACTCCGAGTTTCCAAGATTGGGTTTGTGGACTGAGCGCCTGGTTCTCTCAACCTCGGATTCTTGTGAGACCAAGGTCATTGCGCCGGTGCCTTATTGTCCACCGCTACCGGGATCTTTCTCATATACACGGTTCCGACGAGTGCCATTTCATGAGTCGACCAACAGTATGGAGATCTTTCATCCACGGTTTGTGACCGGCCCTGGCTACTCGCTCCATAGCTTGGAGTCAGTGCCTTACTACTTCGGAGTGATTCGGCTGGTAAAGCGGATCCGTAAGAGCTTTCAGTTTGACTTGATTCACGCACATTTCAGTTATCCGGACGGTGTTGTTGCGGCAGTTCTGGGGAGACATTTTAAGGTGCCCGTTGTGATTACGGAACAAGCCGAATGGCGGCCCTGGATGGATAACTACCCCCTTGTGAAAAAACAGGTTTTTTGGGCAGCCAGGAATTGCGAATCGATTGTTGCGGTTAGTAGCACACACCGAAAGTCGATAGTGCACTTCATTGGTGACTCTGACCGCGTCCGTATGATCCCAAACCTGGTGGATGGCACGGTTTTCACGTTGAAGGACGATGCCGAGGAGATCCCGACAGGCAATCGAATACTCTTTGTAGGACTTATCCGCAAGGTGAAAGGACTGGATGTCCTGCTCAGAGCGATTCGTTTACTGCTCGATTGGAAATGCAGCGTGAAGCTCGCAATAGTCGGTGAGAGCTTTTACGAGGGTTATCGCAAAGATTATTCGGAGTCTGTCGGACTAGTGGAAACTTTGGATCTCACGAATGCTGTTGAATTCCTGGGGCCAAAGTCTCCGTCTGAGGTTGCGCAGGAGATTCAACGCAGTTCTCTTTTGGTCCTGCCCTCTCGCAGGGAAACCTTCGGCGCAGTTTTGGCCGAAGCTTTGGCATGTGGGAAGCCGATTGTGGCAACACGTTGCGGAGGGCCGGAAGACATCATAAACGACGCCGTCGGCGTTTTGGTGCCTGTCGAAGATCCAGAAGCGTTGGCGCGGGGAATACAGACGGTGCTCGAACGACGAAAGGGTTTTGATCCCTCAAAGTTGCGGGCCTATGCGCTCGATAATTTCGGAGCAGAAAAAGTTGGTCAGAGCATTGCTGCTCTCTATGCCAAAGCATTGGAAAGCTTTGACCAGAAACAGCGATGCAAGCTTCATCCGGAACCCTTTGCCAAGTCGATTCCAGATGAAAGTGCCGGTTGAAGCGTAATGAGCACAGCATCCCAGCCTCTGGTAAGTATCTGCATCTCGGCCTACAACGTTGAGCGTTACCTGGGCGAGACTTTGAGGTCCGTGCTGGATCAAACCTACAAGAGAATCGAAGTAATTCTACTGGATAACGGATCGGTGGATGGTACTTACGATGTCGCCCGCTCCTTTTCCGATGAACGGCTTCGCGTGTTGCGAATCGAATCGAACATTGGCGGCTATCAGGGCATGAACAAGGTCATTGAAATGGCCCAAGGCCAATTGATAGCCGTTTACCACTCTGACGATGTCTATGAGCCGGAGATTGTCGCAAAAGAGGTGGCGTATCTCCAGGCCTATCCAAACGTCGGAGCCGTGTTCTGCATGGATCATCTCATAGATGATGAGGGCAAGATCTATGGCAAAAATTCTCTGCCACCCTTCTTGCAGAATCAAGAGTGGCTTGAATATGACGATCTCTTTCCCGACATGCTAAGGAATCACAACTCGCGTCTTTGCTGCCCGACGTTCATGACGAGGCGCCAGACTCTGGACCGCGTGGGTCTCTTTAACCCCGAAAAATACGATATCGGAGCCGATACCGAAATGTGGTTACGAATTCTTCGTCAATTCCCATTGGGGATCCTGAACGAACTACTCGTGCGATATCGTCACCGCAAAGACAATTGGTCTCGTCGCTTTAACAATCTCAGGACTGAGCCAGATCCTTTTTTTGCGATTATGGACGAATACCTGGAGATGGACGGCTGGCATAGCAAACTCAATGCCGATGATTTAGTTGAATACAACTATCTTCGCTGTGATGACGACACCGTCCGGGCGGCCAATCTCCTGATTCAAGGTGATCCAGATCGTGCTTTGAAACTTTTGCAGCAGCCTTACCCGTGGCGAACTCTGCTCATAAATTTCCGGCGCCGTAAGGCACGAGTACTTCTCCTGCGATGGCTGATTCGTTGCGGGGTGGCCCTTCGCGCCATACGCCCCCTGGCACGAACCCTCGTGTGGACCGAGTATGGAGGGCATAACTAGAGTGATGACAACCGACAGATCCATTACACTCTTTATCGATCCATTTACGCACCACTTTGAACAGGATGCATTGTTCGACGTGAAAACCGAAAAGCAGAATGGCGACAACATCCTCGCGCCATACGTGTATCTACGAGACTGGTTCGCAGCTCGCGGAATTGCGGTGCATACTGCCGATCAACTTCTAAGTCACAATGTCCGGAGTTCGGCTCAGAATATTTATGTCTCGTTCGGACTACGAAATCGCTATCTCAAAATGGCGCAGCAGCCCAACGTAACGCTGAGCGCGTTCTTTGCTTTCGAGTCTCCGGTTGTAGAACCTAAGATGTACTCGGGTCTGCCCAAGGTCCAACGCTACTTTAAGCGCCTTTTTTCCTTTACTGACGGGGAATCACTTTCACGATTCTTACCGCGGCCAATACAGTTTCAGCAATTCTGCCTCCCTTTCCCCTTCGATACAGTACGCGAAGATATTTGGAGTCGAACGGATCGAAAATTTTTAGTCATGATCAATCACAATAAACTTCCAGCGGTTTACTGGAATGAGTTGTATACCGAACGTATGCGTGCCATTGATTTTTTTGGCCGCACAGGAGAGTTTGACCTGTATGGCAAAGGATGGAATGGGCCATCGTTCCAGATGGGCATTGGGTGGGTTCCTGGCACGGTGCAACGAATTCACCGCTCATTATTGACGCAGTGGCAGCGCTTTCGACCTGACCCCCTTCTGGTTTCTGCGCGGCGAGTTTATAAAGGAGCTTTGTGGCACAAACTTGAGACATTGAGTGAGTACAAATTCTCTCTGTGTTTCGACAATGTGATTCTCAAGGGTTGGGTGACGGAAAAGATATTCGATTGTTTTGTGGCTGGAACGGTCCCTGTTTATTGGGGCGCTCCGGATATTGAAAACTATGTCCCCAAAAACTGCTTTATAGACATGCGGGATTTCGCGAACTACGACGAACTACTGCGTTTCTTGAAATCATTACCTGAAAGCAAAGTGTGTGAATACAGGCAGAACGCAAAGGATTACATGAAATCGCCTCTGTTCAGACGCTTCACAAAGAAAGCTTTTACAGAGATTCTGGCGCGGATTGTGGAAGAAGATACTGGTGTCAAACTCCTGGATGACAAGCTTCCCACTCTAGACAATGTGCGCGACTCAGCGAGAGTAGTGGGCCTTACCGCGGCTGGTTAAACTTCATCGGCAATACTGGGAGATTCGATGAGATATTTTGAGCTACAGGCGATCTGGATTCACCGGATATGCCCAAGTGAGTTCAACCAAGGAGATCTAAAATGAGCAACCTGGTTTTCATTAGCGGCGATTTTTCTTCGGGTAGCACGCTCGCTTTTACCCTCTTTCGTAAGACGAGAGAGTATTACTGCATCTATGAACCATTGCATGAAAAGTTACTTGAATATCTCATCTGGCCAATGGAGTCTGATGAGCATCACTACTTTATAGGCAACTATTACGCGGAGCTGAAAGGCTTTCGTGAAATTCCAAAACTCTTCAAACCCGAGTGGGGGCTTGACAACCTCTACATGCCTTCGACGGCAAAAGATGACGAGCTTTATCGTTATTTGAATTATTTGATCGGAACGGCTTTTGGGCGGGCGGACAAAGTGATGCTGAAAGAAAACCGGATCACTTTCAGACTCGGTTGGCTGAGGGCGAAGTTCCCGCACGCCAAGATAGTTCACATTCATCGTGAAAAGCAGTCGCAATGGAATAGCATGGTTCAGAGAGTTCAAGTCCATCACGGCAGAGAGGACGTTGGGCAGTCAAACGTGGGATTCACCGGGTTCAACATTGCAAGATGGTGCGAACAACTCAAGCCAGTCTACCCGCAACTCGCCGCTGAAAACTTCAAGACAGGCTATGAACGGTTTAGTGCGTTGTGGGATTTGAGCTTTGCTGAGAATCAGCGTTATGCGGATATTTCCGTCGACTATTGGGAACTGACCCATAATTTTGAAGAGACTTTCGAGAAGGTTCGGGCTTGCATCGGCGGCAACTTCGAGGTCGCTTCCCTTAAAGAGTGGGTGGTGCCGAAAGAGAAACAAAAGGAGCGCATGATTCAAGAAGCCAGTCTAAGAAAGCGCGCGCGGAATCTCTTTGATAGAGCTGGACGAAAATATGCGAAGGCCAGATTGCTAGCAGATTCGCTGATTGTTCGCGAGAAGACCGGGATGAGAAAGAGCGGCTAGACCCAATGGCAACAAGACTTGATTCTAATTCACTGGGGAGTGGGACTCCTCCCGCCTTCGCTACGACGCCCATTGAGAAGGTACAGGAGTATTGGAATACACGCCCCTGCAATATCCGGCATTCGCCAAGCCCAGTTGGTACACGGCAGTATTTCGATGAGGTTGAGGCCCGTAGATATTTCGTCGAGCCCCATATTCCAGACTTCGCGGAGTTTGCTCGCTGGCGTGGCCGCAGAGTTCTCGAGATTGGTTCGGGAATAGGTACGGACACCATTAACTTCGCCCGCGCTGGAGCACACGTCACCGCGGTCGATTTGTCGGCAAAGTCTCTCGAGATAGCGAAGCTACGTGCCGAAACCTATGGTCTTGCCGATAGAATTCGATTCTATCAGGCTGACGCTGAAAATCTTCACAAGGTAGTCCCGCCCGAGCCCTATGACCTGGTGTACTCGTTCGGTGTCATCCATCATACCCCGCACCCTGAGTCTGTCATCAAACAGATTCGTCAGCACTATGTTAGTCCCGGTGGAACTCTGAAAATGATGGTCTATCACCGGTATTCATGGAAGGTGTTTGGGATACTAGCGAACTACCGTGGGGCATTTTGGAAGTTGGATAGTCTGATAGCGCGGCATTCGGAAGCTCAAACTGGTTGCCCTGTGACATACTCATACTCGCCAAAAAGCGTTCGGCAGCTCCTGGGTCCGGAATTTGAGATTACTGATTTATCAATAAACCACATTTTCCGCTACAGAATCCCTGACTACGTGAATTACAAATACGTCAAGGTCTGGTACTTTCGCTATCTACCTCGAGGCGTGTTCCGCGCACTTGAGCGGAATTTGGGTTGGCATCTCTGCGTAACCGCTCAAGCCAAATAGATTCTCAAAAAGACGCGGGTGAAAACTGGGATTGATGGTGAACGCCTGACTCACAGGAAAACAAGTATGACTCTAACGCTCACCAGTTTCACAAGGCCGGATACTCCATCAGTGTGAACCGATGATAGCTCGAGAAGAAATTGAAACTGCACCCACCTCAAGCGTGATCAAGGAGGCGCCGACCATGCGCGTGGGGAGCACGGGAAATCTCACGGTCTTCCGTACGATTATAGCCATCGGCGCGGTTCAAGTCGTTACGATGTTGTTCATGCTCGTGCGTTCGAAAGTGGTGGCGATATCCGCGGGACCAGCAGGGGTGGGGGCGATCAGCGTCGTTGATCAAGTAGTAGTCCTGGTAGCTCAGATAAGCACTTTCAGTCTACCCTACGCTTCAATCAAAATGCTCTCGGCCGCCCACAGCGAGGGTCGAGAGTCATTTGCCCGAGGTTATACGGCCTTCCTGCGTTTGCTCCTGGTAATCTCGGTGCTCGGGGCCGCCGTGGGTATAACTCTCGTGCTGGTGCGACCGTCCTTGTTGGGCTCTGAATTGCTTCCTTACCGCAGCATTGTGATAGTTGCTTTGATTGCCATTCCCGCTACTAACCTTACGGCTTTGATAACTAATGCTTTGGCAGCCGCGAGGCGCGTTCGTGACTCGGCGCTGCTCGGATTGGTCACGGCCATCGCTCTCGCTGTTGCATCGATCAGCGGGATTCTTTTAGCCGGCCTGTACGGTTACTACGTTGGCAATGTCATTGCAGTTGTTGCGCTTGCTATTGCCGGGATGGTCTACCTTTCGCGCGCCGAAGGCATGCGAAAACCCAAGGGGCCCTTAAATCCTCTGAAGGAGGTTCTGCGTTATCCTAAGACATTGAGTTTTGCAGGAACACTCTATGTCGTTTCCTTTACTACCCCGCTCGCTTATCTTGTCGCGAGATATGCATTGGTGAGAAAGGGCGGATTTGAGGCGGCGGGTCTTCTGCAAGCGGCCATGGGTCTGGCGCTGGCGCTGCGCACTGTTATGCGTTCCTCAAACGCGCTGTTCTTAACCCCCGCTATGAACAGGCTCGGAGAAAGTGGACACAAGTTTCAAAACGCAGTCGAGTTTTCACGTGGACTTGCTCTGACTATAGGGATGGTCGCCTTACCAATGGTCCTTTTCCCCGATTGGGGGCTGAGAATACTCTATTCGTCACGGTTTACTTCGGCAGCCCCATTTATCTTCGTGTTTGTACTTGCCGAATCACTCCAACTGCTGGCCGGGGTTAATCAAGCCCTGCTCATCGGACTCAACTACATCGGCACGAACGTGACCATCGCAGTAATGGCGGACCTCAGCGTAGTGGCAATCTCCTGGTGGCTGGTTCCTCGCTATGGGATCGGGGGCGTTGCTCTTGCCCTATTGTTCAGCCCCATTCTCGTCTTTGTCCTTACGTCACTGCGCCTTCGCATGGGAGCCCAAATGGCGATCTATAGAGACATTGGCTGGTTGCCATTCTACGTGATCGCGGTAATCGGAGTTGCGGGAGCAGTAGTAAGTTGGTCAGGCAGCAATACTGTAACCATAATTCTACTGAAAGCTTCCTTTTGGTTTGCTTTTGCCTTTTCGCTCTTGAAGATGATCACCAAGGGGAATACAGGCTTGCTCACGAGCTTACGACAGTTGATTTCAGTTAAGGCGACTTAGCCGTGCGTTTGCGCGCCAAGTCGATCATGATGGGCAAACGTCCCTCCTGAAGTATCCGATCACATGTGACTCGAGACTCATGGAAGGCTCGCGCGATTTCCGCATGTTTACCGCTGCTGGTAGATGCAAACCTGGAGAGAATCGATTTGGTATTAGCAAACGGCACAGTGATATCTGAGGACGTCGAGCGAATCAAGGATCAATTAGGTGCACGCCTCGAACTGCTGAGCGGTTCCACCCTTCTGGTTACCGGAACCAGCGGTTTCTTGTTCAGCTATCTCGTTGAAGCAATCGCCGCTCTGAATGAACAGCGGTTGGGCCAACCGTGCCGCGTGATCGCAGTCGACAAAGTCGCACCGCCCGATCGCCTATCATATTTGGCGAATAATTCAGCTTTTCGTTTTCTCCAGCATGATGCCACCCAGCCGCTCGAACTGAATGAGAGAGTCGATTGGATCATACATGGGGCAAGCATCGCCTCGCCGACCTACTACCGCCGTTATCCGCTTCAAACGATTGATGTGAATGTGACGGGCACGAGACACATGCTGGAACTGACCCACGAATCCAGCGCGCGCGGGATGCTCTTTTTGAGTACCAGCGAAATCTACGGTGATCCCGATCCTGCTTTTATTCCGACCCCGGAAGACTATCGGGGCAACGTCTCGTGCACCGGCCCCCGCGCCTGTTACGACGAGTCTAAACGAATGGGCGAAACCCTTTGCATGACTTATCACCGGCTTTACGGAACTCCGGTCAAGATCGTAAGACCTTTCAATGTATTTGGCCCCGGTCAATGGCTGGAAGATCGGCGGATCATTCCAGATCTTATAAAGGCGTCTCGTTACCGGGAGCCTCTGACGCTATACAGCGATGGACGAGCTTCTCGATCATTCTGTTATGCCAGCGACGCAGTTGCGGCGATGCTTTTGATCTTGCTTTCCGACGCGCGAGGCGAGGCCTTTAATGTTGGCAATGATGAAGAGGAGATCAGCATTCGCGACCTGGCCAGCTTGATGCGGGAAATTGCGGGACCGCCGTGGTTGGAGATCGAATTCAAAACCAGCGATGACGCTGACTATGTTACTGACAATCCGCAGCGTCGTTGCCCGGACTTGACCAGGATTCGTTCGCGTTTCTCGTGGCAGCCAAAGGTCTCTCTTGCCGAAGGCCTTAGGCGAACTCTGCTGTCCTACGACGAAATTGCCGCGCCCTCCGGGAAGTCAGAAGCTGAAGCAGTGCCGGCAAGCTGACGCTTGTTTGCCAGCCCAACGTTGTGGGCGAATCTTAATCAAAAAAAAGTAAATGCGAATAGCGATTGTTGGCACGGGATACGTCGGTCTTACGACGGGCGTCTGCCTGGCATCTCTGGGTCATGAGGTAAGCTGTGTTGACTTACTGTCCGAGCGCGTCGATGGCATCAACAGGGGAGAATCGCCCTTCTACGAGCCCGGCCTCGCAGAGTTGCTTTCCGCGGTCCTGGCGGAGAAGAAGTTTTCCGCGACGACCGATTTATCAAAGTCAGTAGCTGAAGCTGAAGTCGTGCTGATTACCGTGGGAACCCCTCAGGCCGGCCAGGGCATTGATCTTTCGTATGTTGCCGCCGCTGCAGGCGAAATAGGACGCGCGCTAAAAACATCGGCCAGTTACAAAACCGTGGTCGTGAAGAGCACGGTTGTACCCGGCACCACCGACACGGTGGTCCGGAATATGGTTGAAGAGCAGTCGGGCTTGAGAGCGGGCGAGTTTGGCCTGTGCATGAATCCGGAGTTTCTGCGAGAAGGATCGGCGATTGATGATTTCATGAATCCGGACCGGATTGTTATCGGCCAAGGGGACGAGAGATCCGGACAAGCCCTCGCCGAGATGTACCGGTCGTTTGATTGCCCGAAGATCTTCACGACAAATCGAAACGCGGAGATGATAAAGTACGCCAGCAATGCTCTTCTGGCGACGTTGATCTCATTCAGCAATGAGGTCGCCTCCGTTTGTGAACACACACCTGAGACAGACATCGACGTGGTAATGTACGGAGTCCATCTGGATCGGCGTTGGTCTCCTATCGTCAACGGTGAGCGGGTGACTCCTGGTATCCTTAGTTTCCTCCGCGCGGGTTGTGGTTTCGGCGGGAGCTGTTTGCCAAAGGATGTGAATGCATTCCGAGCCTATGCGCGCGAACAAAATGTCACGCCACATCTACTTGATGCTGTAGTTGCCGTCAACGCTGAACGGCCCGAGCGTCTGGCAATGATCGCTGAAGGAGCGTTGGGCTCACTCAAGGGAGCGACGGTAGCTATCCTGGGGATCGCTTTCAAAGCCAACACTGACGATACGCGCGAATCACCAGCGCTGGCGCTTATCGAAACGCTGGTGGCCAGAGGCGCACACGTGAAAGCATACGATCTTATGGTGAGGTCATTGCCTGCCACGTCTCTGCAGGTCGAGCTTTGCCAGTCACCCGAAGAAGCCTTATCCGGGGCAGACGCCGCCGTAGTGGCCACAGCCTGGCCCGAGTTTGCCGAATTTGACTGGGAACGTCTGTGCGCAAGTATGCGCAATCAAGTCGTAATAGACGGTCGCAACCTTCTTTCGGGCGTTTCCTGGAGTGCAGGTGTTAGATACTTTGGCGTGGGACGAATGGGGCGAAACGGCCGAGTTCAGACTGTAAGTTCAAGCTAAAAAGCAATGCAGCCTCTGAGACGACGAGGCAGGGATTTCAGCTGATGATTAAAGTATCGCAAGGATGTTTGGGCGACGAAGAGCTGTCTCAGGTCAAAGAAGCCTTTGCCTATGGCTACTTCGGATTAGCTCAGAAGGTCGTTGAGTTCGAACAGGCCCTGGAGGAATATCTCAGTGCGCCGCACGTTATCTGTACTAATACAGGGACCGCTGCGCTGCATCTCGCCCTCGATGCTTTGGGGATAGGTCAGGGTGATGAAGTCATCGTGCCCTCGCTTACTTTCGTCGCGTCCTTTCAAGCCATTCGAATGGCCGGCGCTATTCCCGTTTCCGCGGACATTGAGCCTGAAACGCTTTTGGTAGACCTAAAGGATGTAGAGCGGCGCATCACGCCCCGCACAAAAGCAATTATGCCAGTGCACTTCGCGGGTAATGTGAGCAGAGTTGAACAGTTGCGTGATTTGGGCCGGCGCTATGGCGTGCACATCGTCGAAGATGCCGCGCACGCTTTTGGCTCGACCTACCAGGGCCGTCGCCTCGGTAGCCTGGCGGAGGTTGCCTGCTTTAGTTTTGATTCGATCAAGAATATTACGTGCGGCGAGGGAGGGGCGATCATTTGCCGTGATGACTCGCTGGCCGAGCTGATTCGCAGCAAGCGCGTCCTGGGTATGAACCGTAAGTTGCACGATGCCAGTTCCTGGAAAGAGCGCAGTGGCCGCTTCGATGTGGCAATGCTTGGCTTTCGCTGCCACATGAGCAACATCAACGCGGCCATAGGCCTGGCCCAGTTAAAGAAGGTGGATGGCTTCATTGCTCGCAGACGCGAGATTTGTCGCAAGTATGACAAGGCATTCGGCGGTCTTCCAGGGCTTCAATTGTTGCCTATCGACTACAATGAATGTGCCCCGCACATCTACGTCATCCGCGTGAAAGAGAACCGGCGGGACGAGCTTTCGGCGTTTCTAAAAGAACGAGAAATCGAGACTCTCATTAACTACATCCCCAACCATCTGCATTCGTACTTTCACCAGGATGGTTTAGTTCTGCCCGAAACTGAACGCGCCTATCACGAGATCCTAACGCTACCATTGCATTGCGCTTTGGCGGATGGCGATGTGGATCTTGTAATTGGCAACGTGCGAGACTTTTTCCAGGAACCCCGTTGAGGTGAGCGCATGAAGGTTGTAATTCTGTGTGGCGGTCTGGGAACGCGTTTGCGGGCCGAGACTGAATACCGGCCGAAGCCGATGGTTACTATCGGCACTAAGCCGATCCTGTGGCACGTGATGAAGACTTATGCTCACTTCGGCTTTAAGGATTTCGTTCTCTGTTTGGGTTACAAAGGTGAAGTGATTAAGGAGTACTTCTACAATTACGAGATTTACAATAATGACTTTTCAATCTGCCTGGGCAAGAACAAATGCATCGATATCCACAACTCGAATGGAGAGGAAGGGTGGAAGGTCTCGCTCATCAACACTGGAGACAAAACCCTGAAAGGCGCGAGAATTAAGCGCATCGAGCACCTGATCGAAGACGAGAACTTCTTACTGACCTATGGCGACGGCGTGGCCAATATAAACATCCGTGAGTTGGCCGACTTCCATTTACGACATGGCAAGATCGGCACCGTTACCGGTGTGAGGCCACCATCTCTTTTTGGCGAGCTGCGGGTATCAGGTAACCAGGTTGAGCTGTTTACAGAAAAGCCGCAGACCTCGAGTGGCTTGATTAGCGGCGGTTTCTTTGTCTTATCGCGAAAGATTTTCGACTATCTGTCGACCGATGATGATTGCGACCTGGAGCGAGGCGCGCTCGAGCGGCTGACCGATGAGAAACAGCTGATGGTTTATCAACATCAGGGCGAATGGGCCTGCATGGACAACTACCGCGATTTCCAATATCTCAATTCGCTTTGGGCCGACAATCAGGCCTTTTGGAAAGTTTGGGACTAAATAGGCAGGCTATCCAAATTTGCGCAGACCTATTAACATCACTTTAAGTCGAATATCAACCAGGAGAACTAAATGTCTGAACTAATCGAACCATATGGCGGGTCCCTCGTAAATCTTTTCGTGCCGGCTGAGGGACTCGAGGAGCTTAAGAAGCAAGCCGGCCGTTTACCGTCAGTCCAGCTTTCGGATCGCTCTGTTTGCGATCTTGAACTTCTGGCAAATGGCGCCTTTTCGCCGCTGGATCGTTTCATGGGTCGTGACGACTATGAGCGGGTCGTTGCGGAACTCAGGCTGGCCAACGGCAGTATTTTTCCCATCCCGGTTACCCTGCCGGTTAGCCCTAATCTTAAACTCAGTCTGGATCAGAAAATCGCGCTGCGCGACTCAAGAAACGATCTACTTGCGGTGATGACTGTCGAGGAGATCTATGAGTGGGATCGTGAAGCAGTAGCGCAAAACGTATTTCGGACCCTGGATCTGCGCCACCCTCTGGTAGCGGAGATGCATCGCTGGGGCAAGCTGAACATTTCCGGCTCGTTACAGGTTTTGAAGGTTCCCAACCAGTATGACTTTAAAGAAATTCGTCTGACCCCGGCGCAGACGCGTGCACGACTTGCGGGTTTTGGCCGGAGCAACGTGGTTGCCTTCCAAACGCGTAACCCGCTACATCGCGTCCACGAGGAATTGACCAGAAGAGCCGCGGCCGAAGTCGATGGAGTTCTGTTACTCCACCCCGCCGTGGGGATGACAAAGGTTGGCGATGTGGACCACTACACCAGAGTGCGAACTTACAAAGCACTGGCAAAGGGCTACTACGATCCCGATCGCGTGCTGCTGGCTTTGCTACCGCTGGCAATGCGTATGGCAGGTCCGCGCGAAGCGTTGTGGCACGCCCTCATCCGCCGCAACTATGGCGCAAACCACTTGATTGTCGGACGCGATCATGCCAGTCCAGGTGTCGACTCAACCGGCAAACCTTTCTATGGTCCATATGATGCACAAGAGCTGGTCAAGCAATTTGGTGAAGAGCTTGGGGTCAAGGGTCTTCCATTTCAGGAATTTGTGTACATGCCTGATGAAGAACGTTATGAAGAAATATCGCGGGTACCCCCCAGTGCGCGAACTGCCTCGCTATCAGGTACCCAGGTGCGCGAGGAATACTTGAACAAGGGCCGCAAGCTGCCGGGCTGGTTCACCCGCCCGGAAGTAGCAGACATACTCACCGAGACTTATCCGCCGCGTCATCGACAGGGAGTTTGCATCTGGTTCACTGGCCTGAGTGGTTCGGGCAAGTCGACCACTGCCGAAGTGCTCACCACCCTGCTCCTGGAGCACGGACGTCAGGTCACCGTTTTGGATGGTGACGTGGTGCGCACAAATCTGTCGCAAGGTCTCGGCTTCAGCAAAGAAGATCGCGATACAAACATTCGGCGAATTGGTTTCGTATCGTCCGAGATCGTGCGCCATGGCGGCACCGTAATCTGCGCTGCTGTCAGTCCGTACAGAGCGACACGAAATGAATGCCGAAACATGGTCGGCGGTGGGAAGTTTGTGGAGGTTTTCGTAGACACTCCGCTGGATATATGTGAGGGGAGAGACACGAAGGGACTCTATGCCAAAGCCAGGCGCGGCGAGCTAAAGGGTTTCACCGGAATCGACGATGAATACGAGCCGCCTTTGCACGCTGAGCTTACACTCGACACTGTGTCACGCTCATCGGAAGAAAACGCTCGTCTTATTGTCGAGTTCCTTACCGCGAATGGTTTTGTGCGCGCTGAAGACGAAGCAAGTGGAGAGGTAACGATCTGCGAAAACGGAAACGCAGAGTCACAGCCGCCCGTAGTTAATCAGTCTGGCGTCAGCCACTGAGGTAAACCGATTGAGCCAGCAGTCAGCAATGTTCCTTAACTTCTTGCCACCGCTAGCAGAGTGCTGAAAAAAGCAAAGTCGCCACAGAGACACAGAGTCACAGAGAAGGGGAAGAAACTGAACCTATCAGAAATGCCAACAAATTCTTACCTCCTTTGTTCCCATCTTTCTCTGCGTCTCCGTGTCTCTGTGGCTACGCTTAGTTTTTCATCAGCCTGCTAGAAGTTTTCAAATGATTCTTGGTGTCAACGGCATACGCCTGGTGGGCAAACGCTCTGGGGTGGGACGGTGCATCGAAGCTCTGCTGCGCGGCATGGGTGAATTGGACCACCCGTTTAGCGAGGTCCGAGTTTATACACCGAAGCCGCTCGGAAGCGATGTGCACTTACCTCCTTGCGCCAGAAATGTGGTATTGCCGTCTTCGTTGCCATTAAGTATGTGGGAGCAGTTTGTTCTGCTGAAAGCCCACGGCAGTAAGGATCTTCTGTTGTGTCCCAGCTACGTAATTCCGTTGCTGGCCCGGTGTCCGACGTTTCTTATTCATCACGGCTCATATGAAGGTTACCCAGAGGCTTTCAGTTGGTGGAAGCTGAACAAAGCGCGAGCCATCTATACCCTGAGCGCGAAGAGAGCGACAGCCGTCTCCACGGTGAGTGAATACAGCAAGAACGACATGGTGCGCTTTTACGGCATTAAGCCTGAGCGAATTCAGGTTGTGCCCGACGGAGTGGACACTCGGCGTTTTCGTCCCATAGCCGATCGGGAACAGTTAGTGAGGTGGCGAATCGGAGTCTTTGGCTCTGATGTGCCATTCATCCTCTATGTGGGCAAACCTACCGAGCGCCGCAACCTCTCTTCATTAGTTAGAGCTTTTGGCGCGCTCAAGAAGGAAAAGAGAATCCCACACAAGTTCCTCATCGCCGGGACCGATCTTCCAGGCGGATCTCCGTTCCGCCAGGTCATCGTCGAAGAAGGACTGAGCGATGACGTATTTGTTCGCGGGTACGTGGGCCACGATGAGATGCCCTCGGTCTATAACGCCGCGGACCTGTTGGTCTATCCATCTTCGTACGAAGGTTTCGGCATGCCGGTCCTGGAAGCTATGGCCTGCGGCACGCCAGTCATTGCGTTAGATAACACGGCTTTCCCGGAATTTGCCGGCGGAGTGGCTCATCTGCTGAAGGACGCAAAGATTGCCACTCTGAAAGAGGGCATTGAAGCCGTGTTGTCTAATCCAACCTGGCGAACGCAAATGTCTCAGGATGGGCCCAAGCGCGCGGCCGATTACGATTGGCTTCTGCTCACGCGCCGATACCTCGATTTGATGATTCCTCTCGTCTCTAATGCCGGAAACCGTTCATATCATTCGGCCGGCAATGCTTACAGCAAGGCATGAATTCTTAAAGATTTCCTAACCTGGCTTTTTCGTAAGAGAGCTAAGAAACAAATCTCTTGCAAAGAGTCTACATCGGAGTTGCTGATGCGGCGGCAACTCTAACTCGCCCCGGCCCTTGCGATCAATCAGTCAGCTGATTCCTGCAAGGGTTAAGGTAAATCCACACTAAACCAAGAAGGAGCTACTCAATGCGAAGGTCAAAAATTTCTTCGATTACGGTACTGGCCATCATAGCGTCAATGCTTATGGCAACCATGATGCGCTCAGACCGAACTCAAGCTGCAACAAGTGCAGAACCGCAGTCAGCTTGTGACGTGTTCGTTACCAATGTTGCCGGCGCCACTGGCGCATTTATTATCACAGGGTCAGGGACTTCATCCTTAGGGATCACTTCCCTCGGCGATCAGAATTGTATTGCGCTGCAGTCAGTTGTTGTTGGTTCTGCCGTCAACAGTGTTGTGACAGTCAGCCCTTTCACACCTGGAACGAGTACATCGGTAACCATCTCTGCCGGCGCAATTAATCCGGGCCAGGCAAGCAGCTTTGCGGTGTCGGTCAGTAATCAGTGCCACACCATAACAATTAGCGCGATTGTTCATTGCCCAGCGCCGCCAGCTGGCTGCACGTTGACCCAGGGCTATTGGAAGAATCATGCGCAGGCTTGGCCGGTTCAGAGCCTAACGCTGGGAACGGTCACTTACACCAAGACGCAACTGATTTCAATCTTGAACACGCCAGTCAAAGGCAATGGCTTAATTTCCTTGTCTTACCAATTGATCGCGGCCAAGCTAAATCAAGCAAGCGGTGCCTCTGTGCCGCCGGAGGTGGCTTCGGCAATTGCCGCGGCAGACGCGTTGATTGGGGGACTCGTCGTTCCGCCCGTGGGAAGCGGGAGCTTATCGACTGACTCAACCAGTTCACTGGGTACGACGTTGGACAATTATAATAATGGGTTGGCTGCTGGCGGGCCATCTCACTGCAATTAAGAGACCTTCAACCGGGGCCATTGGAAACAATGGCCCCGCTCTTTCCTACGTGCATTCAGCTAGTTTGAGAAAATGATTCGCGTTGCCATCATTGGGCTGGGAGCAGTTACCCGTAACATACATCTGCCCGCATACGCACAGCTCAAAGACAAAGTGCGTGTCGTAGCCGGTTGCGATCCAGATCAAGACGCCAGAGCATCAATCCAAAAGAGTGGGCAACTGGAGCGGGTCTTTGATAGCCCGGAGGAAATGATCGAACAGACGCGGCCTGAGGTCGTGGCAATCTGTACCCCGCCCTCGCTACACCACGAACAGACTTTGATGGCTCTAAATTACGGCTGCCACGTCTTCTGCGAAAAGCCGATGGCTGAAAGTCTGGAGCAGGCTGATGAAATCATTGAGGCAGCTGCCAAAACAAATCGGTTGGTCGTCATCAATAACCAATTTCCTTACATGAACATTCACCTCGCCGCCAAGCAGCGGATCGGACGCCCCGAATTCGGCGAACTATTATTCTTGCATGCCTGGCAAACATTTCGGCCCACGGATGAAACGGAAGCAGATTGGCGTGGCCAAATCCGGAAGCGTGTGTGTTTTGAATTCGGGGTTCATGTATTTGAACTAGTGCGCTTCTTCTTTGAAGACAACCCAATCAAGGTTTGGGCCCACATGCCCAATCCCGGCGGGCGCATGAAATCGGACGTAATCAACATCATCTCGCTGGAATTTGCTGATGGGCGCGCGGCTGCAATCGTGCTGGACCGTCTGAGCAGGGGACCTGAGCGTTATCTGGATATGCGCCTGGATGGAGAGTTCGCGTCGATCCACACTTCAATCGGTGGAGAGCTTCGACTGGAAGCAGGCATTCATACGAAAGAGAGGAGTCCGTTCTTTGGTTTTCATCTTGCCAAAGGTGGCAAGGCTGTCTTGCAGGATGGTAATCGGTCCAAAGTTATCGGCAAAGACGGCATGAATCCTTTTGCGTCTGCCACTGCGCATCACTTCCGCAACTTCATCGGTGCAATTGACAACGGCCGTATACCACCGGGTTCAGCCGCAGACAATAGAAATACTTTGGCGTTGGTTTTCGCGGCGTTCGACTCGGCTGAATCCGGACGCGCTGTCGAAATGAGTAAGTACCAGCAAAGAGTCTCTGAACCCGTGCTCGTCAGCTAACGGGGTAGACTCCGCCTCAGAGGCGTCAACCTCGAATCCGAAACTCACGGATGAAAACAATGAGAACCGAAGTCGCTGGTCGTCCTAAGCCAGGAAAAGCGAAGTTTGCTGATCGTGTTACAGCGAAAGATCGTCCAATTCGTGCTGCGATTGTCGGCGCCGGACTGATGGGTCGTTGGCATGCGCAGGCCATTCAGAAAGTCGGGGGCAAGTTAATAGCAGTCGTCGATCCTGATCCTACTCGCGCCCGGCGTCTCGCCACCAGATTTCACGCCGGAAGCTTTCCGACCGTGGAAAACATGCTAAGCGAGGTTGAGCTGAATGTGCTTCATTTGTGCTCTCCATCCGCAACTCATCAGAACATAGCTGAGGCGGGAATCGAAGCAGGTGCCAATCTCGTAATCGAAAAGCCCATCACGCTGACCGCACTTGAAGCTGTTCGTCTATATGAGCAAGCCGCCAGGCACGGGGTGATGGTCTGTCCGGTTCATCAGTTCATATTTCAGAAAGGTGTCTTGAAAGCTCAGAAGGTACTGCCGGCAATAGGCCATCTGCTTCATCTTGGAGCCACCATCTGTTCGGCCGGCGGCGAAGGAGTTGCCACTGATAAACTTGATTCCATGGCGGCAGATATCTTGCCGCATCCGCTTTCTCTGTTGCAGAGATTCTTGCCCGGCGGCCTGCCGGAGGAAGATTGGGTAATGACCAAGCCGCGTCAAGGAGAGTTGCGCGTCTCCGGCGAGGCTATGGGCGCTACCTTATCAATCTTTATCAGCATGAGCGCGCGGCCTACGGTCTGTGACTTTCAGATAGTTGGAACGGAAGGAACGATCTACTTGAACCTCTTTCACGGTTACGCCTATCTGGAGCCGGGGCGGGTTTCGAGAATGAGAAAGATCGCGCATCCGTTCGATCGATCGCTAAGAAATCTATCGGCCGCCGCGTTCAATCTCGGACGAAGAAGCCTGAGACGCGAGCTTGCTTATCCCGGACTACAACGTTTGATCAGCGAATTCTACAGCGCCGTGCAAACCGGCGGGCCATCGCCGATCTCGGCTGAGGAGGCCATTGCGATCGCGCGCGTTAGAGATCGACTGCTGAGCAGTTGCAAGATCGGCGTAAAGGAACTCGAGTGCGTGGGCTGATGCCGGAGGCTCAAACGTCCATCAACCTGGTGATGCCGAAGCTCTCCATCATTATTGGATCGCAGAACGCGAAGAGCAGTATAAGTAACTGCCTGCATGCTCTGGAGAGCCAGCGCAATGGCGAGGAAGTTGAAATTCTGGTCGTTGACAATTCGACAGACGATACACCGGCGATCATCAGCAGTCAGTTTCCGCAGATCAAGCTGGTGCGCGCCGCGCGAGACAAACTAATGCCGCAGTTGTGGGAAGCGGGGATCCAGCAGAGCACGGGAGAGTGTGTGGCAATTACCACTTCGCATTTTGTTCCGGCGTCAAACTGGATCAAGGAAATCCTCAAAGCTCACGAGGATCGATATCCGGCAATTGGTGGCGCGATCGAGAATAACGAAGCTTCCGGGTTGGTGACCTGGGCAGTCTATTTTTGCCGCTACAGTCCCTACATGTTGCCCTTCTCGGAAAAGACGGTTGAGGATTTCGCGGGCGACAATGCCTCTTACAAACGCTCTGCGCTGGATCGATGCCGTGAGGCCAGGCGCGATGGTTTCTGGGAGTCGTTCGTGCACGCGGAAATGAGGCGGCAGGATTTAGAGCTTTTGATCACACCGAGCATCGTCGTCTATCACCAGAAATCTTTTACGTTCGCAGGATTTATGAAGCAGCGCTTTTGGCACGGAAGGCAATTTGGCAGCGAGCGCGCCCAAAAGATTTCCGGTGTGAAGCGCACTGTTTATGTTTTGCTGTCGCCCCTGATTCTGCCTCTGTATTGGTACCGCATCACGCGCCGTGTGATCGGGAAGAAGAAACACATTGGAGCATATCTGCTTTCATTGCCAGTCCTGATTCTCTTTCTTTTGAGTTGGTCTACAGGGGAGACTAGCGGCTATGTATGGCCAGCGGCCAAAAAGGATTGAGCCGACGAAAGCGTCTCAGCAATCACCCGGCGTGCCGGAATTGTCCATCGTTGTTGCTGCCCGTGAAGCGTCAAACGATTTTGCAAACTTTCTGAACGGACTAACGCAACAGGTCGGTGGCCAACAAATTGAGATTATCGTGGCTGGATGCCCGTCGGCTGCCGCAAGAATTTCCGCGGCCGATTATCCCAGCGTGGCCTTCATCCAGCTTCCCGAAAAGGCGACGTTACCCAAGCTGCTCCAAGCGGGAATTGCGAGATCAAGAGGTGGGGTTATTGCGATCACAGATACTACGTGTGAACCCGATCCAGGCTGGGTGCGCGCCATCCTGGAAGCCCACAAGGCCCCGGCGCCGGTCATTGGGGGCGCGGTAGAAATGAATGGTTTCTCTCGACTCACAGATTGGGCGGCCTATTTCTGCGAATACGGGCAGTTCATGATGCCGCTAACAAATGGCCCTGCGGCTGAGGTGCCGGGCAATAACCTTTCATTCAAGCGCCGGGCATTGGATAGCGGCAAGGAATTTACCGGCGACGGTTTCTGGAAGACTTACTGGTGCCGAAAGCTTCAGGAAGAAGGAATCGAGTTGGAACTTAGATCGTCGATGATCGTCTACTACAAACAAACCTTTGAGCTGTTGCCCTTTTTAGTAAGAAGATTCCATCATGGCCGTTGCTTTGCTGGCATGCGCGTAGCGCGGGCTTCTTTGCTTACGCGCGTGGCGTATGCGACCGGCTCGTTCTTACTGCCATTTGTTTTTTTCTGGCGAACCGTCTCTCGGGTGGTGTCCAAGAAGCGCTATCTCACGAGGTTCTTTCTTTCTCTGCCGATTATTGCGCTGGCAGTTGTTTCCTGGTCTATCGGTGAATGTAGCGGCTACTTGAGTGGTACGGGTAAGAGTTGCGCTCAGGTAACTTGAGGGTTAGGGAGTCTGGTCTTGTCTAAATTATCCGTCATTATACCCTCGGTTAACGGTTTACCTGCGATCAGCGAGTGTCTAACTGCACTCGAGCGGCAGCGAGGAGAATCTAAGCCCGAGGTTATCGTGGTGGATCGCTGCCGAAATGGAACTGCGGAGCACATTAAGACACGCTTTCCCAACGTGAAGCTAATGCACGTTTCCGAGCCTATTGGCATTCCTGAGATGAGATCGATTGGCCTGGCGCAGGCAACGGGTGACATCATCGCTTTTATAGAGGACCATTGCATCGCGCCCGTAGATTGGAATGAGCGCATCATCAAAGCGCACGAGTCCGGTTATTCCGCAATCGGCGGCGCCGTGGAAAACGGGAGTTGTGAGCGAATCAGAGACTGGGCCGCCTATCTCTGCGAATACAGCAATCTGATGCTGCCACTACCGGCCGGCGAGGTCAGTAGCATCGGTGGAAACAATGCATCCTATGCCCGCAAGATTCTTGAAGCCGTAGATGAATCCATTAAGAGAGACTGCTGGGAGTTTTTTCTGCACGAAGAGCTGAAAGCGCAGGGAGTTAGGTTTCTCTCGGTGCCGGAAATCGTCCTGGCCCACAAGAAAGAGTTTGATGTGATGTACTTTCTAGCTCAAAGATTCCATTATTCGCGCTCTTTCGCAGCGATGCGGAGGGCCAGGGTCTCGGGTACCAGGCGCATTTATTATCTCCTCACTACTCCAATGCTTCCCATCCTATTGCTTTGGAGAATTGCGTCGCAGGTAACTTCGAAGAGAAGACACTACAAAGAGTTCATCCTATCGCTCCCCCTGCTTGTGCTGTACGGTGTGAGTTATGCATGTGGAGAGTTTATTGGCTACCTAATCGGGCCGGGCCAGAGCCTGGCCAGAGTGGAATGAACCAACAACAGCAAAATGTTCGGGTCTCTATAGTAATTGCAGCCTGGAATGGTGAGGCAATGCTCAATCAGTGCCTTGCTTCTTTGAATGGTCAAACCGATGCGGACGACACGGAAATTATTGTCGCCAGCAATTTCGCTGAGGGCACTGAGCTGCTAAAGGAAAAGTTTCCACGGGTAAGGCATCTCAGCCTGCCTTCCGGCACTACGGTACCGGAGTTGAGGTCCGCGGGAATTCGTTATTCCCGGGGCGAGGTGGTCGCGCTGCTTGAGGACAATTGCTTGGTAGATCCTAATTGGTGCTCCGAGATCGGCCGGGCCCACGAATCGGCTCATTCGGTCGTCGGAGGCTCAGTGGAGAATGTGAGTGTGGACACCGCACTGGACTGGGCTGTTTATTTTTATGATTACGGCAAGTACATGATACCGAATCAAGCTGGAGAGGTTAGCACGCTTTCCGGTAACAATGTCTCCTATAAGAGAAGCGTGCTCAAGAGTGTACAGGACAGATTTTGCGAAGGCTTTTTTGAAACTTTCATCCATGAGGAGTTGAAACGAAGGGGCCATAAGCTGTTTCTGCTACCATCGGCGATCGTGTATCACCAGAAGAGCTACCAGGCCAGAAATGCACTCGCTGAGTGTTACCACCACGCACGCTCGTTTGCCGGGAAACGTATCTCCAAGGCTCCGCTCGGCAAACGACTAGTGCTTATTTCCGGCTCACTGATTCTGCCGATCCTGCTGCCAGCGCGCATTGCCTCGACAACAATTAAGAAGGGCAGACATCTTAAAGAGCTACTGAGGTCGTTCCCCCATCTTGTGCTGCTGATGTCCAGTTGGTCGTTGGGAGAGTTTTGCGGCTACTTGTGTGGCGAAGGCGCCAGCGCCAGGATGTGGCGATGAGATTGATGACTGGGAGTAGTTTTTAGTTATGCGCATTGGCGTCGATGCATGCTGCTGGTCAAACCGAAGAGGTTTTGGACGTTTCACGCGCGAACTTTTGGAGGCGGTGATTGCGAATGACACGAAGAACGAATATCTGTTCTTTGTTGATCGGGACACAGCCGAGAACGACGGATTTCCAGATACGGTCCAAAAAGTGGTCGCGCCGACTCGCGTCTCGCCTATGGAAGCGGCCTCGGCTGAGGGCCGGCGCTCTCTCGGAGACCTGTGGGCGTTGAGCCACCAGGTGCTGAAGCATAAGGTGGATCTTTTCTTTTTTCCTGCGGTCTATTCCTATTTCCCGATCTTCAATCGCACGAAGATTGTGGTGACGTTGCACGATATGATTGCCGATCATCATCCCGAATTGATCTTTCCGAATAGGAAGTTGAAATTGTTCTGGAAGATGAAACAGAACCTGGCTATCCGCCAAGCCGACTTGATTCTCACGGTCTCAGAGTATTCGAAGCACGAGATAGTCGAGTATTTCGGTGTGCCCGAGTCACGGGTGAAAGTTATCTCAGAAGCCGCGCGTCCCGTATTTTCCGTGCTTCCGCGGAGCGTCGAGATGGACCAGGTGCTGCAACGCTTTCAGCTCAATGGCGACACGCGGTTTCTCTTGTATGTGGGTGGCATTAGTCCGCACAAAAACCTAAAGAACCTGGTAAGTGCCTATCAGCAGCTTGTTTGCGACGACCGATTTTCAGATGTGAGGCTGGTGCTTGTTGGCGACTATCAGAATGATTCTTTTTTCTCAGATTATCCGTCTCTCAAGCAGCATATCGAAGAGCTCCATTTGGAAGAAAAAGTAGTTTTCACCGGATATATTGAAGATCAGGATCTGGCTTACCTCTACAACGCAGCTTCGCTCCTGGTCTTGCCTTCGCTGGAAGAGGGCTTTGGTCTTCCCGCAATCGAAGCGATGGCTTGCGGAACTCCGGTCAGTGCCAGCAATAGAGGTTCTCTGCCCGAGCTTGTGGGAAAGGCCGGGCGGTTTTTTGAGCCGACTGATGAGCGAGCGATAAGGGACGTTATTGGGCAAGTCCTCAGTGATGATCTCATGCGCAAAGAAATGCGAGAGACAGGCCTAACCAGGGCGCGTCAATTCATGTGGGACAATGCTGCCAAAGACGCAGTAACGATCTTTGACCAGCTGGTGAATGGATGACCCCGAGATGAACGAGCGTCTTAAATTCTGCATGGTAACGACGTTTTATCCTCCCTATAGCTTCGGGGGTGACGCCATGCACATCTATCGCCTCACAAATGAGCTGGCGCGCCATGGTCACGAGGTCGACGTGATTCACTGTGAAGACTCCTATGCGCTGCTGCAAAGGAACGGCGACCCAACGGGAGATTTCCCTAATCACGATAATGTAAAGGTCCATAAGCTGAAGAGCCGCGGAGGATTCCTCTCGCCGCTGCTAACGCAGCAGACCGGCGCCCCGTTTTTAAAGCGAAATAAGATCAAGAGTCTGCTCGAAGGGAAAGAGTATGACGTTATTCATTATCACAACATGTCGCTCATCGGAATCACTGCCTTGCAATACGGCTCGGGCGTAAAGCTCTATACGATGCATGAGCACTGGCTGGTCTGTCCGATGCATGTTCTCTGGAAATTCAATCGCGAGGTCTGCACGAAAAGAAGTTGCACGCTCTGTTGCCTGAAGGGCAATAGACCTCCGCAACTTTGGAGATACACGGGCCTGCTGGACCGAATGCTGGGTTATGTCGATTGTTTCCTTTCGCCCAGCAGATTCACCCTGAATAAGCATCTCGAACTCGGCCTCGACATTCCGATTCGGCACTTGCCGTACTTCGTCCCGCAACCTAAAGAAACGAGCGAGACAAACAGCGAACCGACGCAATCTGCTCGCCGGCCGCATTTTCTTTTCGTCGGCCGGCTGGAAAAGATTAAAGGACTTCAAAACCTGATTCCGATTTTTAAGGAGCGACAGAATTACGACCTGCTCATTGCCGGAGAGGGCGACTATCTGGCTGAGCTTCGAAACCTGGCCGGGGCGAGTCCGAATATCCAGTTTCTGGGTAAATTGAGCCCGTCGAAGTTACAGCGTCTTTACCGCGAGGCGGTCGCGGTAATCGTTCCGTCGATCTGCTACGAGACCTTTGGCATCATCATCATTGAAGCCTTCGCGCAGAAGACACCCGTTATCGTGAATAATCTCGGGGCTCTGCCCGAGGTTGTTTCTGACAGCGGCGGCGGTCTGATCTACAATGATCAAGCGGAGCTGGTCCGCTCAATGGAAAGGCTGGCCACGGACCGCACTCTTCGGGATGATCTTGGTCGTAAAGGCCACGCCGCTTATCTGAAATATTGGACTGAAGATGCGCATCTAAGAGAGTATCTGGCCGTGATCAATGAAGTAAGGGAAAAGCACCGTCAGAAACTTTCGGTGGTCGCTTAAGACGAAGTAATGCAGTCGTCGCATTGTGATTAAGAGCGCCACGTATTCTGGTGAAAATGAGTCAAAGCAAGGTTCCAATTCTGACGTATCATTCCATTGATAGCAGTGGGTCCGTTGTGTCGACGGATCGGGAGACCTTTCGCCGCCAAATGCAAACTCTGAGCGCGGCGGGTTACAGAACAGTTTCATTGAACGAGCTCTCCGAATGCGTGCATCAGCAGCGTTCATTGCCAGGGAAAGCTGTAGTCATCGCCTTCGATGACGGTTACGGAAACGTTTACCGCGAAGCCTTTCCAATCCTCGCGGAATTTGGATTCCAGGCAACCGTATTTCTTATCACCGGTTATTGCGGCAACTCTAACCACTGGCCCGGTGATTGGGCTTCCCGCAAAGGGGAAACGCTGTTGACTTGGGCTGAGGTCAAAGAGTTGCACCAGCACGGATTTGAATTTGGATCGCATACTTCAACGCATCCTGACCTGACAAAACTGCCGTTAGCTCAGGCTGAAATCGAAATCAAACAGTCGCAGACTGCGATTCAAGATCGCCTTGGCTCGGAGGTGACGCTGTTTGCATACCCTTACGGCAGCTACAACTCTGAGATTAAAAAACTGGCTCAAGAACATTTTCGGGCGGCCTGTTCAACCAGGCTCGGCAAAGTTGATTTGACCAGCGATCTTTTCTCGCTCAAAAGAGTCGATGCTTATTATCTTTCCAGCCAGAAGCTGTTTGACCGCCTGCTGGGCGAATCGCTTGATTGGTATTTAACTGCGCGACAGGCGCTTCGGGACGTCAAAGGACTAGGTCTCGTCGTGTCCGGCAGCGCAGGTGAGAGACCAGCCTAAGTGGCTCTTCTTAAGGAATCCGGAATGCTATCCGGCAGTTAACAAGGAACATCCAATGTCTATTGCTACACGCGTGAGTCGCCATGCAAGGTTATCTCTTGAAGCGGCGAACCATTATCAACGGCAAACACCGCCATTCATGATCGTTTTCATCAATTCGATCTGCAACCTTACCTGTGAGCATTGCTTCTATTGGCGAAACCTCAATCAGCGCGATGATTTGACCTTTGAAGAATTCGAGAAATTGTCTCGGGAGCTGGGGGACTTCGAAATTCTGAATCTGTCGGGCGGGGAGCCGTTTATCAGGCCGGACTTTGGTGAGATCTGTTTGTTGTTCACTGAGAATAATCACGTCAAACAGATCTATGTGCCAACTAATGCCTACTTCACTGAACGAACCGAAACCCAACTCCGAAAGGTGTTGACCTCTAAGACACTTAAGTTGTTTGTTTGTGAAATCTCGCTGGATGGAATGCCTGAATATCATGACCGCTTTCGCGGCAATCCACAGTCTTTCTCCAAGGCCATGGAAACGTACGAGATGCTGGCCCGGTTGCAGAAGGAAGATCCGCGTTTACGCATTCACGCAAACACGGTCGCCATGAGTGAGAACATGGATGAGATTTGGCGGCTGACAGAATACCTTCATGAACGTTGCCCGGCTCTGGAGCACCACAATCTCGCGATCATCCGTGGCGATCGTAAGAACCCGTCCCTGACGGGCCCGGCGCTGGCTCAATACCAGAAGCTTTATCAGCACGTCTCAGAGGTTTGGCGCGATCGCGAGAAAGGAAGATTCGGCTCTGTCGTCGAACCGATGCTGCAATGGGCCAAGGTCAAGACCATCGAATCGGAATCACAGTACATTCCCTGTAAAGCCGGCGTTTTGTCTGGCGTGGTCTACGCTAACGGCGACGTGAGCGTCTGTGAAACGCACCCACCACTGGGAAATCTGCGCAAGAAAGGATTTTTTGAGATCTGGGACTCCGAAGAAGCACGGGTCCTGCGAGAACAGATTAAGAATAAGCAGTGTTATTGCACGAATGAAGTCTTCTTGTGGCCAAGTATCGTCTTTCAGCCCGTCCAACTCACCAGAGCCTTCGTCGGATCAAAGGTGTCGCGCCAGTAACTCCAGATGCTTTCCATGATTTCAGAATCTCCTGCCAAGTTGCCACGATCTCAAGCGCGGCAAACGCCAGGGCATCCGCGTTCGTTGCTTCCCTCTTTGCGCGAAATAGAATTTGTTTGTCCGGTGTGTCGCGGGCAGCTTGAGATTCTTCGAGACCGGGAAGGATACCGCTGTCAGAAATGCGACCGAGCCTACTTGTCGCACGCGGGCATTCCCGACTTCCGCGTATTCCGTGATCCATTTCTCAGTTTTGAGGAAGATCATGAACGAACGGAAATCATTCTGGCCGAACTCGACCATAGAAATCTGGAGTCTCTTTTGGAGTATTACTGGACTTTCAGTGACATCACTCCGGTGGCATTGCGGCCGAAGTTCATTCGCAGCGCATTGCTCGGAGAAGGGAAGGCGAAGCGCATTCTACGCACCTTTGAGAGTGGTGCTTTTAAGAAACCGGTGACGCCCCGGAGGGTGCTGGAGATCGGAAGTGGGACCGGCAATTTTCTTGCGCTTGCCGCCAAACAATACGAGCAAGTAATCGGCATTGACATCGCTATGCGCTGGCTACACGTAAGTCGACGTCGTTTTATGGACCAGAAACTCCCCGTTCCACCATTGGTCTGCTGTTGCGCCGAATACCTTCCTTTTGCCGATGACTCGTTCGATTTAGTAGTTTCTTCCGCGACCTTGGAATTTGTTAAGGATCAAGAACAGGTTTTGGCAGAGTGTGCTCGCACTTTGAAGCAAGACGGTCTGGTGTTTTTGAATACCGCGAATCGCTATGCGGTGAGCAAGGACCCATATGCATATCTCTTCGGCGTGGGTCTTCTGCCTCGTACATGGCAAGTTCCTTACGTGCGCTGGCGCCGCGAAGCCCCTTATGAGGTTAGAACTCTCTCGTTAGGCGAATTAAACAAGCTTGCCAGTAAGTATTTTCGGACCAGGGAGTTTCTTCTACCCAATGTCGTTCCCGAGGCGCTGCGACACTTTTCGGCCCCCACGCGAATGCAGATGCGTTTGTATCAAACGGTGCGCCGGCTGTGGCCGTTTAGCCTGCTTCTGAAATGGGTTGGTCCAGGCTGGGATATCCTTTTGCGCAAATAGCCTTCACTCTTCGGCCTACTGTAGCCGTAATCGGGTCTGTTCTGGAACCTCAGTTCACTTAATCGTCTTAGCTATTAGAGCACCATTTGCGGGAGATGACGGGAACGGGACTAGCGACAGGCCCGCTTAAGACGGCCACACTGAGGCGAGAACTTAATAGCATGACCGATCAGGTTCTGATATCAATCATCGTTCCGGTTTACAACGGGCATAAGGTTCTCCCGCGATGTCTGGAGGCGTTGAGAGGGTCAACGTACCAGTCATACGAACTCATTGTCGTCGATGATAGTTCAACCGATGACAGTGCTGAGATTGCGCGAAACATGGGTGCCTCGGTATACCAGATGGCGGCCCAGTCAGGTCCGGCTGCGGCACGAAACCTGGGAGCGCGGAACGCGCGAGGGGAGATTCTATTCTTCGTTGACGCGGATGTGGTCGTTCAGCCCGACAGCGTCTCGCGTATCGCCGCTGACTTTCAGGAGCATCCTGAAGTCGCCGCGGTTTTTGGATCCTACGATGCTGAACCGGCTGAAGCCAATTTCGTTTCGCAATATAAGAATCTTTATCATCACTTTGTTCATCAAGCCGGACAGCTTGATGCTACCACCTTCTGGGCCGGCTGCGGCGGCATTCGTCGCGCGGCGTTCGAGTCAGTCGGCGGATTCGATCAAGTGCGTTACGCGAGACCTTGCATTGAGGACATAGAACTCGGATATCGGCTGCGGCGGAAGGGACACCGCATGCTGCTGGACAAGCAACTCCAATGCAAACACCTCAAGCAATGGACATTCAAATCATTGTTACGAGCGGATATTTTTCATCGCGCCATACCGTGGTCGCAGCTAATCTTAGAACACAAGGAAGTGATCAATGACCTGAATTTGCAGACCAAAGAGCGTGTTAGCGCGGTGTTGGTCGCCTTAACTTTCGCGCTACTCCCTTTGTCGATTCTTAAACCGCAGTTGCTTGCTGCCGCGCTGTCTTGCCTATTGATCATTTTCGTCCTGAATCACAAGCTGTACGCCTCGTTTCTTAAACAGCGAGGAGCGCTATTTATGGTGCTGGCCTTTCTGATGCAGTTGCTTCACTACTCTTACAGCTCGGCCAGCTTCGCTCTCTGTTCGGTGCAGCATCTATTCAACGGCAACACGCGCAAGGCGGAAAGCATGGCTCGCTTCTGAGTAGGAGACTTGTCTCTGCTTTCCGGCGAACACACGGGATGAAACAGATTCACATTCTGGGCAAGCGAAGAGCAGCATGGCTGCGGAGTTTTCACCCTCTTCGCATCCACTTCGCCAACATAAAGTGACTAGCATTACTAAACGTCAACCCGCGGCTCGTGACATGAAAATAGTCGCGCCTCTCGAGCAGCCGAAGCAGGCTGAGCTCGGTGTTGATCTTTTTGAATCAGCGAAGCGGCTCCGCGAACGTAGTCTGCCGGGCCTACTAGCCAATGAATCAGTACAAGTGTCAGCTTTGGTGTTGCTGGCATTTTTTATTCGACTTTGGATGGTGAGGTTCAATCTCTTTCTCGATGCAGACGGCGTTTGGGATGTGACTTTGGGCCAGAACCTGATTGCCGGAAACCTCCGGGATGGATTGAGTGCCTATTGGACACCTGTTTACCCTTTGCTCTGCGGGATCGCATCCCTCTTCTTTCACAATCTGGAATTCGCCGGGAGATTTGTGTCAGTTGTTGCAGGGAGTCTGTTGGTTCTACCGGTTTACTCTCTGGCTCTAAGGTTATACGGCCACAAGCCAGCGCTGCTTGCTGCCTTCCTTGTCGTTTTTTACGACCAGTTGCTCCTGGTTTCGACCAGGCTCATGACGGAAGCAACTTATGTCTTGTTCTTTAGTGCGGCCGTGGCCTGGGGATTATCGGCGGTATTAACCGGAAAAGCCCGGGTCTTTGGATTAACGGGTTTAGCTTTTGGAGCTTGTTATCTAGTCAAGCCAGAAGCACTAGGGTACTTGGGTCTGATGCTTTTTCTCACTCTTACGAGTACCCTCTTCTTCCAAAAGGTTAAGACTCGTGCCGTTCTGCGCCACAGCATGCTCCTGTTAGCTGGCTTCGCGTTGCTGGCCGCTCCTTACCTCTATTACGTTCATCAGCGGACCGGCGAGTGGATGATCAGCGAGAAACTGAGTTCGAATCTTGCGAGCTCCGATTTCGATTGGCGTCGGCTGACACCGGACGGACAGATGACCAAGGCTGATATTTTGTGGGGCGGCGCTACTCCCGACCGAAACATGATGGCCAGGAATGCTTCTAGTCAAACTGATCGGGCTCGAACGAATTCAGACGATTCATCGGTTTCCTCCGGCCGCGCTATCTCGAGGTTGGTCAGCATTCCTGTCCAGAGCGCCAAAGGGTTGGCCAGCGAGTATTGGGCGCTACCGAATATTATTTCGCCAGTTTTCATCGCATTGATCGCGCTCGGCCTCTTTAGTATTAGATGGTCTGCTCAGCAGTGGGCGGTGAACCTATATATCGTCTTCTTTGTCCTGGCTACGCTGCTCGGCTATTCGCTTACCGTATTGCAGGTACGATACCTCCTGCCTTTGATCCCATTGACTTTGCCTTGGGGCGCAAATGGAATTGTGCAGTTTCGACGCTGGTTTGTGGAAACATTCGGACGAGGACCGCGGTTGGGAAAATATGTTCGAAAATACTCGAGACTGATTACCCCAGTAGTGATTCTGGTTATCGTTTTTTCGATGCTGCCTGTGCTGGTTGATTTCACCAGAGCAAAGGCCCAGCCTCGGCAAGTTGCCACTTGGATCAAGGAACACTCCGATTCACCACCGGTCATCATGGCGACCGGACCCTGGGTTGTTTTTCTGACCGGAGGGAAGCACCTTTATCTGCCGGACGAAGAGTACTCAGTTGTCATAGATTACGCGCGACGCAAGAACGTCACGTACATAGTCGTTGAGGAAGACTGGATTTTCAAAACTCCCCGACTGCGCTTTCTACTTGACGAACAGCGCACCCCCCCGGAACTCAGTCTCGTCTACAAGTATAGTAAGGAGAGAGCGCCGAAGGTGCTCGTTTATCAGATAATTCCTGCCGCGCCGCAGTCACAACCATAAGTCGTGGCTCCGCCGGCGGTGGAAGTCGTCTCAGGCTCGATGTTCTTTTTGTTCGCAAAAAACACCATGGTCATTCTTGGGTATCGCTTTTTATTGCTCGCCATTCTGATCAGTCTCGTTTTCCAAACCAGTTGCACCGGCCATGTAAACGGCGACGCCAACTCTTCTTCATCGCCGGAGGATAGCGTTACATCTATTAGCAGACCGAGCCCGGTTTTAATTCCGGCGGGAGGCAAGGAGTTTCACGTCACCCCAGGTGGTAGTCGAAGCAACAGCGGTAAGAAGGATCGGCCCCTGGATCTCGCGTCCGTCTTGTCGGAGAGAAGTCCAGCGAAACCCGGTGACACGATCTGGCTGCATGACGGAACATATACGGGAAGCTTCACCAGCGAATTGAACGGTAATGCAAGCAAGCCGATTCTGGTGCGCCAGTTCCCGGGTGAGCGCGCGAGAATCGATGGAACACTGACCGTAAAGGGTTCTTATGCGTGGTACTGGGGTTTTGAGGTATTTAATTCCAACCCTGATCGTGCGACGGAAAGACCAGACCTCGTTTTGGTGCTCGGACCATTCACAAAATTCATCAACCTGATCGTCCATGACGGAGGCGATGGGATCGTCGGCGCATCGGCCGCCGTGAACGCGGAGTTTTACGGGAACATCATCTACAACAACGGTTATCAATCCGCCCAGGACACGAGAGGCCATGGGCACGCGATGTATTTGCAAAACGAGAACGATGCCAAACTCATCAAGGACAACATCATATTCAACAGTTACGGCTACGGCATACATGCCTACGGACAACAAGGGAGTCTTAAAGGGTTCGACATCGTGGGTAACGCCTCTTTCAACAACGGGTCTCTATCACGTGAACAATCCCATCCCGATCTGCTAATTGGCGGCTTCACCGGGGCTGAGCGAATAAAGGTTTCGGATAACTACTTCTACGGAGGAATCGAACTGCATTACACAAATCGCCGTAATCGTGATTTGATTTTCAGCCAGAACCATGTTGCTGGCGCAACGGAAATCTACTATTGGCAATCTTTGGATATCAGCGGAAATCGATTCTACTCCAGGATTGGGCCATTAATGGGGTTTGGCTACCCGCCGACTTTCGATGCCTCAAATTATAGATGGGATAACAATTCGTACTATTTTTGGGGCGACAGAGTTCCATTTGAAGTAAACCCGGAGGGCTTCCTTTCGTTCGCCGATTGGAAAAAGAGGACAGGGTTTGATCTGCACAGCACCTTTGAGAATCGCAGACCAAAGGGCCTGGACGTAGCAGTGCGCGCCAACCAATATGACAACAGCCGCGTTAGCATAATCGTCTATAACTGGGATAAGCGAGACGCCGTGGATGTTGATATCAGCAGCGTTCTGGCCGCAGGTGCCAAGTATGAGGTTCGCAACGTGCAGGACTATTGCGGCGCTCCAGTTGTCGTTGGAACTTACCCTGGGGGACCGATAACACTACCAATGAGTGGATTGAAAGTCGGTAAGCCCATCGGTGTCGATACCCCGAGCACGCGATTGACTGCTCCCGAATTTAACGTTTTCCTTCTCATCAAACAGTAGTCGCCACCAGGACAGAGCCGGCGCAGCTATACCGCCTGTTCCAGCTGAATATGAAAACCAGCGTTGATGTCATTTGCTTTGGGCCCACGGAAAGGATTGGCGCCTGGTCCCTGGGCAAGGTCTGGCAGGTGTTGCCGACACCGAGCGCGGTCTTTGAGTTCCTGGAAGAACGACTGCCGGCCTCGAATGCCGAAGCGTGGTTATTCTGGGATTCGGATCTTGAATTTCCGACTGCGGAGATCGTGCAAGCCCTTCTTCAGCAGCCGCACGATCTATGGCATGCGGGTTTGCTTTTGGGCGTTAAAGCCCAGCCAGGCTTAATCGATTTTGTGCATCCCACCTGGATGTTCAATCGCGACGCCGATCCTCTCGTTGAGTCGACATCATGGCGTCTCTCATTAAGGGCATGTCTTATTCGGACCTCCGCTCTGCAACGACTCGGATGGGTCCGGCCCGAGTTTGCGACCCTCGAGTGCGCCGCGCTGGAGATGGGACACCGTTACATTGCTCACGGCGCTTTGATGCGACACGTTCCGCATCTCCTGACCGGATACACTGACAGGGGAACGGCGAATCTTTCTTTTGAAGATGAATTGCGCTTTTGCTTTTACCGGTTCGGCAGATTTTGGACTCAATACGCCGCCCTTCGCGCCATCTTTTCGCGATACGCAACTCTCGGAAAAGTCGCAGCAGCGCGGAAAGTGTTTCGCGAAAGACAGTCTCAGCAGCCATCACCGCTTACGCATGAACGGCTAACTTTGGTGAGGCATACTTCGTTCAAGTCTGCGCGCGTTAGCGTGCTGATTCCTACGCTGGACCGATATTCATATTTGCGTGTCTTACTAAATCAGCTGCGATGCCAAACAATCCCAGCGCATGAGATCATTATCGTCGACCAAACCAGTCGGGAACGGCGTGAGCTATTACTAGCGGAAGACTTTGGTGATTTGCCCTTGCGTATGATTTACCAGGATGAGCCAGGCCAGTGTTCATCGCGCAACGCAGGGTTGCAAGCGGCGACCGGCGATTACATTCTATTCGTGGACGATGATGATGAAGTTCCACCATCGCTCATCGAATCACACTTGAAGAATCTGGAAAACTATTGCGCGGATGTGTCTTCGGGTGTCGCCGAGGAAGTTGGAGCCCCGCCGGAACGGGTAATACCCATGACCCGCGCAAGTGATGTCTTCCCTACGAATAACACGCTCATTCGACGTGGGGTATTGCTGCAATCAGGCTTGTTCGACCTTGCCTATAATCGCGGGCAACGTGCCGACGGCGATCTCGGGATGCGTGTTTATTTGAGCGGCGCGTCGATGATTCTTGATTCGAGCATCTCCGTTTTGCACCACCATGCTCCCAGCGGTGGCTTGCGGGTACACAAGGCGCGCGCGATTACTTACGCGAGCAGCCGGCAGAGCATTACGCAACGACAGGTGTCGAGCGCGACCGATATTTATTTGGCGATGCGCTATTTTTCGCCGCGCCAGAAGTGGGAGATGCTTTGGCATGGGACGCTGGGCACGTTCAGCGTGAGAGGCAGTGCCTGGAAGAAACTTCTAAAGATTGTGGTTAGCACGATCTGTTTGCCCCATACATTAAGGCAAATTCGCGTCCGACTTGTGCAGGCGAAAAAGATGCTGAGGGCGTTTCCGCAGATTCCCGCGTTGCGGCATGATGAATCGTCGCCAACGATGCGGGTTGATTCTTTTGAGGCGAAAGTCGATGGATCCTATTTTCAGGAGCGCCTCCTGTCCGCTGAGAGCATTGATTAGTAATGCGTTTATTGTTTGTCACTTCAGAATTCCCGCCCGGGCCAGGAGGGATCGGAACTCACGCCTATCAAGTCTCACGCAACCTGGCGCGTTTAGGCTGGGAAGTTGCGGTCGTAGCTTCTCAAGACTACGCGCGCGCAGACGAGATTACATCGTTCAATCAGTCCCAGCCGTTCCCAATTGAACGCTTGCGCCCCGTTTCATTTGCGCCGCTCGAAGCAATCTATCGCTGGCGAGTTTTGTCGCGCTGGATCAGCGAGTGGCATCCGGATATCGTCCTGGCAAGCGGCGCAAGATCGACATGGCTGGTTGCCCTCGCTGCGCGAATCATGAACTTTCCGTGGGTGGCGATCGGGCACGGCAGTGAGTTTAAATTACCGACTGCATGGGAACAACGTCTGGTCCGTTGGTCCTTCCAGAGAGCCCGCGCGGTCGTTTGTGTAAGTCAATACACTTGGCGTCGAATGCTGGAAGCGAAGATCAAACCGCGTGCTGGCACAGTGATCCCAAATGGCGCCGACGGCGAGCAGTTCAGAGTCTTGCCCTTACCGGAGTCGGCCGATTGTGCTTCACCGGAACCGTTGCCGGGTCGGCGTCTGTTAATAACTGTCGGAAGCGTCACTGAACGGAAGGGACAAGACGTCGTTATTCGCGCGCTGCCGCATGTTTTGAAGCAGGTTGCAAATGCACATTATGTCATCGCCGGAATGCCCGAAAAGGAAGCAGAACTCAGTCGATTGGCGGACGAGCTGGGGATCGCGGAGCACGTGCATTTTCTGGGACGAGTCCAACCCGAGGAGTTGGTTCGTCTTTTAAACCGGGCCGAGGTCTTCTTGATGACTAGCAAACACACGCCGGACGGCGATTTTGAAGGTTACGGCATCGCTGTCATTGAAGCTGCTTTGTGCGGTAAGCCAGCAATCGTGTCGAATAATTCGGGCCTGACAGAAGCAATCGTGGAGGGTGAGACAGGATTCGGCGTTCCGGAAAACGACGAGCATGCCACCGCGGAAGCGATACTCGCGTTGCTTGAAGATGACGGGCTGAGGCGCAGACTGGGCGAAGCGGCTCAGAAACGGGCGCTGGCGGAGGGCACCTGGGAGCATCGAGCCAAGGAGTTCGACACATTGCTTCGCAACCTGATCCGAACGCCGGCGGTCACGCGCGCCAGAGATTTTTCCGAAGCCACAAGGAACGTATGAGATTGTTGATCGTATCGCACACTCCTCATTACCTTGAAAATGGCATGCCGGTAGGCTGGGCGCCAACCGTCAGAGAGATTGATTATCTGGCGAGCCTGTTTGAGGAGATTGTGCATGTCGCTCCGCTGCACGGCGGAAAGCCTGAAGGCGCCCTCGCATATCAAGCAGACAACGTTCGATTTCGTCCGGTGCGACCTTCAGGTGGTGAGCGGTTTGTCGACAAGTTGTCAATCCTGGCCCACCTGCCGAGTTACGTGCGGGTGCTGAATGACGAGTGGCGAGGTGCCGATGTCGTGCATGTGCGTTGTCCAGCGAACATCAGCATCATAGCGCTCCTGATGCTGGCGTTAAGGCGATATCCCCGTCTACGTTGGGTTAAGTATGCCGGCAACTGGCAACCAAGCGGTTATTCCGAGGCATGGTCCTATACTTTTCAACGCTGGTTTCTGACACACCAGTTCCACAGAGGCCTGGTCACAATCAATGGGCGTTGGAACAATCAGCCCCGGCATGTGCATTCGTTCTTCAACCCTTGTCTCACGGAGGATGAAATCGCTGAGGCGAGGGAAATGTGTTTGACCAAAAAGCTCTCAGCGCCCCTTCGCTTGATCTTTGTGGGACGACTTGAGCGTGCAAAAGGTACGGACAGAGCACTGAAAATACTCGCTCGAATCAAAGAGGCCGGGATTGACGCTTCGCTCGATTTAGTCGGCGATGGAGCCGAGCGCACTGAGTTTGAGAGATTGGCGGTGACGTTAGGCATTTCTCGGTTCGCATCTTTTCATGGGTGGTTGCCGAGAACGGCGCTGGCGCCGCTTTATTCACAAGCGCATATTTTGATACTCCCGACCGACAGTGAGGGGTATCCAAAGGTTTTGAGTGAAGCGATGGCTTACGGCGTCGTGCCCATTGCGAGCAAGGTTAGTTGCATTCCTCAGTATCTCGAAGAGCTCGGCGTCGGGAAGACTTACGCGCCCAAAGATGTGCAAGGATTCGCAGAAGCGATTGAATGGTATGTTGCTCATCCGTCAGCCTGGCAGCAAGAATCGAGACGAGGCACGTATGCAGCCGAGTCTTTTAGCTACGCAAGGTACTTGAACGGATTGTGTGAAATCCTCGAAATGAAGCCGGGCTTGCTCCGGAGAGATGTTTGCAGCAGCGCAAGCAGCTTCTAAGCTAATCTGGTCCAGCACACGGGTCTGAAGGCTCTGTTGCCAACCCAAGACCTGGAAATCGATTTATGAGCAAACGCCGGAAGTTACTCCGGATTAATTTTGTCCGGTTATGATGGGATCAGCTGCAACTCAAACACGTCCACGTCTCGGGTTTGTCGGGATGATGCTGGGACGAAATCCGGGGTACCTCACCTCGCAGGGACAGGTTTTGTGCGATTTGTTTGACGAGGCGGGATATGAGGTTTTCGGCGTTTCTTCCGTTATCAATCGTTACCTGCGCCTGGCCGATATCATTTTCACGCTGATTCGAAAGTCTTATAAAACCGACATTATCGTGCTTGATGTTTTTGGCGGTTTGAGTTTCGTGGTGGCCGACCTCGCCAGCCTGGTGGCGCGCGCGTTTCGCTATCGCATGATAATGCACGTGCACGGCGGCTCATTACCCGAACTCATGACGCGTTTTCCGCGCTGGACCAGGCGCGTATTTTCACGCGCCAACGCTCTGGTTACACCATCTGCTTTTCTCTTTCGCGCGCTGGCCAGACAGGGACTCAAAGCAGAGATCATTCCAAACGTGATTGACATTTCACAATATCAGTATCGGCAACGACGTAACGTTCGTCCGCGTATGTTCTGGATGCGGAGTTTTCATCCAATTTATAACCCACTCCTGGCGGTTCGCGTGCTGGCGCGTTTGAGAGAGATTGCTCCCGACGCCAGTCTGGTCCTGGCGGGACAAGATAAAGGACAGGAACTCGAAGCGCGGAAGTTGGCCGACGAATTGGGACTCAGAGATGCCGCCCGCTTCGTGGGAATGCTCGATGCCGCGGGAAAAACGCGCGAGGGTAGCGCGGCGGATATTTTCGTCAACACGAGCTCCATAGACAACATGCCAGTCGCTCTGCTTGAGGCTTGTGCGATGGGGTTGCCGGTGGTTACAACGTCCGTTGGCGGCATACCTGATTTATTAACCGACGGTCACACCGGGTTACTTGTCTCGCCCGAGACCGACGAAGCCATCACGCGAGCTGTCGAGCGACTTCTGTCTGACGATTCGCTGGCAGAACGCTTATCCTCAAATGGGAGGAAGCTGGCTGAGGAGTCTGCCTGGACAAATGTACGTCCGCACTGGGAGCGATTGTTTCAAGAGCTGTTGAGGGATGGGGCGAATTCAAGATGAGTGACTATTTGATGCAGGTCTATCACCGACTGCCGGGCCCCGCGCGTTCAATGGTGGCGAGTCTCAAAGGACTGCATCTGCGTCGCTGGCGTTATGGCGCGGACACCGACCGAATTGTTGCCGCGGCACTCGAACGCGAGCGATGGAGCGAGGCGGAACTGAAAGCGTGGCGTGAAGAGCGTCTGGCCAGACTCCTGCACCGCGCGCTCACGAAGGTCCCATACTACCGAGAACAGTGGGCGGCGCGTCGGAAAAGAGGTGACAACTCATCACCGGAGTATTTGCAGAATTGGCCAATTCTGGAAAAGGAACAAGTACGCAAGCACACGAACGCGCTGATCGCAGCTGACTGCAATCCACGGCGGATGTTCGAAGAACACACGAGCGGCACGACCGGAACGCCATTGAGTCTGTTTTGTAGTTCGCAGACAGTGCGGGAATGGTATGGGTTATTTGAAGCGCGTTGTCGCAATTGGTACGGCGTTTCGCGGCATGATCGGTGGGCGATTCTGGGCGGCCAGCTCGTGACTGCCGTTATGCGTCGTCGGCCTCCTTTTTGGATTTGGAACGCGGGCCTCAGACAGTTGTATATGTCTTCGTACCATCTGTCGCCCGATCTCATCCCCCACTATCTGGATGCATTGCGCCGTTACCGAATTAAATACTTGCTCGGCTACACGTCGTCGTTGTACGAACTGGCACAGGTCATCTTGCAAACTGGCCAACGCGATTTTGATCTGAGCGTCGTCATTGCGAATGCTGAACCAGTTTACGACTATCAACGCGCTGTCATCGAAGAAGCATTTTCGTGTCCCTTGCGGGAGACCTACGGAATGGCCGAGATCGTGACTACGGCGAGTGAATGCGAGCATGGATCTTTGCATCTCTGGTCCGATGTCGGAATCGCCGAATTAGAGCAAGAGGGAAACAACGGCCACTCAAACGGCTCGGGTGAACTGATCGCAACGGGTCTGATCAATTTCGACATGCCGCTGATTCGCTATCGCGTTGGCGATAGTCTTACGCTATCGAGCAGTGATGAATTGTGCGCATGCGGTCGCTCTCTTCCCGTGGTAAGTTCGGTCGACGGCCGAACCGATGACCTGCTTTTTACCTCCGATGGCCGACGCATTTACGGCGCAGACACCGCGCTCGCCACTAATGATCTGCCGATTCTGGAAGCGCAAATCATTCAAGACGCGCTCGATCGTGTGCGCCTTAATTACATACCCGCACCCGGCTTTATGCCCAGTCACGAACGCTTACTTGTTGAGCGATTGCGCGCGCGAATGGGAGACGTCAGTATCGTTCCTCAACCGGTCGAAAAACTCCCGCGGAGTAGTAACGGAAAGTACCGCGTAATGATTTGCAACTTATCCCAGGAGGAACGCGACAAACTCCAATACCGTTAGAGTCGAAATGCGCACGCCCGCAGGAATTGAATTTTCTGTGGGACTGCATGACGCGACCGCCTAACCGTTGACCAGTTTCTTGCACGTTCTTGACCTTGATTTCAAGACTCAATTCCGAGTTGCCCGACGGCCAAGTCAACTCACACCCAACGCGAAGGCACCGCCGCGCCTATGTTAGGAAGGCAAAGCAGTACTTAGTAGCGGTGCTCTTTAGCGTTCTCAGAAGACTGCATCTGAGGCCCATCTTCGCGGTTATGACAGACCTAAGGAAGCGGGGCGTCGAGCTGGACTCACTTCGTGCGCTGGATCTCTTCGCAGGCACAGGAAACACGATTACCCGAGATTATGCTCCGTTCGTCAAGAGCTTAGAGGCTTGGGAGATTGAACCGAGTTATGAGCGCGAACTCAGAAAAAATCTCCCCAAGGCGCTGGTTCGAATTGTGGACTCATACGAGCAATTGGCCATCACAGATAGTCGGCTCGGGCTGGTAGTGGCCGATACCTGGACAGAAATGTTCGCCGGCCATTGCGAACACTTTGAACTATTCCCTGAAGTATTTCGGGTTTTGGATGAGAGCGCAGTTCTGATCCTTAACATTATGCCGGAATGGAAGGCGGGCCAATCCCAGATCGAACACCTGAGGCGCCGGCGTGATTTCTACCAAAGGGACGATGTTGCGAACATACCAATCGACTCAATGGTTGAAGTGTATAAGAACCTGGCCAGGCAAAACGGATTCGAAATCCGATGGTGGTTCATAAAGGATCGCTATCTAATGTATGATCTAAGGCGCCAAGCCAAGAAGTGGCGGCTCTGCCATTTAGTCTTAGGACTTGAAAAGACCAAGAGCTGATTAGCTAAGACCCTCCAGGTATCTAACCTTATTGTGGTGAGCCAAAGAAAGAAGAGCAGCCTCCTATCGAGGAGGAACGGCATCACTTGATCAGCACATAGGTCGCGAACTTTCCTACATTAAGCAGAATGGGCCCAAGGTAAGTTCCGGATGCCGCAGGCGCGCCAAAAAAGTCCTTTGGATTCAATAACCGATAGGTTGTGCCGATGGGCAAGCGTAGATCAACCAGGGCTGTACCACCGCTCCAGTTATAAACAATAACGTTTGAACGGGTACTGTCATATGCACTTGGACGAATGAATACTTCCACGCCAATCGGCAGGGTCTGTGTGAACGTGCTTGATGAATCGAAACCCGTTTGGGCCTTCCACTGACTGAAAGTTAGAAAACCGCTGAATGGCTGAGGATTGCTAATCTGGTAGGTGTTGTTATTCCAGGCCCACGGCTGTGGTGCGTCGATGTTGATGACGTTCGTGCCCCCGGGATAAACAATTCGATTTCCGGTGACCGTTAGCGATGCCCACTGATTCAAAACGGAAAACTGGGAGTAGCCAGCTACCAGATTGTTCCTGATCACAGCATCATTGTTCGTGGGTTGAAAGTAGCCAATCTGAAGACCGTTATCATAGAGATAGTTAGAGTCTTCGATCAGACCGCTAACCGGGGTTCGCGTACCACCGATAAGAATACCTTCGTGTATCTGGCCGACAGGTGACCCATTGTTCGCAACCACATTGCCTACCAGGGTGAAGCCTGCCAACA
>ORMF011278407.1_pt1 | contig 42232 bp, 31 predicted proteins | sample 1779871 | NCBI WGS metagenome assembly ORMF01 (sample SAMEA104232316, study PRJEB22302) | groundwater metagenome | biome: forest; feature: aquifer; material: groundwater | place: USA | collected 2011-08-07 | depth 5.4 m
CTTCCTCGCTCGCTTCGGCGTTTCCATCCTCGATGGCATCGGCTCGACCGAGATGCTCCACATCTTCATCTCGAACCGCCCCGGCGATATCGAGCCGGGTTCTAGTGGCAAGATCGTTCCGGGCTACGAGGCCAAGATCGTCGACGATGAAGGCCGCGAACTGCCGCTGGGAGAAATTGGAAACCTGTGGGTCAAGGGCGATAGCGCCGCCGCCTTTTACTGGAAAAAGCACGATCGCTCGAAGCGCGTCATGGTAGGCGAATGGCTTGTCACCGGAGATAAATATACGGTGGACGAAAAAGGCCTCTTCACCTACTGCGGCCGCGCCGACGACATGCTGCGAGTCTCGGGCCAGTGGGTCTCGCCGGGGGAAGGGGAAAACGCGCTGGTCGGGCATCCCGGCGTGCTGGAGGCCGCCGTCGTGGGCCACCAGGATACGGACAGCCTCATCAAGCCGAAGGCATATATCGTCCTGAGCGGCGGCGCCAGCAATGTTTCGGAGGAGTCGCTTCGGAATTTTCTCCGTGGAAAACTCGCCGGCTACAAGTGCCCGCGCTGGTTTGAGTTCGTGAATGAGCTGCCCAAAACGCCGACGGGAAAGATCCAGCGGTTTAAGCTGCGGGGGCAGTGAGTCTCATCTCTGTGCCCTGGTAGCCACGGCGAGCGCTCTTTCTCGCCGTGGGTTTTTCATCGATTGCGGGTGAGCGACAAGGAGACATTAGTTATGCCAGCACCGTATCGTGCGGACCAAGTCGGAAGTTTTCTGCGGCCGGCCGAAATTCTCGAGGCTCGCGGAACTGTTGGTCCGGAGAAGCTTCGCGAAATCGAAGACCGCCACATCCTGCGCGTGCTCGCCAAGCAAAAGGAGCTGGGCTTTGAGATCTTCACCGACGGCGAGTTCCGGCGGAGCACTTTCATGAGCGACTTTACCGACGCCGTCGAGGGTTTCGACTTCGGCGACTCTGTCGCGCGCAAATGGCAGGCCGGCCAGCCGCAACCTGTTTCGGTCGCCCCTGTCACCGGCATCGTCACGAGCAAGCTTCGCGCCGTCAAGCGTCTGACGGGACATGAACTTCCCTTCTTGAAACATTACTCGCCCGGCGCCGTTAAAATGACGCTGCCGAGCGCCACCCAATTCCCCGCGATAACCTTCAAGTGGGGCGTCTCCGACAAAGTTTATAAGGACCATCTTGCGCTTCTGTGGGAGATCGTCGGAATCATGAAGACGGAAGTTGCGGCGCTGTCCTCCGAGGGCGTGAACTACATCCAGATCGATGCTCCGCGCTATAGCTACTACATGGACCCCAAATGGCGCGAATGGATTCGCACGGAAATGCGGATCGAGCCGGACGTCATGCTGGACGAATCGATTAAGGCCGATAATGCCTGCTTCGAAGCGGCGCGGCGTCCCGGCGTCACGCTGGCGATCCATCTTTGCCGCGGCAACAACCGCAGCCACTGGTACGCCGAAGGCGGCTACGACGCGATCGCCGAGAAGATGTTCACCACGCTCGATGTCGACCGCTTTCTGCTCGAATACGACGACGCACGCTCGGGAACCTTCGAGCCGTTGCGCTTTGTTCCTCGCGGGAAGACCGTGGTGCTGGGTCTGATCAGCAGCAAGCTGCCACAACTGGAAGACCCGGCGGTACTCCGCCGCCGCATCGAAGAAGCCGCGCGCTTTGTGCCGCTGGAAAACCTCGCGCTCAGCCCGCAATGCGGCTTTGCCTCCATGATGGAAGGGAATCTCTTAACGGAAGACGAGCAGTGGGCGAAGCTCCGGCTGGTGGCGGAGACGGCGCGCGGGGTGTGGGGATAAACTCGTAAATAGTAACTAGCTTGCGACGGGGATTTCGGGACTTTTCGAAGTTATGATGAACGCTTGTCGAATCGGAACGCCAAAGAAGATGCCGTCTCTTATTTCCACTTTTCCGTGTTCGACATGGAATTCCTTCGTCAACTCCTGCAAAGGGGGTTGACTCGGATCCACAACGACAATGCGAGAAAGATAGATCAGGTAGTCCGGACCGAGATGCGATTTGATCTCGGAAACGAAGTAATCGACAACTTCGTGCTTCTGATCCTGTGTAGTCCAAGGAGCTGAAACAATCAAGTCCCAGCGATCGGGAAGCACACCGCGGAGAAATAACGCATATAAGGTGAAGTCGCCCTTCTTACGCGCGATCTCGGCTTCCAGAGAGGCAAACTTGTCGATGATATGATTCATATTACCTGAAGCAAGCCTTCAGCCGCGTCAACATGGCCTTGGTGTCGTTTTTCTGAGCGGTCCCAATTACATTGTACCGGGATTCTGCACTCCAGTCTTCGAATTCGTTCCATCGGTTGAAGTGGTCCCGCTTTACCGTGCTCTCCTGGCCCGATAAGTGCAGCAGCACCTCCAAATCGTGCGTTTGAAAACTGCTGTAGGCGCTAAACTCGCCAGTCGTGCTCGGGAAATCCGGCCAATTGAGGGTGCGACAAATTCGTGACTTGAGAGCAACCTCGACGGCATAACCGCACAAGTACGTAGCCCCATCATACCTATTTGCCTGCAAGAGAGCCTTGGCATCGTCGAGGCGTGCCCGTGCGATCCTGTCGAGTTCTGCAACCGAAATCATGGAATGCGAATCACCCCCGCTCACATCTCCCGCACCGGCTCCCGCTTCTCATCTGGAACCGGCGCTCCATCGTCCTCGAAATTCGCAATTACCGGCGGCGGGAACTTCAGGCCGAACTCACTCCAGCGTTTGACGAGACGTTCATAAACTTCGCGCCGTATCCGCGAGCGCTTGGAAAATTGTTTCAGGTGCTTGTGATCTTTGCAGGCGTTGATGAGGGCCTTGGAGCCGTAGGGGCGTTCCTCGGGCGGGTTTTTCGTCGGATCGAGATACGTGGACCACGTATCGCGCAGCACGTCGATATCGGTGGCCGGATCGGAGCGTGTGGACATGGCCCAGAAGACCTGGTGGATGTCGGTCGGGTCGATGTCGTCGTCCACCACGATGATCCATTTCGCGTAGTAAGCGCCGGCGGGTGTTTGCGCCGCTAGGGCTGCCACTTGTGCGGCGTGTCCCGGATAGCGCTGCTCGATGGAGACGCAGGTGGCCCCGAATCCGCCGGCCGCTTCCGGAAACGACGAGACGCCCCGGATTCCGGGAACGCCCAGCTTTTCGAGATCAGCCCAGATGCGCGCCGCGCGGATAATGCTGAACAGCAGGCTCTGCTCGCAGGCCGGATAATCCGCCATCAGGGCGCAGGTGAGGATGGGGTTGTTGCGGTACCGAATGCACTTCACGTCGATGATGGGCGTCGAAGCCTCCGGCCGCCCGTAGTAGCCGGTGAACTCCCCGAAGGGTCCTTCCATCGCGATGTTTCCGGGACGCATCTCGCCTTCGATAATTATCTCGGCGGCGGCGGGAAGCAGAAGCCCGGTAACAGGGCTCTTGAAGACTTCGACCGGCGCTCCCGCCAGCCCTCCGGCGTAATCGTATTCCGACTCCGTTTTCGGCAGAGTCTGGGTGCTGACGGTGAACAGCAGCGGATCGGGACCGTAGACGCTCGCGACCGGAAATGGAAGGCCGCGCTCCCAGTAGCGCTCGGCTTGGAGGCGCGCGTCCTTGCCCGGCGACCAGTAGGCGAACAGCTCGCGAGGGCTTTTCACCATCTCGCGATAGGTGCCGATGTTGTGGTGGCCATCGTCGAGATCGCGCGTGATGAAGAGGTCCCAGGTGCCCAGATACCGCCCTCCGTCGAGCGGCCACATCTTGGGCGCGGGGAAGATGGTGATGTCGCACTGGTCGCCGAGCACCACGTTTTCATTGACGGGCGCGCTCGCGGAAGGGACCTCGACGGGAGGAATCTTATTTCGGAAGCTCTCGCGAACCATGCTAATGAGTTCGGTGAGGGACTTGCCCGGAGGGAAGCCGAACGCCGCCGCCACGCGCTCCTTGCTGGTCCCGAAGAGATTGTGCAGGGTGCGGAAACCCGGCGGCGAGTCCTTGATTTTCTCAAAGAGCAGCGCCGGAGCGCCCTCGCGCTGTCCAACCATGTAATTGAGGGCCGAGGATTCCTCGTCCCAATCGAGCTCGCGCGAAATCACGGCAAGCTCCCCCAACTCTTCTACTTGTTTCAACCAGCCGCGCAAGTCGCGCATGAGACCTCCACTGTTCTGAGCAAACTAGGCAATTCCCAATCGCTGCTTGACCTCGTCTAATGAAATCGTCGCTTTCTGCCTGGCCCGAGACTCCAGTAATTTCATTAGCTGCTTGTTCTGTCTCGTCAATTCGATCTCCCTGTTGAAATCGTATTCCGACCGCATCGTGTCGTCGTCTAAATGTCGCTTGCGTCCGCTTTGTTTGGCCTTCATCGTATATTTACCTAGCTTGGATCAAGAGAGCTTCCCCACCTCCAACCCATACGCCTGGGCCAGGACGACGACCGGGTGGATCGCCTTCTTTCCGGCGCCCTGCTGAATCTGAATGGCAGAGAGCGGGCAGTCGGTGACGCAACAGCAGTTTTCTTCGGCTTTCATGAATTTGAATAGCGGTTCGCCTACTTTCATCGACTCTTCGAAGTATTCCTTCTTGACGCTCCAGGCGCCGTCGTGGCCGCTGCAATGCTGGAGTCGATCTACTTCCGTGCCGGGAATCAGCTTCAGCAGTTCCGCCGCCTTGAAGCCGATTTTCTGCGCCATGATGTGGCAGGGCTGGTGGTAGCGGACCTTGCCGATGTTGTTCTGGAAGCCGAGGTCGAGCTTGCCGGCTTCGTGCAGCATCACCAGGTATTCGGAAAGATCGTAGGTGTTCTTGGCAACGAGCTTTGCATCCTCGGTAGGGACGTAGTCCGGGTAGTCGTGCTTGAGCATGTAGCTGCAACTGGCGCTCGGGACCACGATCTTGTATCCCTGGCGTACGGCCTCGCTTAGCGTGGCGACGTTTGCTTTCATCTTCCCGATGGCGCGGTCGAGGAACCCGCCGTCAATGAGCGGAAGCCCGCAGCACTGCTGTTTCGGAACGTAGCACTCGACTCCGTTCTTTTCGAGCACCGCAACGGCGGCTTTGCCGATGTCCGGCTCGTTGTAATTGACGGTGCAGGTGTAGAACAAAACTACTTTCTCGACCGGAACGGACCCACGGCGAGAAGAACGTTCGCCGTGGCTACCATTGTTCTTGGCCGTGCGGCGGGAGTGCTTGCGGTACCATTTCGCGAAGGTCTGGGAATGAAACTCCGGCAGCAAGCGGTCGCGGTGGACACCCAAATATTTTTCCAGCACTTCTCGAATGAGCCCGTTGCGGTTGGCCCAGTTAGTCAGGCCCGCGGCATAGCTTGAAAGCGTTCCGACCAGGTCCGTCTCCCCGAAGATCCGGTCCGCGAACTTGGTCCCCTCGCGTTGCTTCCGGACAAGCTGGTAGCGGATCAGCGTGCGCGGGAAGTCGATGTCGAGCGGGTGCGGAGGAATGTAGGGGCAGATGGGATCGCAGATCTTGCACTGCCAGCAGAGGTCCACCGTGTCGTTGATCGCCTTGTCGGAAAGTTCCTCGACCTCGCCGAAAACGCCGGCGGCGTCATCGGTCACTTCGAACAATTTCACGAACGACGGGCAGAGCGTGTAGCAGACGCGGCAGCCGTGGCAGACGTCGAAGACCCGAATCATTTCCTTGCGGATCGCTTCCGGATCCCAAAATTCTTTGGACTGGAGATCGAAGTTCATGAAACGCAATTCCTTCCTTCCGACTTGCGGCCAGCAACGGAAGCGTGTTCCTTGTGGGATTTGCTCAGACGCGACTGGACGGCCCAACCACAGCCCCGCTTCGGCCATCCCGCGCGGCGGGAGCATAATCGAGGCCGGCTCTGCGGAGCTAATGCCGGGCCGTCCTCCGCTGAGGCAGAGTTGGCATAGCGGTTATCAGAGCGCGAAGCGCATTATTGACGGCCTGCTGAGTAGAAAACACTTTCGATACGTCCGGGTCCAGAACGACAATGACCGTATCTTTGTCTACCCGGCCCGCAAATCGGTTCGGCTGCGCCTTTCTGTAGTCGAACCTATATTCAGGGAGCAATTCGTCTTCCGCTTCCTTGCTGCGTTTAAGCCCTTGCGTTTTCCTCATAGTCTTTCCGTTCAGCGGGATTCGTTCGCCGCGCACTGATTATTCGGATGCGGTTCGAACGTTCCACAAAGCAGACCAGCAGCAGGCGATGGAGGATTGAATGGCCAACGATGAATTCCCGGCGCTCACCCACAGAATGTAAGTCGTCACCAAAGACGCGTGCTAACGGATCGTGAAACACCGTCCGGGCTTCCTCGAAACTGACGCCGTGCTTCCCACGGTTGCGCTCGTTCTTCCCCCAATCCCACTCAAAGTCCACAGGTCAAGTATAGCCCTGCTCGCCGGAACCTTCCAAGATCGCTATGGGTGTCTTTATTGCTGGGGAACCGGAAGAGTTTCGCTCGCGCGCACTGCCTCGACGGCGGAGAGCGCCCGAATGTCGCCCTTGGCGTTGCCTCCGAGCAGCGCCGCGCGGACGAACCGGCTGATTTCGGCGGCCACTTCTTCGGCGGCGAGCGGACCTTGGGAGGAAAACCATCCGGCGGTGGAGGTGCACATGGTCAGGATACAATTACGCACCACGCTCAGCTCGGAGATTTGGAAGACGCCTTTGCGGCGTCCGCGCTTCAGGATGGCGTCGAACAGCCGCTCGTACTCCCGGCGCAGCTTCAGGATGGTACGGAGATTGTCCGGCTCCAGAAACCGCAGCTCGCTGTGGCTAACTGAGGCTTCCTCGCGCTTGCTGGTGTGATAGAGAACGTGCCAGCGGATGGCTCGGTCAAGCTGCGTTTCGGGATCGCCCTCGGAGGCGGCAATTTCGCGCAGCCCCGCGAGCAGCTCTTCGACCGTCGCGTGCATGACGTCGAAGAGGATGTGCTGCTTGCTGGGGAAGTGGTAGTAAAGGCTGGCGGCTTTGATCTGAAGGCTCGCGGCGATCTCCCGCATGGTCATGCCGGAGTAGCCGGAGCGGAACAGGAGCGCGCAGCCCGCCCGTCGAATCTGGTCGAGACGCGATTCGGGGCCGGCGGGGACAGGAACCGGCTCCGAGCGTGGCGTCGGATTGGTTGGCGCGGGATTGGACACGGCGGGGCGGGCGGGCAGCAGCGTCCCCGCCGCCGCCGCGTCGCTCAGCCGCATGGTGTTGCCCATAAATTCGATCGTCCTGACTTAACCGCTCCCTCGCGGTCGCGGCTCTGTTTGATGCGTGCTGCCCATGACCGTCCTTACAGGTAGCGCCGGTCCTTCAGCGGGTCCGGCTCCTTGATGCCGAACTGTTCGATGATCTTCACGGCCTCGGCGCGATACTGCGTCCGGGCCTGCTCGTTGGTGCGCTTCTTGATGCCCCAGTGCATGTACTGCTCGCTGCGCTTGGAGCCGGTGACGCCGAACATGTCGAGGCAGCGGGGATACATCCGGTCGAGCGACTTCTGAACCTCCGCTTTGCCTTCCTCCGTCTTGCAAAGGTTGTCGAGGATGCGGATGCCGTGCGCGATGTGCTGCTTTTCTTCCTTCAGGATCTGCGGGATGATGCGCGACACCGGGAGATAGGAGCATTCGGAAAAATCTTCCAGGTGATATCCGCCGACGCGGTCGATGAAGGTGCCAAAGCATCCCATGTCGGCCCAGGTTACGAGCGGATCGCGGAAGATCTCGAGCATGCGCTGCTCGCGGCGGTGCTTGATCTGCTCGGAGACATCGACGTTCAGCTCCGCCAGGACCTTCACGAACTTGCGGTGATGGTCGATCTCCTCGGCGGCGGTCTTGGCGAGCATCATCTGGTCCTCGGCGGTGGGGGCGTTGAGAATCCAGCTTTCGACATAGAGGTGCGGCCCGCCCAGCTCGCTGTCGGACTGGATGGTCATGACCTTGATCAGCAGGTCTTTATACTCCTGCGGCATCTTGGCGAAATCCTTAGCTTCAATCTTATCGGTAAACATTCCGTCTTCTCCTTAAAGGTTTTTGGGGTTACTTCTTCGATCGAGATTTCTTTTTGGCCGGCGCCGGTGAACCATCGGGCGAAACGATTTCCCACTTTTCCTTGAAGCGCACTCCGGCGGACTTCAGCAGGTTGTGAACCGGGCAGCGCTCGGCCGTGGTCTTGCGGAGCCGGGCCAGGCGGCTGTCCGATTCCGGGGTCGTAACGCTGGCTTCCACGTGCATCACTCGAATTGCCTTGGGAACCTTCTCCAGCCCGTAAATGCCGCGCGGGTCGAATTCGGCCCAGATGGTGAACTCCCAGTGGCGCAGGTCGAACTCCATGGTCTTGGCGACAAAGTTGCCAACCACGTTAAGCGAGCCGGCATAGGCCGCCAAGAGCGCTTCCAGCGGCATCAGCCCCCGGTTGGAGCCGCCCATGATTTCGGGCATGTCGAGACGAATGGACTTTTCATCGTGCATCTGCCGGTCGCCCGATTGAGCGACGATGCGATGCGGTGTCTCCATGGTGGCCACAATGCGCAGCCCGGTCTGAGGAACTTTCCGAATACGTACCATTTATTCCTTCTTTCTCCCTTCCCTGACGAACGTTAGGTAGATTGAATTTTAGCGGTACGGCGAGCGCTTGTCAAGAGAAAGTAGACCTTTTTAGTCAAGAATTTTGGAGCGGCTTGGTAAGAATATGAATCTAAGGGAGTAATCTGTTTCTTGCGGGCAATTTTGGTGGGAGGGGCGGAAAGCACGGCCTTCTTTTTCCAGGTTCCGATACGGATCGAAATGTCTAATGCAGGGTACGAGCGAAACTGTTGTTGTTCCCCTAGATACCTGGCTATATCATGATCCAGGGCACTTGGCGCGAAGTCCGTTCGGAGATGGATTCCATGTCTGCGTTGTGCCAAGGTTGTATTGGGTGAGCTTACGACAGGAGGCGGCTCGATGGTTTCATTGCGAACGGGCGTAATTTTCCTGGCGGCTCTCTTGGCGGTCACGTCCGCTCCGGCGCAACAGCAAGGGAAAAGCCGGGTCTACACGAACGACGACATCGAGCGGTCAGCACCGGCTCCTTCAGGGCCGGCCCCTTCGTCGCCTGCCCCGGAGCAAAGAAACCCCTTACTTGGCTCCGGGCGAGTAGCGACCGCGGAACCGGCGGCATCGCGAGATTCGCTGCTCTCAACGGCCGATTCCGTCCTCGCGGAAATGAGTCAGCTCACGGGTTTGGGCATCCGGTCGCCCTTGAGAAAGCGCGTCGTGAACCGCGAAGAAATGCGAAAGGTGCTCGAAGACATCATACGCGCCGAATATACGCCCCAGATGATCCACGTGCAGGAAGCAACCCTCAAAGCGTTCGGGATTGTGACGCCGGAGTTCGACCTGAAGCAGTTCATGATTAGCTTTTTCAGCGAGCAGGCTGCCGGGCTCTACGACGCGCGCTCGAAGACCATGTATCTGGCCGACTGGGTGGAGGGGGAAATGCAAGGGATGGTGCTGCGGCATGAGCTGACGCATGCGCTCCAGGATCAGAACTTCGACCTCGACCGTTTCCTGCGGGCGGACATCTCGAATGACGACGCCACGGCGGCGCGGCAGGCGGTAACCGAAGGATATGCAACCGCGGCGATGTTTCAGGGACTACTGGGAGGGATCGACCTCTCGGCCCTCTCCTCGCTCGGTTCCTCGCTAGGTTCCATCATCGATCTGGGAGCGCAACTACAGATGACGGAAATGCGCGCCTTTCTGAACGCTCCTTTCGCTTTGCGATTTCAGGCGCTCTTTCCATACACCCAAGGTGCCGGCTTCATACAGCAAGGTCTGGCCCAAGGTGGATGGGCGGGGCTGAATAACGTCTTTCGGAACCCGCCGAAGACGACGCGGGAAATCTTCAACCCGGAGCTTTATTTCGGCAGAAATACAGCCGGCAATGTCGCCGTCACGCCGAATTTACCGCATCCCAAGCCGCTTTCGAGCCTCTCGGACTTGCATTTTGTTACGGAAAACACCATGGGCGAACTCGGCTATTACTCGCTCGTCGGACAGTTCGTCTCGGAAGAGGAAGCCGCACACGTGGGGACGGGTCTTCTCGGGGACCGCTATCTGGTTTATGAAAATCCAGCGGCTCGCCGCTACGCTCTGGTGGGCGTGACACGCTGGACCAGCCCGGAGGCGGCATTCCTATTTTTCCGCCGCTATCTATCCATCGTCAACAAGAAATACCAGGAGATTACTCCCGATCGCCGTTCCACCTCCGACGAGTTCATCGGTTCGTCGAAAGCCGGAGCGGTGCTATTGCTGCGCAAGGGCAACGAATGCGTGTGGGCCGAAGGAGTGCCGGCGGGGCAAACCGATGCCATGCTCGACTACTTGAGGTCCATCCAGTAGCGATCCGCGCTGCGTGCCCGAAGCCACTTCCTGTTGCTGTTTTCCGTTTTTCGTTCTACTGTTCCTTCTTCTCCGTTCCCTATGCTGAACATAGCACTCGATGCCACCTATGCCGCCGATCCCTCGCCGACCGGGATCGGGGTTTATTCGCAGCGGCTGATTGCTACGCTGGGAGCCGCGCCGCCATTTCAGGACGATCCGGAATACCGCCTGCTGCTTTGTTTTCGTCCCGGGCCTTATTTGCGAGCGCGCGGAATGGATTGGCCGCCGGGAGCGTCGCTTTCTCCGCTCTTCGAATTCTGGCCCCGGCCCGGCCAGGCGCGGCTGTTCCACGGACTAAATCAGCGGCTTCCGGGAACTCGGTACCCGGCTCGCGTCGTAACGATACACGACCTCTTTGCGCTGACCTCGCGAGAATATTCGAAGCCCGGATTCCAGCGGCATTTCTCCGACGTTCTTCGCAAAACCATTGCGCGCGCCGACCGGATCATTGCGGTGTCGGATGCCACGCGGCAGCGGCTGCTCGATCACTCCGAAGCGAGTGACGAGAAGATTCGCGTAGTGCATCACGGCGTGGACCCGCCGTGCGTCCCCCCGCAGGCCGCGCAGGATGCCTTCCGGGAGCGCGAGCTGGGACTCCAGCCCGGAGAAAAATTCTTCCTAAACGTGGGTACGATTCAGACCCGGAAAAACGTCTCGAACATCGTCCTCGCCCTTCAGCGGTTGCCTGAGTATCGATTGGTTCTCGCGGGCGGCGACGGATACGGCGCGGAAGAAACCCATCGCCTGATCGAGCGGAAGGGTCTCGCCGGACGCGTCATCCGAATGGGGCACACGCCGATGGACCAGTTGCCGCTGCTCTACTCGACGGCTTGCGCATTGGTCTTTCCATCGCTCGAAGAAGGCTTTGGGTTTCCCATTCTGGAGGCGATGAGCTACGGCCTGCCCGTCATCACTTCGAACTGCTCGTCGATGCCGGAGGTGGCGGGCGACGCGGCGCTGCTGGTCGATCCGCTCGATGTGGCTGCGATCGGCGAGGCCATGCGCCGCCTGGCGCAGGACGACGCACTGGCCGGGGAGCAACGCCAGAAGGGACGGCTGCGGGCCGGTTTATTTTCCTGGGAGAAATGCGCGCGGGAGACTTGGGAGGTTTATCGGGAGGTCTTATCGGAGCCGCGACCGTAAGGGAGCGGACACCGAGATCCAACTCAACCCGCAACCGCTCCCTTGCGGTCGCGGCTCTGATTGGACTCACACCCGCTGCCTTAGGCCGGCCATTACGAATCCGAAGAGGACGGCGAGGATGACGAGCGTCCGCATCACCCTCCAGAAGGCGATCGATTCGCTGGTCAGCGAGGGGATGTCGGAGACAATGGTTCCGAAGAGGATTCCGGCGCCCAGGCCGCCCAGGTGCGCGGCATTGTCGATTCCAGGCGCGATGAAACCATAGATCAATCCATAAATGGCCCAGCGCACATACATGCTCTTAATCGAATCTCCGAGGCTGGTGCGATTGCGCTGGCCATAGGCGATCATCGCCCCGATCAGTCCGAATAGAGAACCCGACGCGCCGATGCTGACCGTGCCGGGACGCCAGAGATAGCTGAGCACGAATCCCGCCGCGCCCGTTACCACATAGAGCACGATATATTTGTGAGAGCCGTAGACCTGTTCGACCGCCGGTCCCAGGTCGAACAGGACCCAGGAGTTGAAGGCCAGGTGCAGAAGGCCGCCGTGCAAAAAGATGGGTGTGAGAAAACGCCACCAGTCTCCCGTGGCGATGAACGGCCCGTACTTGGCTCCCAGCCGCACCAGCGTTAAGTTATCAATGGAGCCAAAGAGCGACCCGAGGTCGAATCCGCCCGGTCGGCTGCGCGCCGAGGCCGCCAGCGACAAACCGAACAACAGCAGGTTCACCGTCACGATCACCGAGGTGTAGCGCGCCTGTTCCGGCACCACGCGGGAGAGCACGCGGTCGGCGCCTCCGCGCGGAGCGCCTGAGGTCTTCTCGCCGCAGAAGGGGCAGACATTTGCGTTGCGTTCCACCAGCGCGCGGCATGCCGGACACATCTTTTGTTTATAGGTGACGGACTTGAAGAAGTTGCGGAGCCTTTCCAGCCGCTCCTCCACATTCTGGCCGTAGCGGTTGATTTTCCACTTCATTCTGGGAGATAAAACCATAGGACCCGCTCTTCCTGTACGACTTCCGTTGTTAACATATTATATACCGTGTTGGGTCCGATGGTTGCTTTTGAGTTTTGCGGTGCCACAGCAGGCTATAATCGAACCTGTCCCCCCGCGCGGCGAAGCCTGCCCAGGCCGCCTCTCTGGCGCTTTCTTTATGTTCACTCGAAAATTATTCTTGGGATTGGCAGTGGTCTCCTTTTTTTGCACCGCGTGCGGGAGGAGACGGCAGGTGGCTCAAGTACCGGCGCCACCGGCCGTTTGCTGCGCGCGCTCGGGGGGAGCCAGCCCTTCCCGGCGGGACGGCAAAGGCTTAACGGAGACCGGCTACGCCAGTTGGTACGGCGACCCCTACCACGGACGCCGCGCGGCCAGCGGCGAGATCTATGACAAAAATAAGCTCACAGCCGCTCACCTCACGCTGCCGTTTGGGACGCAGGTGAAGGTGACCGACCTCGAAAACAACCGCACGGTCGAGGTGCGGATCAACGATCGCGGGCCGTTTGTCAAAGGGCGCATTTTGGACTTGTCGCTGGCGGCGGCGCGGAAGATTCAGATGGTGGGGCCGGGGACGGCGCTGGTCCGCCTCGATATCGAGTCGATGCCGGCCGAGCCCGATTATGGAGCATTTGCGGTGCAAGTCGGCGCCTTCCGCGACCGCCCGGCCGCCGAGCGGCTTCGGGAGCGTCTGCTGCGGCGCTACGGCGCCATTTCGATCCAGCGCTACGATTCGTCCGACGGCGTGTGGTACCGCGTGCGGGTCGGTCCGAAACCGTCGCTCGCGGAAGCCAATCAGCTCGCCTCCCAACTGGGGCGCGAAAATCTGAGCACGTTCGTGGTGCGCGCGGATAATTAGGAAAGACTACAAGCTGTTGCAAAACCTGTTTTGAGGATTTGTAAGGGCACGGTTTTAACCGTGCCGGAAGGGTGTGGTGAAGCAAGCGGCTTCAGCCGCTGAGGGCCAAGGACGTACCTCAGGGGCTAAAGCCCTCTCCTTGTCATCCCGCATCGGCACGACTTAAGTCGTGCCCTTACGTTGTCCCCAAGGGGTTGTGCGTCAGCTACCAGGAAAGACCAGCGATGAAAAGCACAGCCGAATCGGCCTGCCTCTTTTGCAAAATCGCGGCGGGAGAGATTCCCGCCCGCATCGTTCATCGCGACGAAAGCTCTGTCGCGTTTCACGACATCAACCCGCAGGCGCCGGTGCACGTGCTCGTGATCCCGAAAAAGCATTTTTCTTCCGCGCTGGAGGCGGAGGAAGCCGATGAGCCTCTGATGGGACACCTGCATCGCGTGGCCGCGGACGTGGCGCGCCAGCTTGGGATCTCCGACGGATTTCGGGTCGTGGTCAACACCGGGGCCAACGCGGGCCAATCCGTCTTCCACATTCACCTGCATGTTCTGGGCGGACGCCCCATGCATTGGCCGCCGGGATAATTTTATTTCCGGTCCCGAGCGGGACTAAACGCCAAACTCTCCGAGTTGCCTGCTTCGCTTCCACACACACTTTCTGCAATTTTTGTTATATTGGAGGGGGCAGGGTCCACATGATATCGCCCCAAGCGGAAGAACTGAACCCGTGGCAGTCGCAGGAACATCTCTTCGATGAGGCCGCGCGGCAACTGAAGCTGCCCTCGGGCGTGGTGAAGATGCTGCGCGAGCCCAACCGCGAAATCATCCTCCACATCCCCGTCCAGATGGACACCGGCGAGATCGAAGTCTTCACCGGCTATCGCGTGCAGCACTCCATCGCGCGCGGCCCCGGCAAGGGAGGCCTGCGCTACCATCCCGACGTCACGCTCGACGAAGTCCGTGCGCTGGCCTCCTGGATGACGTGGAAGTGCGCCGTCGTCAACATCCCCTTCGGAGGAGCCAAGGGCGGCGTCGTCTGCGATCCCGCGAAGCTCTCGAAGACGGAGCTGGAAAAGATCACGCGCCGCTACACGGCGGAGCTGCTCGACTTCCTCGGCCCGGAGCGCGACGTCCCCGCCCCCGACGTCAACACCAACGAGCAAACCATGGCTTGGATCATGGACACCTACTCGATGCACGTGCGGCATACCTCGACGGCTTCCGTCACCGGAAAGCCGCTCGACTTGGGCGGCTCGCGCGGCCGCAACGAAGCCACCGGACGCGGCTGCATGCTGGTCTGCAACGAGGCTCTCAAGAAATTCGGGATGGCGCGCGACCGCACCCGCGTCATCATCCAGGGATTCGGCAACGTCGGCTCGGAGGCCGCGCGGCACCTCCACGCCGAAGAATACAGCGTGATCGGAATCGCCGAGCGCGACGGCGGAATCTACAACGCGAACGGCCTCGACATTCCCGCGCTCTACGACTACAAGCAAAAGCACGGGACCATCGTTGGCTTTCCGGAGGCCGAGCCTTACGATCCCAAAGAGTTGCTCTGCGCGAGTTGCGACATTCTGCTCCCAGCCGCGACCGAGAACCAGATCACCAGCGCCAACGCGGATCGCATCCAGGCTAAAATCCTGTGCGAAGGAGCGAACGGCCCCACCACGTTTGCCGCCGACGCAATCCTGCAGGAGAAAGGCATCTTCGTCATTCCCGACATTCTGGCCAACGCCGGCGGCGTCACCGTCTCCTACTTCGAGTGGGTGCAGGACCGCCAGGGATATTTCTGGACACTGCCGCAGGTGCGCGAGCGCCTGGAGCGCGTCATGCACTCGAGCTTCTACGACGTGATGACCTACGCCGACAAGCACAGCGTCCGCCCGCGCATCGCCGCCTACATGCTGGCCATCGACCGCGTCGCGTTTGCGATCCAGTTGCGGGGGATTTATGCGTGAGGTTTCAGAGCCGCGACCGTAAGGGAGCGGGGGCACATTAAGCGAATCCAAGCCGCGACCGTAAGCGAGAGGTCAGCTCCCGCTTGCTTACGCGCGCGGCTCTGAAAAAACATGCGCCGCAAACTCATCGCCACTCCACTCGACTGGCCCGCCACCGCCGCGCCGGTGCGGCACCCGACGCTGCCGGTGGTCGCCGAGCGCGGCGGGACCGAGATGCGCACGCCGAAACCCATCGTCATCGTGGACACGCGCGAGCAGAATCCGTTTTCCTTTGGCCGCTTTCGTGGGTGGTTCGCGGGCGTTGAGAACAAGGCGCTGAAGGTGGGCGACTATTCCATCGCGGGCATGGAAAACGTTTGCACGGTCGAGCGCAAGGACCTTCCCGACCTGATTAGCTCGTTCACTTCCAACCGATCCGTATTCGTCAAGCGCCTTCAGCAGATGACGGCGTACCAGCACCGGCTCCTGGTCGTCACCGCCTCGCTGACCCAGGTGAAGTCGAACTATCCGCACACCAGCCTCAGCCCCAACCGCATCACGCAGTCGCTGATCGCGTCGCTCGCGGGCCTGGGCGTGCCCTTCCTGTGCGTGGATACGCACGCACTCGGCGAAGAGATCGTCGCCTCGTATTTATACCAAGTGTTCTTGTATCATTGGCTGGAAACCAACGACTACGGGCGGAATATTGCGGATGGGGATCTGTGAGGGAAAAACAGCGCAAAGAAGACCGCTCCCTTTCGGTCGCGGCTCGGATAGGAAATCAATTGGGAGACACTCATGACACTCGTGCTGAACAACCAAGAAGTGGACCGCCTGCTGCCGATGGAGGCTGCGATTGAGGCGCTGGAGCCTTCCTACATGGATCTGGTGCGGAACGAGGCGATTTCGCCGGCGCGCCGCGACATGCTGATTCCGCTCCAGGAAAAGGAAAAGTGCGTTTACGAATTCAAGGACATGCCCTCGGTCTATCCGCGCAAGAAGATCGCTTGCTTGCGCATCAACTCGGACTTCCTGACGTGGCACGAGCGCGCCGGCACGCTGCGGCGCGAGAAAGACCCGCGCGCGCCGGGCGACCGCTTCGTCGGCCTGGTGTTTCTCTTCAGCATGGAGACGGGAGAGCTGATCGCGATCTTCCCGGACGGCGAGATTCAGCGCATTCGCGTGGGCGCGGCGAACGGCATTGCGGCGAAGCACCTGGCGCGGGCCGATGCTTCTAGCGTGGGTCTGCTCGGTTCCGGCTTCCAGGCCGGAGCGCAACTGCGTGCCATGTGCGCGGTGCGGCGCATCAAAAAGATTCGCGTCTTCAGCCCCAACGCGGAGCACCGCGAAGCGTTCGCGCGCGAATGGACCGGCAAGCTGGGGATCGCGGTCGAGCCGGTGCCATCGGGACGCGAGGCGGTAGAGGGCGCGGACATCGTTGTGTGCTCCACCAACTCCGCGCAACCCGTTTTCTCCGCTGACTGGGTGCAGCCCGGAATGTTTCTCACCTCCATCCGTGCATTTGAGTTCGACAAAGCTACGCTCGCCAAATGCGATTCCCTCATCATTCACAACCGCGAGAGCGAGCCGCTGAGTTACGTCACCGGCGGCGACCGCGGCGTCGTTCCCGAGCTGGCGAGCGGCGGCGCCAAGGCCAAGGGCGGCGTTATCGAATGGGGCGAGCAGAAGGAACTGGGCGAGCTGCTTCTGGGCCAGGCGCCGGGACGGAGCAGCCCTTCTCAGGTCACTTGCTTTGTAAACAACATCGGCCTGAGCCTGCAATTTGCGGCTTGCGGAGCCGTCGTCTACGAGCGGGCGCTCGCGCAAGGCGTGGGCCGCGAGATTCCCGGCGAATGGTTCACCGAAGACGAGCACCCGTAAGCCGAACGAATCCAAGCCGCGACCGAAAGGGAGCGGTTCTCCAAACGTTTTAATTCACGGAGGGTCGCTATGAAGAAAGATGACCTGATGTTTTCGTCGCTTCTACTTTGTCTCGCCTTGGCAACAAGCCATGCTTGGGCGCAGGGGAAAAGCAAAGGCCGCGGCCACGCGCCAGCCGGCAACCAAACGGTCGGCGACAAGATTCGCGGCACCTTGCCGCCGTCAATTCCGGTCTTCACCGTTCAGGAGCGGACCGTCGTCACCAACTATTTCCGCACCAACGCGAGCGGCCTACCTCCGGGCCTGGCGAAGCGCGACCGTCTGCCGCCGGGTCTCGAAAAGCAGTTGCGCGAGCGCGGAACGTTGCCGCCGGGCTTGCAGAAAAAGGTTCAGCCGCTACCCGTCGAGTTGGAGCGGCAGTTGAGCATTCTCCCCACGGGCTACCGCCGCGTGGTAATCGGCAACAACGTGATCCTGATGAACGCGACGTCATCGCTGATCTATGACATTATTCGCAATGTGATTCCTTAGGCGCGGTGATGAGTGATCCGCCCAAGGCAGTTTCTCTTCGTCCTCGGCTGGCGCGCACTAATCCGCGCCGCTCTTTATTGCGTCTCCGAAATCGTAAGTTGTCTTGAACGCCCATTTCATCTGGGGACCGACGGGAGACGTGCCCCATTCCTTCGCCAGCTCTTCGCGGAGCACTACCGTTTTGCCACCCAGGACCGTCGCCAGCGGAAAGACAGAACCGATATCCCCTTCCGGGATCGTGAAATAGTCCTTGTTCAGAATCACGAAGTCGGCATACTTGCCCGGTTCGAGCGTCCCCACTTCCTTCTCCTTCAGGACGTAGTAGGAAGGCCAGACGGTGGACATCTTCATCAGCGTCTCGCGGTCAATCGCCTCTTCGGGAGCCAGCGATTCGCCGCGGTCGTTCTTGCGCGTGATCAGATGGGCTAGTTGCGCGTGCAGCGTTTCCGACTCACCCGTTTCGACCCGGCCCAGCTCGGCTTCCGCGGTCGGCATCACGCCGGCGGCGAGCATGGTCTTGATGGGAGCGATCCGGCTGGCTTTGTCGTATCCATACACCTTCAGCCAGGGAGAGCTACGATCCAGGAACATGGCGTCGCAACTGACGATCATTCCCAGATTCTTCATCCGAGGAAGCTGCGACGGGCGGGGATAAAAACCGCAATGGTCGGCGGTGATCCGCAAACCCCGCACGTAATCCAGCGTGATCGCCGGGTCTTCCTTCATCACCTGCTCCACGATGTCCATCATGTAGTCGATCGACTTGTCCGCATAGTCGTGGTTCACGACGTAGCGGAGGTGCGACATCAGCGCGGCATGGATCGCCTTGGCGTAGTCGTTGCCCGGCTCCAGGATGCATCGTTGCTGATCCTTATATTCCTTGGGCGCCTCCATCGTGGTGCACATCTGGGGCGGAGCACCGTCGATGGCCCCCAGCGTCACGCCGATGTTCCAGAAGTACTTGTCGCCCAGACCGGCGACGTCTCCTTTGCGGGCAAAACAGCCGGCCATATCCGGCTCCACTTGCTGGCAGAAGCGGTCGGCATAGGCGAAGCGGATGGGCATCCGCCCGCCGCGCACGAGCTTCATGTAGGCATCCTGGATTCGCAGGCCCACGATGTGCGAGGCGAACGTAGTCAGGCCGGCGGCGGCCTCGTGTTTCAATCCTTCCTCCAAAGCGTCGGCCAGAACGTCGAGATGCTGGCGGAAGTATTGATCCACCACCAGCGACCGGGTCAGAGTCGTGTCCACGGTGAGCGCCGCCCGCTCATTCTCGTCGGTCGGCTCCACCTCGTAGATCTGCAAGAATGCGTTCCGGGCCGCGGAATTCAGCAGCATGGTCGGATGGGATTGTACGAAGACGGGCAAGGTGGGAGCTAAAGCGTCCAGCTCTTTCCGCGTCATTGCTCCGTTCAGCAAATACTGTATGCCGATGCCGGTCCCCGTCGCTCCTCCTGACGGCAGGTTGATCCAGGCCCACTGGCCCGGAAGCGGATGGGCCATGTTCTCCTTCACGACGAGTTCAATCCCCTTCGTGAGGTCCTGGTAGGATTTCCCGTTGACGGTAAACCGCTTCACCACTTTTTCGACTTCATCCAGGTGAGTTCGGGTCCAGAGCTGCACGGTGTGGTCGTGCATGTGCGAATGGGTGTCGATCATGCCCGGGATCACGGTGCGGCCCTTGAGGTCGATCTTGCGGGTTTGTGGACCGGCGAAACGCAGCACCTCATCGTTGGTTCCCGTGAATTGGATCCGGTCTGCTCGCACCGCCAGCGCCTGCACGGTTCTGCCCAGCGCGTTCGTCAGCGAGGCGTCGTTCATGGTCATGATCTTACCGTTGAAGATAATCAGATCGGGATACTGCACCAGCTCCGGCGGCACGTTCACGGTCACCTGAGCGCCGACAGGAATCCCCCAAACCGACACCAAGAACACCATCATCGCTAGCAGCGAAAAATGTTTCCTCATGGAAACCTCCTAATCCGGTCAAGCCGGAACCAAACCGGCCGGATTCCAGATTCCGAAAAGTTGGACCGTTTCGAAAACAGCTCCGAAGGGCCGTGAACATTCGTTGAAATCGACCTGCTGAAAATTTCCCGCCAGCAGCGGCAGGAATTGAATTGCTAGGGTACGAATGGCCTTTCGACGCGGGCCAGTATACACCCGCCGGGCTATGTTGGAAATGAATTTTGTAGAGCAGCGCGGGCGAGAGGACACGCAATAGCACGCCCAAGAAAATGTGACGGTGTTGAAAGGAAGCTGATACAATGTGCGAATCGGATACGAGAGCGAGCAACTTTCATATAGCAGTGTGGGCGGGAGCGAGTGTCGGCGGGTGGCCGTTGCCCGAAACTTCGATTGGGAGGTCAAGTCCTATGAGGCGTTATGTCGGGGTGGGTTTGTTGGGGCAGTTGTGTTGCTGGGTACTGATCGGCTACGGCCAAGTGACGACCGGGTCCATCACGGGAACGGTAACCGACGGCACGGGAGCAGTGCTGCCCGGCGCCACGGTGACCGTTCAAAATGAAGAAACCGGAGTAACTCGCACCGTGAAATCGGACAACGCGGGACGGTATTCCGCGCCCTCACTGAGCTTGGGCAAATTCCGCGTGACCGGAAGCCAGGAAGGATTTCAGACGGAAGTCCGCACCGGTATCGAGCTGACGGTGGGCCGCGACGCGGTGGTGAATCTTCAGTTGGCCGTGGGCGCGGTGTCGCAATCCGTGGAGGTGACGGGGGAGGCGTCGCTGGTCGAAACCAGCGCGGCGTCGGTGAGCTACCTGGTGGATGACCGGACCATCCGCGACCTGCCCCTGAACGGGCGGGACCTGACCCAGTTAATTTTGCTCAACCCCGGCGTAAACCTGGCGCAGAATAGCTCCACGGGAAATGCCTATGTTGGTTTTGGGAAAAAGATCAGCATCGGCGGGATGCGCGGGGAAGACAACGCCTACCTTCTGGACGGAAGCTACATCAACGACATGAACCGCCACTTGCCGGCCGGCCCTGCGGGTGCGTTGCTGGGAGCGGAGACGATCCGGGAATTTCAGGTGCTCACCAACTCCTACGGAGCGCAATACGGGCGAGCTCAGGGTGGCGTCTTCAACGCGGTCTCGAAATCGGGGACCAACGACTGGCATGGCGGTGTCTATGAGTATCTCCGCAATGACAAGCTGGACGCTTCCAAGTGGGAGGACAACGCATTCGGCACCAGCAAGCCCCCCTTCAAGCGGAACCAGTTTGGCGCCAACGGCGGCGGGCCCATCAAAAAAGACAAGGCCTTTTTCTTCGCGGCTTACGAGGGATGGCGGGAATCCGTGGGCGTGACACAAGCCAACCGGGTATTGGATGATAATGCACGCCGGGGAATTTTGCCGGGCGTGGCAAACCCGATTTCGATTTCTCCCGTGACGGCTCCCTACTTGAAATTGCTCCCGCCTCCCAGTCCGCAGGGCCGCAACTTTGGCGACGGGACAGGTCAATTTATTTTTCAAGAAAGTCAGCCGACCACCGAAGACTTTGAGCAGGGGCGTGCGGACTACCAAATTTCGGAGAAAGACTCCCTGTTTGGCCGGCTCACGTTCGACCGCTCCGAGCGCACGGAAGTTACGAACTACCCAGAGTTTCGGACGGTTCGGAGCATGAAGACGTCTTTGGTTATGCTTTCCGATACGCACATCTTCTCTCCACGGGCGCTCGGCACAGCCCGCTTTTCTTTCAACCGCGTAGACCCCCGCGACCAGGGGACCTATCCGACCATCGACGCCAACTTGCTCTCGGTGCCGGGCCAGCCTCCTCCGGGAATTATTGTGACTGGCCTCACCAACTGGGAAGGCGCTCCCAAGCCGCTGGACACCTGGGTCACCAACCGCTTCAACGTCCAGGACGATATCAACCTGACGCTGGGAAGCCATTCGCTGCAGTTCGGCGGGATGATCGAGCGGATGCGGTTCAACATGAATCAGCCCGACCGTCCGTTCGGTGAATGGACTTTCCGCAACTACGCGGATTTCCTGTTGGACAATCCGGGAACCTACCGGGGCACGCCTCCGCAAACCGGTAATTCCATCCGCGGATTCCGTCAGAGTTTCTTTGCGCTCTACCTTCAGGACGACTGGCGGGTAACACCGCGTCTGACGCTGAACCTGGGTCTCCGCTGGGAACCCTACTCCATACCCACCGAGGCCAACAACCTGCTGACCAACCTGCGTCACATCACGGACCGCAAAGAAACGGCCGGCGATCCGTATTGGAAAAACCAGTCACGGAAAGATTTCGGTCCGCGGTTCGGTTTCGCCTGGGATCCGTTCGGGAAGGGAACGACCTCCGTTCGCGGCGGCGCCGGATTATTTTTCGTTCCCAACGACCCCACGAATTACCGCACGCAGGCCACGCGCAACGACCTCTTTCCGAACTACGGCATAACCGATGCGGCCCTGCTAAAACGGACCTTCCCCAACGCGCTGGCCGCCATCGCCGGCTCCGTTTCGAGCACCGACGAAGAAGCCATTCCATTCGAGAACTTCCGAAGCTCGCGGGCCTTCCAATACAACCTGATGGTGCAGCAGCAACTGCCGGGTCAGACGGTGCTGGCGCTGGGATTTGTGGCCAGCCATGGAATCGACCAGACCTGCTATTGCGAATACAATTCCCCCACGCCTACCTTCGACGGCGTTGCGCTGGCAGTCCCCGCCAACGGCGTTCGCACCAACCCCAATTACAGCCGCATCTGGTATTACGCCAACTCCGCCAGCTCCTGGTACGACGGCATGACGGTTTCGGCGGAGCGGCGCTTTTCCAAGAACCTGCAAACAAAACTCGGTTACACCTTCTCCAAGAGCCTCAGCCACACGGACTCGAGCAGCAAGACGGACTCCTCCGGCAGTACCAGCGGCACGAATGGACCCATTAACGCCCGCGATTTGACGGCCAGCAAGGGCCTGAGCGGTTATGACCTGACGCACGTGCTCAACGTGAGCTACATCTACGAGGTTCCTTTTGGAAGTAACCTGCATGGAGTGGCCGGCGGCCTGCTGTCGGGATGGCAGTTGAGCGGTATTGTATCCGTTCAGAGCGGGCAGCCGTTTAACGTTTCGGCGGCGTCGCCCACGGCTCTTTCCAATCTTGGTTACGCAATCCGCACCCCGATTCTCAACTCTTCGTTCACACGGGACAAGATCATCCAGGGCGGCCCGGAACAATACTTCAATCCAGCGGCGTTTTTGCTGCCGGGCGCCTTCCAACTGGGCAATTTGAGCAAGAATTTTCTTCACGGACCCGGACTCGCCAAGTGGGACTTTTCCCTGGCCAAGAGCACCTCCTTGACCGAGAGATGGCGGCTGCAATTCCGGGCCGAACTTTTCAACCTGCTGAACCATGTCAATTATTCCAATCCTGCCGCGAGCGTGTTTGCCTCCAACGGAACGCGCCAAGGCAACGCAGGGTTCATCAGCAGCACCGTGACCACTTCGCGGCAGATTCAATTTGGACTCAAGCTGCTTTTCTAGAAGCTGTTGCAAAACGTGTTTAAAGGTGTTGTAAGGGCACGGTTTTAACCGTGCCGAAAGCGTTTGGTAAAACAACCGGCTTCAGCCGCTGAGGGCCAAGGATGCGCCTCAGGGGCTGAAGCCCCCTCCTTACTATCATCGATCGGCACGACTAAAGTCGTGCCCTTACGCAGTTCCAAAGAGGTCTTGCAATAACTTCTTACAATTTTTGAAAGGGGAAGAAAATGACGGTCGCAAAATCGAAGATCCATTGCATGTTGTTTCTTTGTTTTCTGGTCCTGCTAACCGGCCGCTGGTCGCTAGCCGCAACGCAGGCGGACCTCTTGATCTACAACGCCAAGATTCATACCGTCGACAACCCGGACCCGAACAGCTACCGAGTGGCGCAGGCGGCGGCGGTTGCGAACGGAAAATTCCTTGCGGTTGGCACCAATGAGGAAATTTTGAAACTCGCCGGACCCGATACCCAGAAAATCGATCTGGGAGGCCGCACGGTGCTGCCGGGGCTGGTGGAAACTCACGACCACATTCACCAATATGCCGCTCACTACTTTCCGGAAAAGCGCTCGAAGTCCGATCCCCGCATCGCGTGGCGGAGCAAGGACGAGGGGCTGGCGGAACTTCGGACGCTGGTCCTGCAAAAAAAGCCGGGCGAGTGGATCAAGACCACCGTGCGCGGCGTGAATCCTTCCGGAGGCGGCTCGACCCTTCCCGTTTTCGCCCTGGCGGTTCAAAAAGGCGAAATCACTCGCTTTGATTTGGACAAGGTGGCACCCAATAACCCGGTTTGGATCTACAGCATCTTCTTCAGCCCGACGGGCGACAGCTTCGTGAACACCAAGGGCCTCGAACCCTTGCTGGCCCGCTATCCCAGCCTTCCGGGTGTACATAAGGATGCGAAGGGCGTCCCAACCGGATGGCTGAGCGGCGTCGCCGACCAGACTATTGACTACGAGTTTACCGAACCGATCCCGCCCGGAAAGCTCGGTCCTTACTACAAGATGGAAATGGAAGAAGTGGCGGCGCAGGGATTGACCACCATCTCGACGCGGCTCGATCCGGATTCGGTGGGAGCTTACGGCTGGCTGAATGCCCGCGGGGAACTGCCCATTCGCATGGCTTACTCCATGGAAACCGCGGCGCGCAGCATCAGCCCGGACGCCATCGTCAGCCGCCTGACTGGTTTCCAGGGCGGCAGCGGCAAGAATATGTGGGGCATGGGCGACGATATGCTTTGGACCATTGGGCTGTCCGTCATCAGCATTGACAGCATCCCGCCCATTGGCGGAAGTTGCGTCAGCAAGCCGTATCCCCGCGAAGCGCAGAACTTCCCGCTCTGGCGTTTTCAGTTCTATGGGCCGAACGGACTTTGCCGGCTGGCCGATGCCAACTACCGGGATGCCGATCTGGTGCGGGCGGCCGCTAAATACGGCTTCCGCATCTCCGGGATGCATACCGGCGGCGACAAGGGCGTGGATCTCTTCCTGGATATTGTCGAGGAAATGAGCAAGAAATACCCCGAAATCGTGGAACAACGCTGGGCGCTCGATCACTGCCGGTTCCTCAACGATCACGAGGCGGAGCGTGTCCAGAAACTGGGCCTCGAATTCAGTTGCGGCCCTAAATACGTCTATTCGGGCGACAAGGGAGACATCGGAGCTTACAAAATCCTCTTCGGAGAGCACGAAGCTTCCGACGTGATGGTTCCCTTGCGGCGGATACTCGACCACAATATTCGGGCCGTGATGGAACTCGACCAGCATGGGTTCCATCCCTTCCTGGCCTTGCAGGTGGTCACCACCCGGAAGGACATGAACGGAAAAGTTTGGGGACCGGAGCAGCGCATCACTCGCCGCGAGGGGCTTTACATGTACACGCGCTGGAGTTCGGAATACGTCCTCAAGGAAAACCTGCTGGGCAGCATTGAGCCGAAAAAGCTCGCCGATTTTATCGTAATCAACAAGGACTACTTGACGGTTCCGGAGAACGAGATCGGGCAGATTGATCCGGTTTTGACTGTGGTCGGAGGAAAGATCGTTTTCACGCAGCCAGAATTCGCCACCAGCATGGGCCTTCCCCAGGTTGGCTACCGCGGGGAGCAGACCTGGTGGTGGAGAGGCACACCCGCGGACGTCACGCGCCCCAGCGGAGGAGATGGGTTATAGCGCATTTCTCCGGTTAGTGTAGAGCGTCAGGGCACGCCTTCAGGCGTGCCGCCAAGAGACCGGTTAGAGGGCGGCTTTAGCCGCTGAGGAACGTACCTCAGGGGCTAAAGCCCAGTCGGAGGATGCACATCGTATCGGCATGGCTGAAGCCATGTCCTGACGTCTCTTCACAACAACAAGAGAAACACTCTAGCCCGGAGACAACCGCTCGTTTTCGCTTCCTAGGTCTCATCCGGCTCAGCGAAGGTGCATCGTGAAAACTCGCGCCAGGCTGAATCGCAGTCGGTCGTAACCAGCCTGGACCCTTCCGAAAACCCTGTTTTCTCCCAGTTCGGCAAAGAGGGAGTAGGCTACGGGCGTCACTACCAGAGTCAGCAACAGGCAAAGCGATTGTCCGCCAATAATCGTCACGGCGATGGCCGACCGTTGTGTTGCGCCAGCGCCGATGCCGAGCGCGGTGGGAATCAATCCGGCCACAATCGAGAGAGTCGTCATCAGAATGGGCCGCAGGCGGACGTGATTGGCTTGCAGGATGGCCTCGTGCAGCGGGACTCCTTCCGCCCGCAGCCGGTTGGTATAGTCCACCTGCAAAATTCCGTTCTTCTTGACGATGCCCAGCAGCAGGAACATTCCCAGGGCGCTCCACAGATTCAGTGTCCGGTGCGTCAGCCACAGCGTCAGGAGCGCAAAGGGAATCGAGAGCGGCAGGCTCAGCATAATGATGAACGGGTGCAGCAAACTTTCGAATTGCGCCGCCAGCACCATGTACATGAAGATCGCCGCCAGCAGAAACGCGATGATCAGGCTCTGCGTGGTTTCGTCCAGAGCCTTCGCGGCGCCCTGCACTTTCAAGCTGTAGCCGGGAATGAGGACCTTGGTCATTTCGCGTCTAACGGTCCGCAACGCCGCATCGAAGGGAACGTTGGGCGCGGGACCGGAAGGCACGTTGACTCGAAACAGCCGGTTGTAACGTTCGATCGTCATCGGACCCATGCCGCGCTGAATGGTGGCGATATTGTCCAGTCTCACTAGACCCGCCGTCGTTGAGGGAACCATCAGGCGCGCCAAAATGGCGGGATCCTTCTGCTGCTCGGGCAATAATTGCAGGGTTACGTCGTACTGCTCGTCTCCCTCCTTATACGTCGAGATCTGGTCGGTGCCCGAGATCATCAGGCGCACCGTGCTGGCGACGTCGGCCACCTGAACTCCCAGATCGGCGGCGCGCTGCCGGTCGATGCGGATCTGAAGCTCCGGATTATTCAAGCTGACGTTGACGTTCACATCCACCAAGTCGCGCGACTTACGAAGCGCCGCGGCTCCGCGCTCCGCGAGTTGCGCCACTCGATAAAGGTCGGGACCCAGAATATTCGCGCGGATCGGCGCCGAATTGTCTCCGGTGCCCAGCGTCGAAGGCGCCAGCACCTTCTTGCGCAGATCCGCGTATTGCGGAAGAGATAATACCTTCCGCCGAATTTCGTCCGCCACGTCCAAATTGGAATAATTCCGCTGGGACGGGTCGATCAGCCGGACGTAAATGTTGGGCTTTCCGCCGCTGGCTCCAATGGAAAGCCAGATAAAGTCCACTCCTTGTATGGCCTCGACCCGTGGCGCCATTTCCATAAGGAGTTCTTTCGCGCCTTCGAGCGACGTGCCCACCGGCATGTCGATGCGGACGTTCAGCTCGCTTTGATCGTCGGCCGGAATGAAATCGCGTCCCACCTTCTGATTGAGCGGGAAGGTCAGAGCAAAGGTCCCAAGCGCCACCAGAACCGTGACCCAGCGGTGGCGGAGCGACCACGCCAGCATTTTCCCGTAGCTGCGGTCCACCCATTGGAACACGACGCCGTCCTTGGACTGCTGGCCGTTCGTTGCTCGGGGATTCCTTTTGAGCAGACGCGAGCACAGCATGGGCGTCAATGTCAGGCTCACGAGCATCGAAACCAGCACCGCGAACGCCATGGTCCAGCCGAACGAATTCAGGTACCGGCGCGCATAGCCGGTCGTAAAAGCGATCGGGACGAAGATGATCACCAGCGATAGCGTCGTCGCCATGACGGCGAGCATGATTTCTTTCGTCGCTTCGATTGCGGCCTGCTTCGGTTCATAGCCCTTTTCCTCGACGTACCGAACGATGTTTTCCAGCACTACGATGGCATCGTCGATGACGATCCCGACCGCCAGCGTCAGTCCCAGCAGCGTCATATTGTTCAGCGTGAAGTCCATCGCTTTCAGCAGCGTGAACGTGGCGATGATGGAGGCGGGAATGGCGATGGCGGCGATCAATACCGAGCGCCAGTTGCGGATGAAGAGCAGCACCACGAGACTCGCCAGCAGGCTGCCGAACAGAAGATGTTCTTCGAGGGATGCGACCGACGCCTTGATGAACGTGGAGTCGTCGCGGATGGTCTCGATGCCGATTCCCGGCGGCAGCGTTCGTTTGATCTCCGCCAGTTTCGCCTTCGCCGCTTCCACCACTTCGAGCGTGTTCGATCCGGACTGGCGCTGCAAATTGAGCACCACCGCCTCCCTGCCGCGGAGCATGCTCCAGGAGGTCGGTTCCGGAAAGCTGTCTTCGACGCGGCCGATGTCGCGCACGCGAAGCGGCGCGCCGCGAACATTGGCGATGATGATGTTGTTGAACTGCGCGGCGGATTCGATGCGTCCCAGCGTGCTCACGCCCAGCGCCGAGTCGCCCCGGCGGATGGTCCCGCCCGGGATTTCTACATTCTCGGCCCGAATGGCGTTCTGGACATCGAAAATGCTGATGCGGTATGCACTCAGCTTCTCGGCGTCGGCGTACACCCGAATCTCGCGCGGCCGGCCGCCGACGATGGAAACCTGGCCCACACCGCGCACGGTTTCCAGCGGCCGCTTGATGATCTTGTCGGCGATTTCCGTGGTCTCGCGCAAACTCCCGCTGCCGGCCACCACCATCGACAGCACGGCGTCCGCATCGGGATCGGCTTTTGTGATGACGGGAGGCTCGACGCTGGGCGGAAGATTCCGTATCGCCGTCGCCACCTTTTCGCGAACGTCCTGAGCGGCACTTTCGATATCCCGTTCCAGCACAAACTGGCACGTCAGCCGGCCGCCTCCCTCGTCCGCCGTCGATTGCAATTCATCCAGACCGCTGATCGAGCTGAGCGCCTCTTCCAGCGGCAGAACAATTTGCGTGGTGACCTCTTCCGGAGTAGCTCCGGGCAGCTTGACCGACACCGAGACCACCGGCGGGTCCGCTTTGGGAAACAGATCCACTCCGAGGTCCCGGAATGAAAAGATTCCCAGCAGCACCAGAAAGCTGATGAGCATTACCGCAAAAACCGGCCTCTTGACGCAAAGCTCCGCAATAGTCATGCAACCAACTCGGCTCGAAACCGTACGCGCGGATTCACACAGAATCCAATTTCCGGCTAGATTTGCTCCCTCAAAAGCATATACAGGCTATCTCCTCCAATCAAGGATGAATTGTGGGGCTTATGTGAATACTCGCGACTTCATTCGTGCCGTAAAATCAATGCTTACAATTCGGCTCCAGCAGCTTGTTGAAAAACTTTTTGAGGATGTCATTCTGAAGCCTGACGCTTTTTGTCGGGCTGAAGAACCTGCTTTGCGTTCAATGCTGCAATCCAAACAGCAGGTTCTTCGCGGAGCCTGTCCTGAACTTGCCGAAGGGCTCAGAATGACAGCACTGGAACATTTTTCAACATGCTGCGAGCCGCCGAGATTCCCCATGCCAAATAAACCCACAGATTCTCCAGTTGACGGGGCGCCACAAAAAGAGGTAGCGTGCAATCCATTCAACCCTCAGGCTGCACAAGAGGTGTCCAATGGTTTTGGTTCTGAAGAACGACGAAATGGCCCGCTTGCTTCCCTATCGGGAATTGATCGAGCGACTCATCGGCTACATTGAAACCGCCTTCCGCGAATTCGGAAACCAGGTGGCCGTGAACCGTCCGCGCTCCCGCATGTACATTCCAACCCGCGAGCCGAATACGTTTTATTGGTTCAACAATATCGCGGGAATCGTGCCGGCTTTCCGCGCCATGGCGCTGCGCATCGACTCGTCGCTCGCGCGCGAAGTCACGCGCGACGGAAAACGGCGCGAGGAATATCCCGGCGATTTCGTGGGGCTGGTGCTGCTGTTCGACACCGAGACCTGCGAGCTGCTTTCCATCATGGACGACCACTTCCACTCGCCCATCCGCGTCGGTGCAACCAGCGCCGTGGGGAGCAAATTCGCGGCGCGCCCCGATGCCAAAGTCATGGCCTTGTTCGGCTCGGGCGAGCAGGCGCGGGCGCAGGCCGTGGCGTTTTCCATTGTCCACAAGCTGGACCAAATCAAGGTCTACAGCCCCCATGCCGAGCGCCGCAAGAAATTCGCGAAGGCGATTGAAGCCGACACGCGCTGCACCGTCACTCCGGTCGAGAGCCCCGAGGAGGCCATCCGCGGAGCCGATATCGTGAACGCCTCCACGAATTCCAGCGACCCCATCTTCGACGGCCGCCTGCTCCAGCCCGGCATGCACGTCACCACCATCGTCGGCGGCGATTTCCGCAGCAAACGGGATGAAATTGACGCCTCCACGTACACTCGCGCGCGGTCCATTATCGTCTGCACCCGCACGCAGGTCGAGCAGGACCGCCAGGGGAATCTTTACGAGATGGTTCAGGACGGCCGCCTGCGCTGGGAGCAGTTGCAGGAGCTGGGAGAGGTCGTCACCGGCAAGGCCCGCCCTCGGCAATCGGCGGACGACATTACGCTCTTCAAAAACAACCACGGCATGGGAATCCAATTCGCATCGAGCGCGCGCCTCCTCTACGAAGAAGCGTTGAAACAAGGCGTGGGAACTCAACTGCCATCCGAGCTGTTTCTTACCAAGCGCGAAGGCGTCTGGTCTCCCTAGAAAAGCCGGAACCGAATTGCGATCCTGTCCCTACCTTCTTGAGGTTCTACCTCCCGCAAGGCAATCTGTGCGATTCTATAATGCTCATGATAGGGCTTTGCGGGGTCGGATTGGAGCGACGAATTGTTTTATGCAATATTGATTTTCATCTCCATGTTTTTGCAGTCCGGAGTGTTCCTGTGGGCTCAGGAAACTGAAAATACGAAAAAAGAAGATGCGCGCGGTTCCTCGCAGGCTTCCTCGGCCGGTGAGATCAGCGCACCTCAGCTTGCCGGACTGCCGCTGAACGGACGCAGTTACGGCCAGTTAGCGACGCTGCAAGCCGGAATGTCCGATTCCTCGGCGGAACAATCCTCGCGGGGCGGCGGCGGCGGCAACCTGATCGTGGCAGGAGGACGGCCCTCTTCCAACAATTTCCTGCTCGATGGGACGAACGTCATGAATACCGACAACCTCGTCCCGAGGAGCGCGGCAGGCGTGCAGCTTGGCTCCGATGCCGTTTTCCAGGTGCAGGTCTTCAGCGGGAATTACGGCGCTGATTATGGCCGCGGCAGCGGCGGCGTTTTGAATTCCATTACCCGCTCCGGTACGGAGAATTTTCGCGGCACGCTGTTTGAATATTTCCGCAATAGCAAGCTGGACTCCAGAAATTTCTTCGATCCCGATTCACCGCCTCCCTTCAAACGCAACCAGTTTGGATTTACGCTGACCGGCCCCCTGCGCAAGAACCGGCTCTTTTTTATGACCAGCTTTGAGGCGCTGCGCGACCGCCTGACGGAAACTGCCGTGAACTATCTTCCCGACGTGCAGGCCCGCCAGGGCGTGATTACGGACGCTTCGGGAAACATCATTCAGGTCGTTACGGTGGCCGCCGGTGTAAAGCCATACCTGGCTCTGTATCCCTTCCCCAATTCCATCCGCGTAGGAAGAGGCGCGGCACAGTCCCGCGATCCGCAGTTTCTGCTCACGAATGAAAACTTTTTCGTGGTGCGGCTGGATCAAAAACTTTCCGACAGCGACAGTCTATTCGGCCGCTATACAATTGACGATGCCACCAGCGATGTGGGCGCCGCTCTTTTCGTGTTCACCAACCGGAGCCAGTCCCGGTTCCAATATCTTACGGCAGTGGAAAGCCATATTTTCAGTCCGCGGGTTCTGGGTTCGTTTCGTTTTGGCTACACCCAGCCGCAAAGCAACACGAATAGCCTCTCCGCGATCGAGATTCCCCGCGAACTGTATTTCGTGCCAGGGGCTCCGCAATTCGGGCAGATTTTCCACTCCGGGTTGACGCCGTTCGGCCCCTCCTCGGACCTGCCCTCCGGCAACTGGATGAACAGCTATCAGTTATCGGGCGATCTCTGGGCCAGCAAGGGCTCGCACGCGCTGAAGTTCGGCGTGGATGTCCATCGCTACGGCTGGCGCGTTTTTTCCAACACGGACCGCGGAGCCGCCTGGCGCTTCAACAGCTTCGAAAGCTACCTGACGGCCGGTGTGGCGGGCGCCGATTTGGCGGTTGCCTTGCCCGGTTCCGACAACACCAAAAACTACCGGCAGACGATGATGGGCTTTGCGGTCCAGGATGGTTACGCATTGACGCGCCGGCTTCAGATCAACGTCGGACTGCGCTACGAATTGGCCACGCTGCTGCACGACCGGGACGGGAAAACATCCTTTCTGGCCGATCCCGCGCGGGACACCGTGGTGCAGATCGGGCCGTACCTAGCCTCGAATCCATCATTGAAGAATTTTGCTCCGCGTCTGAGCTTCGCATGGTCTCCTTTTGCCGCCGGCAAAACGGTTCTGCGCGGCGGGTTTGGCATCTACTACGATCAACTGCTCGCCTATGTCGTGGACTCCAGGAAAAACTCGGTCCCGTTTCACAACGAGGTGGTGAGGGTCAATTTCGACGCCTCCCCCTATTTTCCCAACGCGGTTGCGGCGGCGATGTCGGAAATCCCGATCTCTTTCCGGGCCCAAGTCATGGACTACCGTCACACGGACAGTCCCATGGTGCTGCGGTACAGTTTCGCTCTTCAGCAGCAACTTGGAGCGGGGTGGAGGGTCCAGGCTTCCTATGTGGGCGCGCGCGGAAATCACCTATTTCGAAGTTATGAATCGAACCTGTTCCCCACGCCCATCCGTCGGCCCGACGGCTCGCTATTCTTCCCGCCGAACCAGGGAGCGACGAATCCGGCTTTCGCGGGCGGCATCAATATTCTGGCTACCGACGCGCAGTCGTTTTACAACTCGTTGCAAGTTACCCTGAACAAAACTCTCTCTGCCGGAATTTCGATGCAGGGCAACTACACCTATAGCAAGTCCGTCGACGACGCTTCCACCATCGGCCTTCCGGCGGGAAGCCCTGCGGCCGCCCAGACGCCTTACACGATGAATCGGAATCTGGAGCGGGGCCTCTCCGATTTCGATCTTCGCCACCGCTTGGCCGTAAGTTTCTTCTATACCGTGCCGACCCCGGATGCGCGACGCGGCCGAAGTTCCGCGCTTGTGAATTCCGTTCTCCGTGGATGGCGGCTGGGTGGAATCTTTTCGTACCGCTCCGGTACACCCTTCAGCCCCGCCGTGAATGTGGTGACACCGGGTTATCGCTTTTCGCCCTACCGGCCCAACCTGCTGCCGGGCCACAGCAACAATCCGGTCAAAGGCGTGAGCGCCGGTTGCGGGCGCGTGCCGGCCGGGCAGAAGCTGGGGACACCGGACCAGTACTTCGATCCGTGTGTCTTTGACGTGCCTGCGCCCGGCACGCTCGGGAATCTCGGCCGCAATACCATCATTGCAGCGAGCGCTTTGAGCCTGGACATTTCATTGCAAAAGGATTTTCGCCTGACCCCAGGGAAGCAGCTCCAGTTCCGTGCCGAGATTTTCAACCTTCCCAATCACCCGAACTTTAACCGGATTGCCACGGGCTCGCTATTCGTCTATTCCGGCTATCCCGGCCGCCTGAATCCAACCACGGGAATCGTGCAGTCCACCGCCACCACCGCCCGGCAGATCCAATTCGCGTTGCGGCTTTCTTTCTAGAAGTTTTTTGGAAAATCTTTTGGCGCTGTCATTCTGAAGCCCGACGTTCTTTGTCGGGCTGAAGAACCTGCTTTTCCTCCGGGCCGAGTGGGCTACAGTATCCCCGCCGGAGCGAACTCCAACACGCGGAACGCTTCTCCCATGCCTTGCGGGAGGATCAGCGTTTTCAATTGTTGCGCGCGGCGAAGGCGTTCCGGTTCGGAATTGCAATCGGAGAATACGTCGCCGAACTGATCTCGCTCGCCCAGGCCCATCAGGAATTTGGCCTGCGACTCAAATCGCTCCACGCGCAGACCCGCGTTCCTCCCGGCTTCGATCAACTCGGAAAAATTTACATGAGCCGTGAGGTCCTGATCGCCGGGGTTGACGAGCAGATCGTCATGGACTTGATGGCGGCGGTAAGCGAGCGCGCTGCCTTGCGGAAACCGGCCGCGCTGCCATTCCTCGACCGTGTAGCCATAATCGACGACCAGCAGCTCGCCACCCTGCGTTCCACGCGCCAGCAATTTTCCGATTCGTTCCATCCATTCTCGGGCGCCGAGGCGGATCTCTGCCACCCATCCCTCTTCTCGATCCGCAATCGAAAGTCCCGCGGCAAAGCGCGTCTCAGCCTCCTCGATCAACTCGGGAGAAGCCACGGGTTCTTCGCACCATGCGAATTGCCCGTTTGCGAGGCATACGCAGCGCTCCATCCAGCCGTCGCTTCGCCACGCCAGGAGATCGACGGGAAGAGCGTCGAAAAACTCGTTGGCAAGGATGAAGGTCGCCGACGCGGCTCCGCCTGGAGAGTTTTCGGCCGCTTCTTCCCAGTCCGCGACAACCTTTGCCCTTCCGCCGAACGGCTGGATAACATCGCTCAAGCGGCTTCGCATGGACGCGCTTTGCTCAACGCCGGTGTAGTGAAGCGATGAAGAGAAATCCGGGAAGCGGCTGCCGATCCACGAGAGCAACTCGCTCGCGAGCAGGCCGTCGCCCGGGCCAAGTTCGATCAGATCGAAGCGCGAAGGCTCGCCACACCCGTGCCACGAGCCTTCCAGATGCCGAGCCAGGATTCGCGCAAAGACCGGCGCCGTGTGCGCGCTGGTATAGAAATCGCCGGACTTTCCCAGCCTCACTTGGTCCGAGCTGTAGTAACCAAATTGGGGGTGATAGAGCGCCAGCTCCATGAAACGGTGAAATGGGATGCGTCCGAGGCGGACGATTTCGCTGCGGATGATTTCCGGGATGCCGGGCCGCGGAGGTTGTTCGGAGGACATTGCCATCGGCCGCCTGCTACTTCATCTGCGGCGTGCGGGTGAACATTTCGATGATGTAGTCGTGCACGCAATCGTAGAGCTGCCGCTGGAAAGTCCACGGGAACTGCGAGTGTTCGAGGTCGCGCGGATGAATCTCGTAATAGTAGGTGTGCAGGCCCAGGTCCTTATTCTTGAAGTCGATGATGACTTCCACCGCGTCGCCCTTCTCCCTCGCCGAAAAGTTGAGCAATGGATGCTCGTAACGCTCCAGCTCTTTGCGGACCATTTCGACATGCGATGACATTGCTGCTATCTTTCCGCAATCTGAGTAATCTGCGTAATCTGCGGATGTCCGCTCACGTTCGCGGCTCGGATTGCTTCTTCCGCACCTCGTCGAAAATCTCGCGGCTCTCGCGATCGAACAGAACAAACGCCACGCGATCGAGCGACGTCTTCCCCTTCAAATGCTCCGCCGCCACGCGGAGCATGATCTCGGCGCAGCGCCGTGTGTCGAAGCCCGCAATCCCGGTGCCGATGGCCGGAAACGCAATGCTCTTGATCTTCTTCTCTTCCGCCCGCAGCAGGCTGTTGCGAGTCGAGGCTTCCAGATTCTCCGCCGTCGTCCGGTCTCCGAGCTGCATGCTCGCGGCGTGAATCACATACTTCGCTTTCATCCGCCCGCCGCCGGTGATAGCCGCTTCGCCCAAAGGAATCGTGCCGATCCGGTCGCACTCCTCCTGAATCGATGGTCCGCCCTTGCGCCGGATCGCCCCGGCCACTCCGCCGCCAAGTTGCAGATCGTTGTTCGCGGCATTCACCACGGCCTCAACGTCGGCCTCGGTGATGTCGCCCTGCGTGATAACGATTTCGGGATGGGGCATGGTGAAAATTCCTATCTGCGCGCCGCAACAAGCACCAGGCCAGTTGGAGTAGAATACTTCGCAGAGGTTGACCGCTCCCTTGCGGTCGCGGCTCTGATTAATCCCCCGTAAAATTTGCCTTGCGTTTTTCGAGAAAGGCGGTCATGCCCTCGTACTTGTCCTTGGACTCGAACAGGATGGCCTGCACCAGCGTCTCGATGGTCAGCCCGGCGTCGAGCGGAGTGCGGGTGGACTGGTTGAGCGACATCTTGGCCAGCCGCACCGCCAGCGGCGCACGGGCCAGAATCTTTCTGGCGACTTCGCGGGCGGTATCCATCAGTTGACTGATGGGGACGACTTTGCTGACCAGCCCGACGCGGAGAGCTTCGTTGGCATCGTAGATATCGCCGGTCAAAATCCAGTCTTTCGCGCGTGACAGGCCGATCAACCGCGGCAGGCGCTGCGTGCCGCCTCCCGCCGGGATGATGCCGAGCGAGGCCTCCGGCAGTCCGAACCTGGCGTTTTCGCTGGCGATGCGGATGTCGCAGGCCAAGGCGTACTCGCAGCCGCCTCCGAGCGCGAAGCCATTCACCGCCCCGATGACTGGCCAGGCGAAATCTTCGATGCGATTGAAAAGACCCTGATTGATGCGGTCAAAAGCCTGGGCCCTTTTTCGATCGCGCAACGAGACGATATCGGCGCCGGCGACAAAGGCCTTGTCGCCCCCGCCCGTCAGGATCAGCACGCCGTTCTTCGTGGTGTCGATGGTGTCGAGCGCCTCATTCAACTCCCGCACCGTCAGGGTGTCGAGAGCATTGCGAGCCTCGGGGCGATCCACCGTCAGCGTCCAGATGCCGTTGTCATTTTCGAGCTTGATGTTCTTCCATTCCACGGATTGCTTCCTCCTCAATTGCCGGTAACGGCTTTAAACTTCGAGTGCCCGGGTACCGATGGACCGCTCCCTGTCGGTCGCGGCTCGGTTCTTTTCGCCACTTGTCACTCGTCACTTTTTTGTATAGTCGTAGACGCCCTTGCCGGATTTCCGTCCGATGCGTCCGGCCTTGACGTACTGCACCATGAGCGGGCAGGGACGGAATTTATCGCCCAGTGTTTTTTGCAGGTATTCGAGCGTGTGCAGCCGCGTGTCCAGGCCGACCAAGTCGCCCATCTCGAACGGACCCATGGGGTGGTTCAGGCCCAGTTTGACGGCTTTGTCGATGTCCTCCGGGCTGGCGACGCCTTCTTGCAGCATATAAAACGCCTCGTTGCCGATCATGGCATTGATGCGGCTGGTGATGAAGCCGGGCGCCTCGTTGATGACCACCGTCTCCTTGCCCATCCGCTTGCCGACTTCCTCGGCCAACTGGATGGTCTCCGGCGTCGTCTCCAGTCCCCGGATAATTTCGAGCAGCTTCATTTTGTGTACCGGGTTGAAGAAGTGCATGCCGACGAAGTGAGGAGCGCGATTGGTGGCTCCGGCCATCTCCGTAATGCTCAGCGACGAAGTGTTCGACGCCAGGATGGTGTGCGCCGGCGCGACGCGGTCCACGCGGCCGAAGGTCTCGATCTTCATCGTCATCTCCTCGGGGACTGCCTCGATGATGAGATCGGCGCTCTTCGCGGCCTCTTCGAGATCCGTCCCGACAGTGAGACGCGCCAGCGACTGGTCCTTCAATTCCGCCGAGAGTTTGCCGAGCGAGACGCCTTTCTCCATCTCTTCGCGGATGTTCCGCAACGCTTTTTCGACGATCTCATCCGAAATGTCGATCATGGTGGTGCGAAAACCGCCCAGCGCCGAGACGTGCGCGATCCCGCGTCCCATCAGCCCCGATCCGATCACAGTGATATTTTGAATGGTCATAAGTCCTCACCCGATGGTTAGCAATTCGAACCAAAACGCAACCTATGATTAAAGCATATTTGGGCCTTGGGTGCATCATTGGGTGCATCGAGGGCTGCTCAACTGCATGGCCGGGATTTACTTGACACGAATGGTTTCTTGGGATATTACGTTGAAAGCTACTGAGCGGGACAAAAGGAGACAAGCCATGCTTCGAATGCATCAATTCGTTGGGCGATTCGTTGGGACACTCATCTTCACTGTCGGATTTCTCGCGTCTGGGATGCCCGTTTTGCAGGGTGCAACTCTGTCCACAAGCGGCCTGATGGGCGTCGTGAAATCGTCGAATGGGAAACCGCTGGAAGGCGTTACCGTCTCGGCTCGCGCTGCAAATGCAACCGTGACTACTTCTGTTTATACCAACGCCGCCGGGGAGTATCTTTTCCCGGAGTTGGCGGATGGGCAATACCGGGTTTGGGCGCAGGCGGTGGGCTTTCAGTTGGCGCGTTCGGAGCAATCGATCTCCGCCAACAGGAAGGTCCAGCAAAATTTCGCGCTGAAGCCTCTCGCCGACTTTCACAGACAGCTATCGTCCGTGGAATGGGCCAACAGCTTGCCGTCCGACAGCGCCGAGGATCGCCGCATGAACGTGGCGCTGAATCAAATGTGCACAACCTGCCACATCACGGGATTTCTTTTGTCCAAGCGCTTTGACGCGGCCGGTTGGGGATTGATGATCGATTACATGCTCAAGACACAGCTAGGACGCGATCCAGAGGCAGGCAAGCTGGTCCAGGCGTATAAGGACGATCTCGTAGCTTACTTGACACGGGTTCGAGGGCCCAACCCGTCTCCCATGAAGTTCAAGCCGCTGGCCCGGCCGGCTGGCGATGCGGCCGCGGTTGTGGTGACCGAATACGACCTGCCGCGCGGAGACGATCCGAACTATGTCTTCAGCCAAAGCGGCAGCGATTGGTCGGAAGGGATCCCCTCCCGATTCGAGATGGAAGAAACTCATGACGCGGTTGTTGGCAAGGACGGCAATGTTTGGTTTACGGATTTCGTGACTCCCGAGCGGACACTCGGCAAGCTGGACCCGAAGACCGGACATATTACAGGGTACAAGCTCGCCGACAAAGATGGTCTGGCCGTACGCACCCACGGAATTATCTCCGATCACAAAGGAAACCTGTGGCTGACCAACGGGAGCGAGGGAACCATGCTGAAGTTCGATCCCAAGACGGAAAAATTTCAGCGTTTTCCAAAGCCAGACAATCTGAGCAAAGGCGTTGGCGGAATGATTCAAGTAGATTCCAAAGGAAACCTGTGGACCACGCAGAGCAACGGAGCCTTCCGGCTCAATCCCGAAACCGGCGAATACACCGAATATAAATCCGTGACTCCCGGAGGAGAGCCGTACGGGATCACAATCGATGCGGAAGACAATGCCTGGTTCGCACAATTGCAAGCCGATAAGGTGGGCTTTGTGGATGGCCGCACCGGCAAGATCGGCGAAGTTGCGACCCCGCCGGTCGATGAGGAAGTCAATCCCAAGGACAGGGAAATTGCCGAGCGCACCGAGAAGATCAACAACGTTCCGGTAATTTACCAGGGCGGCCCCAGGAGGCTCGGCGCGGACCGGCGCGGGGACGCCGTTTGGGTCGCGGAATATTACGCGGGCAAGCTGGCGAAAATTGACATCCATACGAAAAAGCTAACCGAATACCGCCTGCCGAACCGTTATTCTCATCCCTATTCCGCCGTGGTCGATAAGAATCACATGGTCTGGATTAACCTGCAGAACGCGGATCGCATCGCGAAGTTCGATCCTTTCACGGAGAAATTTACGGAGTACCCATTGCCGTCGCTTGGAAGCGATTCCCGCTTTATCGACGTGGACGATTCCACCGATCCGCCGACCGTTTGGATACCGTATATACGCATCAACAAGATTGCTCGCGTACAATTTCGCACGGCGTCCCCAGCCAAATAATGCTTACAATCGCAAGGGAAGGAGCGACAGGGAAAATGACCGGAAGAAACACTCGTTGCCAGGACAACCGCGCGCAGGGTCTCGTCTCCAAGATTTGCTGTTTGATGCTGCTGGGAAGCGTTGTTTCGTATGGCACAGATCTCCTGGCTCAGGCTCGGCCCGCTTCCTCGGCGGGCGCATCGGCCACCTCGAACGAACAGCAGACAGCAGGCAGGCGATTGTTTATGCAAAACTGTTCCTTCTGCCACCTCCCTAAAGGTCGCAGTCCCAAGAGCACCGCGGAAGGAACCGCAATAGGTCCTCTGCTGAAAGGTATATTCCAAGGGGACAAAGCCCTTTCCGAACAAACTGTGCGGACCTTCATAATGCGAGGTATCCCTCAGAAGATGCCCGGCTTTCAATATGGTTTGGAACCGAAGGAAATCGACGCCATAATTACCTATCTGAAATCTCTCTAAACCATTTTCACAAATGGTATAGTCTATCCGAGCCGCGACAGTAATGGAGCGTCCACCCAGCAATGATTGGCCACCCAGCGTCCTGTGAAACTGCAATAAGCTAAAGAAGGGACGCGGATAGATGAGAGGAGCAGAAAAGTGAAGGCGACAAGAAGATCGTATTTAGGACTCGTGGCGGTCGGCTGTGCCGTGTTGCTGGGCGCGCCGCTTGCACGCATCAACGCCCAGCAGCCCGGTGACTCGGTGCGAGTCGACAGCGACGACATTGGTGGTGTGGTCGCCAGCGCGAAAGGGCCGGAAGCGGACGTCTGGGTGATTGCGGAAACTACCGATCTGCCGACCCGATTTATCAAAATCGTGGTTACCGACGATCGGGGGCGCTATCTGGTGCCCGACCTTCCGAAAGCGAACTATAGCGTATGGGTACGCGGCTATGGGCTTGTGGATTCGCCGAAGGTTCAGACTGCGCCGGGCAAGATTGTTAACCTGACAGCGGTGGTGGCGCCGAATCCGCGTGCGGCTGCGGAATACTACCCGGCCCTCTACTGGTATTCCCTGCTCCACGTGCCCGAAAAGAGCGAGTTCCCTGGGACAGGTCAGGGGGGTAACCACATCTCTGAGAAGATGAAGAGCCAGGCTCAGTGGCTTTGGCAGGTGAGGAGAGACGGCTGTGTCTCGTGCCATCAGTTGGGCAACAAGGCGACGCGCGAGCTCCCCACGGAGCTGGGGAAGTTCGACTCCTCCCTGGCCGCCTGGGAGCGGCGTATACAGTCCGGCCAGGCTGGCCCCGATATGATCCGGCGCCTGCCCGAAACGGGTTCGCGGTTGCTCGAGATGTATGCGGACTGGACGGATCGGATCGCCGCGGGAGAATTGCCGCCGGCGCCTCCCCGCCCCCAAGGAGTGGAACGCAATGTCGTCATCACCCAGTGGGACTGGTCCAAGGCGAACGCATATTTTCACGATGCCATCTCCACCGACAAACGAAATCCGGCACTCAACGCCAATGGGCTGATTTACGGCGTCCATGAGTTCAGCGCGGATGTCGTGAGCGTGCTGGATCCGATTCGGAACAAGACATGGGATATGCCGATAGCGCCGCGCGATCCGAACACGCTGGTCTCGTCTCCGCAGACCGGTTTCAAACCTTCGCGCTATTGGGGCACGGATGCGATATGGGATAGCCGGGCCGTCGCGCACAACCCGATGCTCGACGAGAAGGGCCGGCTCTGGATGACCTACAAAATCCGCCCGAACCCGAACCCGGCTTTCTGCAAGGAAGGATCGAGTCTTCCTTCCGCGAAGCTGTATCCGGTTGCCAATTCCGGCCGCCAGCTCGCCGTGTACGATCCGAAAACCGAGAAGTTCACATTTGTTGACACGTGTTTCGGCACTCATCACCTGTATTTCGCCGAGGATGCGAACCAAACGGTGTGGACCAGCGGCGGCGGCCAAGTCGTCGGCTGGCTGAACAGGAAGATGTTCGATGAAACGGGAGACGCGGAGAAGTCGCAAGGCTGGACCCCGCTCATCATGGACACCAACGGCAATGGCAAGCAGGACGCCTGGGTGGAGCCGGACCAGCCTCTCGACCCCGCCAAGGACAAGCGGATTGGCGAAGGCTTTTACGGTGTCCAGCCGAGCCCGGCGGACGGTTCCATTTGGGGATCGCTCCTCACCTTCCCAGGTGCGCTTGTTCGGCTGGTCCCCGGATCGAACCCGCCGTCTACCGCGCTCGCGGAATATTATGAGCCGCCGTGGAATAACCCGAAGGCTCCCGTGCAGGGATATGCGCCACGCGGGATGGATGTGGACCGCAACGGCGTTGTTTGGACCGTGCTTGCCAGCGGACATTTTGCCAGCTTCGACCGTCGTAAATGTAAAGGGCCGCTCAACGGACCGACCGCGACCGGGCAGCAATGCCCCGAAGGCTGGACGCTCTACCCGCTTCCGGGTCCGCAATTCAAAGGTCTCACCGAATCGGGAAGCGCCGAGGGCAGCTACTACGATTGGGTGGATCAGTTCGATACGCTCGGTTTAGGAAAGAATGTGCCCATCGCGATCGGCAATCAGTCCAGCGCGCTGCTGGCACTTTTGCCGGACACCGGCAAATTCGTTAACCTGACCGTGCCCTACCCTCTGGGATTCTTCGCTAAGGGGTTGGATGGCCGGATCGACGATTCCAAGGGCGGCTGGAAGGGCAAGGGAGTGTGGGTAACCTGGGGCACGCGCGCTTCGTTCCACGGCGAAGGCGGCAAGGACAATACCAGCAAGGTCGTGAAGTTCCAGCTTCGTCCGGACCCGCTCGCGAAGTGAAGTGAAGGGGTGCAATCAAAAGTGGGAGTCATCGGAGCCAGAATCTTTCAGCCCCGGATGGGGCGACAGATTCTAGCCCACGGCGTGAGCCGTCGGACCGGTGACCCCAAAATGGACCAAGCCCCGGAGGGGCGACAGATTGCCTCTTGGTTTTCTGTCGCCCCTCCGGGGC
>ORMF010193241.1_pt1 | contig 42198 bp, 54 predicted proteins | sample 1779871 | NCBI WGS metagenome assembly ORMF01 (sample SAMEA104232316, study PRJEB22302) | groundwater metagenome | biome: forest; feature: aquifer; material: groundwater | place: USA | collected 2011-08-07 | depth 5.4 m
CCTTTGTACGGCTCGGGCTTCTTCATCGCGCGGATGTCGGCGGCAAACTGTCCGACCAACTCTTTGTCGAAGCCGGAAATATCAAGCGCCCCCTTGTCGGCCTTAACCGTGAGTCCATCCGGGATAGCAACTTTGACCGGGTGAGAGAAGCCGAGCGCGAGGTTGAGCGTCTTGCCCTGCACATCCCACTTGTAGCCGACACCCTCGATAAGCAGTTTTTTGCTGAAGCCGCTGTTGACGCCGCCGATCATATTTTTTATATGAGAGGCAAAGGTACCGATGAGCGCGCGCGACTGCAAAGACTCGCCCTTCGGCGAAACCTGTACGCCGCCCTGGCCGACTTCGACTGTTACCATGCGATGAATCGGCCGCTGCAGCGTGCCCTTCGGACCTTTGACCATGACCAAACCGCCCGAAACGGTGACTTCGGTTTGGGCGGGTATAGCAATGGGGCGTTTAGCAAGTCTGGACATACAATTTAATTAGATACGGGCATAGCATTACCAAATTTCGAACAGGGCCTCTCCGCCGACGCGCTGCGCGCGAGCCTGCGCACCGGTCATGATGCCTTTGGGCGTTGAGAGTACGAGGAGACCGTGGCCCGCTCGTACGGGGCGGACGTCGCGCACGCCCATGTAGGTGCGGCGCGAGAGTTTGGAGAGACGCTTGACGCCGGTGATGACCGGGCGGCCGTTTTTGTACGAGAGTGGGATGGTGAGCGCGTAGTTCTTTTTATCCGGTGCGCCTACGTACCCCTCCTTCGAGAGGACGTCGGCGATGGCGAGCTTCATTTTAGAAAAAGGCACGGATACGGAAGTCTTCCCGACGCGGGAAGCGTTTTGTATGCGTATGAGCAAGTCTGCGATAGGGTCGTTTACCATACAATTAATTTAAGACGGGCATAGCATTACCAGGATGATTTGCGGACGCCCGGGATAAGACCCTCGTTGGCGGCCTCCCTAAAGCAGGTGCGGCACATACCGAAGTCGCGCATAAAGGCGCGCTTGCGCCCGCAGCGGAAACAGCGGCGAACCACCCGTGATTTAAATTTCGGGGGTTTATTAGAGCGTGCAACTGTTGATTTTTTTGCCATTTTTTAAGTGGATACCCTCTTAGCCTCAGGGGTTATGATTCTGCCGGTATCTTCGGCGGTGCGCCTCCGACCTATCAGAAAAAAGGAGCCCGATAGGGCTCAAAGGAATATAGCACTAAGGGTGGCAGAAAGCAAATTATTTGACATGCAACGTATTATAGGTTATATTCGTATTGGAAACAGAAACAGCTACGGAGTAACACAAGTGTCCAACGAAGACAGTAAAGACCAACTTCCCTATGGGGATGCGAGTCTTACAGAACTAGCCATCAAAGGTATCGAGGAGGGTATACTCCAACATGAGTATCGCGACAAAAAGCTCCCCGACCCCGATCCGCTTGAACTACGCCGGATAGCTAGGGAGCGCTACAAGAGCTCCAAAAAGAACGGCCCTGACGATTACCTCGGCTCCGCCAAGCAATAGTTCTTCCACCGAAATCAAAAAAACCCGCGCCACCTCGGCGCGGGATTTTTCTTTTTTATTATTTATTTTCTTCAAGCCACTTATTAACTTTCTCATTCATTTTTCTGTCTGCCTCCTCTTTGGTCTTACCCCATGTTTCAAACAAACCATGTTCGATGCTCCGTTTAGCAGCACTGCCGATCTCGCGAATATCAGCAGTAGCTACATATTTATTTTCTCCCAATGGCGGAATCAGATTCCTTACGATTATATTGTGATCATATCTCATAGTTGATTCGATTCCATTTTTTGGTTTACAAAAGCTGTAAATTCTTTATAAGAGACATCTTTGGGGATATGACCAGCACTCTCAATAAAACACATGGTTGTGCCAGGTGTGTTTATCATGCAATCACAATCCGCAACAATCCAGTTATCACGTGGAGCATTGCTTAGATTAACTTCCGTTAAATATTCAATGGCATTAATTTGAACATCGTTAACATCTCTATAACTAATCAAAACGAAGCATTTATTTAAGCTCTGATTATAGTGATTTAATTCATTAAAATTAGTGAAATTCGTTTTGTGTGCTACAGGGTTATTTTGTGCAGAATAAAGCTCTAGCCTTGCCTCATCTGCACAGCGCACTTGTGAATCGGTAATAGTTGGCGAAGCATTAACTACTTTTTGTTTTTGAGTTTGATTCCAGTAAATAAAAACTGCCACGGCTAGAATTACTAGCAATCCTATTTTAAACCAATCTTCTTTAATACCACCCCTCATATAGATTTATTGTTTCCAGTCATCATTCATTACTTTACCTATGTAGTAACTCGTAGAGTTAAAAGAGTCATTTGAATTATCAGTGTTGCTAATCTCAGTGGGGCCACCATATATAACTCCGTAGTTCTTTTTTCCCTTCTCTTTTGTTGCTGTGGCAAGTAAATCTCCCGTTTGACCATCAGAAAGATATTCACTGAAGTAGTCTCCACTTAAATTTGCTGACTGTACAGTTAATTGCACAAAACAGCGATTGGTCGTTGGGTTATAGTACGAATTTTGAGATTGTGAAAGGGCACTACCGATAGAGTTGTTGTCTAGAGCTTTTTGACCAAGAGCCGCACATTCTGATCGAAGATTAAATACTTCTGTAGATGTAGGTAAATTGTATGTGTGTTGTGTCTGGCTACTTCTATAACCACCATAATATGCCATGCCCCCTACGAGAATTAGTACGATTACTAAAATCAAATACCTGCTTATTTTTGGCATGAATAAAGTATACAACTATTTAGGCCGTGCGGTAGTACCACTATTTTTTATGATTAGGACTTCTTGAAAGAGACTCTGCAAAGACTTTTTAGCTCATAACTATTCTTTGGCGCCAAAATACAATCGTTCGTACAACTCTAGAATTCATAGGAACAACTCCGTGTGTGGCTAGTGTCGAAACGGAGAACACATTGACGCCAAGCAGCAGCCATCCTAATTGACACTTCATGTGGCCGCGGTAGTATTAGCTTGTGCCTGTGGGCGCAAGCCCCGTTCAGCGTAAGTTCGAAAGAACTCCATAAGTCTGAAGATCAGGCACACCAAAGTAGCCCCTCCGGGGGCTTTTTTGGTGCCTCTAAGCTTCCGGATCTGCATCAGCAAGATAGTCAGGGCCTCGGAAAGGCATGACGCTGTAAAAGTGCTTGGGGCCGTCCCCTACCCTCCTAATCACAACCTTAACGCATATATCCTTCCCAGGTTTTATTGGCAAGAGGGCTACAAAACACCAGTTTTCTATTGTTTTGACGACCCTGAATCCATCCCCTTTTTTTCTGCCTATGGGACCCACATATTTTCGATGTTGTTGCAGGGTGCCAGCCTTCTTAATAATCACAGGTGCAAAAACGAAAGATTTATAGCGACGTATTTGATCTTTCTTCAAACGCTCGGTGCCTGAAGTGTCATATTGTAAATGGTGAAACCCCTCAGAAGTAAATACTATTTCCTCTCCAAAATAAGGGCAACGTACAAGCTTTATGGCATCGTAAGACGCCTTAGTCTGCACCTTCAGTTGGGCACAATATTCTGCCTCAGTGTCTGCCATTGGCGCATAGTATACGCCAGTTGTATATTGGGGCAAGTAAAGAGAAGAAACCCTCGGCTTGAATCTGGGGTTTATTTTTTGCGTTCTAGGCTTTTTTGAACGGGAAGCCGAGGTGGCGGAGGTAGGCCTCTGCTACTTTTTTGTTTTTAGCGGTGGTTACCACCGTGACCGCCATGCCGAAGATGTCTTTGATATCCTCGTCGGCCGTCTCGGGGAAGACCGAGTGCTCTTTGATGCCGAGCGTGTAGTTGCCCATCTCATCTATTGCGGAAGTGACAAGGCCTTTAAAGTCCTTGGTGCGCGGGAGCGCGATGTGCACCAAACGGTTGATAAAATCCTCCGCACGCTTGCCGCGCAGAGTTATCTGGTAGCCTATTTTGTCTCCGATGCGGGTCTTGTAGGTTGAAATTGCTTTCTTGGCAGTGCGCGCGGCCGGCTTTTGACCGGTTATTTTGGCGAGGCGGTCCGCGACCAGCTCCACCTTGCCCTTGTCTTTGAGCATCTTGCCGACGCCGACCGAGATGACCACCTTTTCGATATGCGGCGCCTGCATGCGGTTAGTCCACCCAAAATCTTTTTTGAGCGCATCAAACGCGGTCTTCTGTTGTGTTTGTATAAGTTCCATTATTTTTTAGCGACCTTACTGGCATGTATCGGATGAAACTTCTCGATAATCTGGCCCGCTTGGCCGGCCTTGCGCGGCTTTTGGTGCTTGATGCGCTTGCCGACTCCCTCGACGAGAATCATGTTCTTTTTAGGGAAAGCGCGTGTCACCTTGCCGGTCTTGCCCTTGTCGACTCCTGAGATAATAGTAACCGTGTCGCCTTTTTTAACGTGAATAGTGTTCATATAATTTCTTTTTATATTGTCTAAAATAAATTTTAGACGACTTCCGGCGCGCGCGAGATTATTGTTTTGTACCCGAGGTCCTGCAGTTCGCGCGGAATGGGGCCGAAGATGCGGCCGGCTTTCGGTTCCTTTTTATCCTTGCCGCCCGTTTCGAGCACGACTACCGCGTTCTCGTCGAAACGTATGTAGCTGCCGTCTTTGCGGCGGAACGGCTTGCGCTGGCGCACCACGACGCCGATGAGCACGTCCTTTTTCTTGACCGCTTTGCGCGGCTCGGCGGTCTGTACGGAAAAGACAACCAGCTCCCCTATCTGCGCGTAGCGCTTTTTAGACGAGCCGGGTATTTTGAAAATGCGTCCGATCTTGGCGCCGGAATTGTCTGCAACGACTACGAGTGAGCGGTCTTGGATCATATTGGTTATTTATCGAACACTATCTCAAAGTGTTTCGTTTTGGAAAGCGGCCGGCACGAGCGGATGGTAACCATATCCCCCTCCTTGGCTTTGTTGCCGGGATTGTGCGCGGAAAACTTGGCGGTCTTCTTCATAAACTTTTTGTACTTGGGGTGTTTGACATAGCGGGAAACTGCCACCACCGCGGTGTTTTGCATTTTGTCCGAGACAACTGTGCCGCGGAGTTCTTTCTTCCCCGACGCTCCGGTCGGGGTCCCGACCTTGCGTCGGGATTGAGTTATTTTAGTAGTTTCCATATTATTTTTTATTGACCGCAGTGAGTTGTGTCAGCGCGCGGGCGATATCTTTGCGCAACTTGCTTGCCTGCTTTACATCACGGTTTTTACTACCGGCGACGTTAAAACGCAAGGTGCGGAGCTCCTCGCGCTTGTCATTAGCAAGTTTAGAGAGTTCCTCGGCGGAGTGGGTTTTGAGATCAAGTTTTTTCATATATTTAAATATTTAAATTTTCAAATATTTAATGTACCCGTGCGACAACCTTAGCTTTGAGCGGAAGTTTTGCGGCGGCCTTCTTGAGAGTCGCGATAGCAAGGACATCTCCAACGCCGTCCACCTCAAACAGGACGCGACCCGGCCATACCTGCACCTCGTATCCTACCGGGTCGCCCTTGCCCTTGCCGAGCTTAACCTCCGGCGGCTTTTGTGTAAACGGCTTATCGGGGAAGATGCGCACCCACAACTTGCCGGTCTTGCCGAGATTTCTTGCTATGACTTTGCGGGCGGACTCTATCTGATTGGAGCGCACGCGCGCCTCGGTGATGGCTTTGAGTCCGTGCGAGCCGAACGCAACGGTAACACCCCTGGTCGCGAGCTTAGGGCTCTTGGGGTTGCGGCGCATGGTGTGCGACTTGCGGAATTTTACTTTTTTAGGAAACAACATATAGGTTTATTTTAGAATCTTTTTTATTTATCTTTGCCGCTAGCGGCAAAGATATCACCCTTGTACACCCACACCTTGATGCCAAGTACGCCGAGCGGCAGGTTGGCGCGCTCCTTGTGGAAGTCGACGTCCGCGCGGATGGTCTGGAGCGGCACGCGGCCCTTCTTTAGGGTTTCGGTGCGCGACATGGAGCCGCCGCCGAGCATGCCGGAGAGCGTGATGCGCACGCCTTTGACATCGCGGTTGGCCATCACCTTTTCGATAGTCTGTTTGAGCACGCGGCGGAACGGGAGGCGCTTCTCCAAGCTCTCGGCGACCATGTACGAAACGATGGCGGCGTTGCTCTCGGGGCTGCGTATCTCCTCGATGTCGAGCTTGATTTCGGGCACTGCGAGCTTTTTGCTCGCCAAAAACTTGGCTATAGAGTTGCGCAGTTTCGTCGAACCCTCTCCGCTCCGGCCGATGATGAGGCCTGGGCGGCTTGTCTTGATGATGACGCGCAACACTTTGCCGCGCTCGAGCTCGATACCGCCGACATACATGCCGCGCAGCTCCTTAAACAAAAACTCGCGCAGCAAAACGCCCGCCTTGAGGTTCTCCAAGTAAGCGGGGCCGGTGGCAAACCAGCGGTGGCGCCAATCACGCAGGATGCCGAGGCGGTGTGCAAATGGATGTACGACTTTAGACATAAAATTATTTGGAAGCTTGAGCGGTCTTCTCCTTTTTAGGAGCTTTTTTGGCCAAAGAAAGGGTGATGTGGCTGGTGCGCTTGAGTATCTGCGCGCCTTTGCCGCGCGCGCGAGGCATCATGCGCTTAAAGACCATCCCGCCGTTGACCTCTATTTTAGAGATGTACAGGTCAGCGGCGGAAACATCTTTGGCGTTGCTGGCGGCCGACTTGATGAGTTTGGCCATGGGCTCGCTGCCGCGCTTGGGGAGCATGGTCAAAAGTGCGAGCGCATGCGTAACCGACTTGCCGCGCACAAGGTCGGCAATGAGCCGCACTTTGCGGGGCGCTTGGCGATAGTTTGAAAGTGTAGCAGTTGAAGCGGTCATACTTGTTTTATTTTTCCCTACGGTCATGTTATTTGGCGGGAGCGGCGGCCTTTTTGGCGCCGGCGGCATCAGCGGCGGCCTTGGCGGCCTGTGCGGATGCAATCTCGGCCTCCTTGGCTTTGGTCTCCATCTCCTTCTGCATCTTGCCTCCGTGGCGGATGAACTTCTTGGTCGGGCTGAACTCGCCCAGGCGGTGGCCGACCATGTCCTCGCTTACCAACACCTCGATATGGGTCTTGCCGTTGTGGACGCCGAATTTAAATCCGACCATCTCCGGAGCAATCTGCGAGCGGCGCGCCCACGTCTTAATAAGCTCAGCGGTCTGAGGCTTCTTGCCCTCAATTTTCTTGAGGAGCTTTTCGTCGACGTAGGGTCCTTTTTTAAGACTTCGAGCCATAATCCAATATAAATTCCCCTGTCCGCAATAGGCAGAAGAGCGCCTAAGCCTTGCGACACGGGAGTGCACATAATGTACCGCAAAGCCCTTACAAGTGCAACCCGCCTTGTAAAAATATGCCCTTGTGGCATAGTAGCTCCAGACGACCCTCAAACAACCGGAGACAACGATGGCAGTAGATATCAGCAAATTTGCGCCCCATGTGCAAACCGCAATCAAGATAATCGATCTTCCTGGCGATGCGCTCAAGCGCGCGGAGGCCGGCCGAGACTGGCTTGACAAGAATGGGCCGCTCGACTGGCGTCTGCAAATGATATCCATCTTTAACGGCAATGTCAGTTCAAATGTGGTAACGGCGCGCAACGACGAAAATGCTCTCGCACTTGCCCTGCGCCGGATGGACACCTACAAAGGTTATGATGGTCGGGTTACTTGGGCGACGCTGATGGCGACGCCCGCCATAATGAGCCTACACGATGCGGAGCGCCGAGGGTTCCAAGAAAAACGACACGCCGTCCCGGACAATGTTTTCATCAACGAATATACCGACTCATTGTTCCTCGATGATGCGTGGGCGACAGTGCTCGGCAACTATCACACCCGTTTCGGTCAGCCGGTTGATTCATATCCGCCAGAGCTCGAAGCAGTACTACTTGCGCATCCGGCTCATCGTCATCGCCGCGTCGCGGCCTAAACGCAGAACGCCCCGGAATCCGGGGCATTTTTTCTTTTTTGTCTGAAACCATAACCTAAGCTATAGCTACACACATGGTTTAGGATTATTTTATTGCTTCTGGCCGCGCTTGCCTACCTTGCGGCGGGAGACGATGAGGTAGTTGGAGTACTTTTTCGGCGTGCGGGTCTTTTGGCCCTTGCCGGTCGGCTTGCCCCATGCCGACTTGGCGCGCCTGAGTCCCCTGCCCTGGCGGCCCTCGCCGCCGCCGTGCGGGTGGTCTACCGGGTTCATCGCGGTGCCGCGGACCGTCGGGCGGATGCCCAGCCAGCGGCTGCGGCCCGCCTTGCCGATGGTGCGCAGGTGGTGCTCGTCGTTTGAAACTTCGCCGATGGTCGCCCAGCAGGTCTCGAGCACTTTGCGGATTTCGCTGCTTGGCATCTTAAGGTCGGCGTAGCCCTGGTCGCGCGCGATGAGTTCGATGGAGGTACCGGCCGAGCGCGCGAGCTTGCCGCCGTTGCCGGGTTTTATTTCTACATTGTAGATAAACGCGCCGATGGGAACATTTTTGAGCGGCATGCGGTTGCCCGGTGTTGCGGCGGCGTTTTCTGAAGTCTCGATAGTCGAGCCGACTTTGACCGACTGCGGCAAAAGCGCGTAGCGGCGCTCGCCGTCTTTGTAGAGCAAAAGGCCGATAAAGCCGGAGCGGTTCGGGTCGTATTCCACTGTTTCGACAACAGCAGGAACCATCTTTTTGTAATCAAAGTCGATGTCGCGGAAAAGGCGTTTGTGTCCGCCGCCTTTGTGGCGCACCGTAATGCGGCCGGCGTTGTTGCGGCCAAAGTCGCGCTTGCCGCCTTTTGTCAGCGCCTTGTGCGGCTCATTGGTGGTGACCTTCCCCTTAAAGGTAACGGTCGTCATGTGGCGGCGGGAGTCTGTGTAAGGTTTGTAGGATTTCATACGGATGTATTATGCCAAATCGATTTTATCGCCCTTCTTCAAAAAGACATAGGCCTTTTTACCGCCGGCGGTGGTGCCCATGCGGTTGGTGCCGCGGGTCACAACGCGCTTGCGCGGTATCGCAAGCAGGGTCACCTTGCGCGGCGAGACTTTGTAGATTTCTTTAATCGCGGCGGCGATGCTTTTTTTGTTGGCGTTTTTGGCGACGTTAAAAGCGTACGCACCGGCCTCGGCGAGATAGGCGCCCTTTTCGGTGACGCGCAGCGATATGATGACGTGTCCTGAGTGCGATTTCATGTTTAAAAATTTAAATATTTAAATCTACTTTGTTTTCTTGCCGAGCATCTCGACTACCTCTTTCGGCGACGCGATAACGAGATATTTGGCGGAGAGTATGGAGAGCGGGTTGAGGTTGCGCGCCTCTTCGACGGAAATGTTGCCGAAGTTGCTGAAGGATTTGATGGTGGCGACATTGCGCGACGGGAGCGCGATGAGCGCGGCGTTCTTTTTCTTCATAAATCCGGAGAAGTTCTTGCCCAATGCCGCGAGGACAGCCTTGCCCGCAGAGGCCTTCGGCGCCTGCATCTCGATAGAGTCGACAAAAATAACTTCGCCGTCTTTGTACTTGCGCGAGAGCACGGTCAAAAGGGCCTTGGCCGCCATGGTGCGGTTAATTTTCTGCGCATAAATTTTATCCTTGCGGGGGCCGTGGGTAACGCCGCCGCCCTTCCAGATAGGAGAGCGCGATGAACCGTGGCGGGCACGTCCGGTGCCCTTCTGCTGCCAAGGCTTTTTGCCGCCGCCGCGTACCTCGCCGCGGTCTTTGGTATGCGCAACGTTCGGGCGCGCATTGGCCTGCATGGCGAGCACCACCTGGTGCACCAGGTCGGCGTTCCATTTGAGGCCGAAAATATTTTCAGGCGCGTCGAAATTCCCCACTGTTTCGCCCTTCATGTTGTAAAGTTTTGATTCCATAAAAAATTCTTATTTTTTACCCTGAGCTTGTCGAAGGGTTGCTTCGTTGCCGCGGATTTCCACCACGGTACCTTTGCGGCCCGGCACCGCACCGGAGATAACGATCTCGTTGGTTTCCGGATGCACCTGCAAAACCGACAGGTTGCGCACCGAGACGCGGTCTTGGCCCATGCGGCCGGCCATGCGCATACCCTTGGCAACGCGGCCTCCCGCACGACCGCCGCCGCCGCCGATGGAACCCGGAGAGCGCTCGGAGTGCTTTTGGCCGTGCGAACGCGGACCGCCGTGGAAGCCGTGGCGCTTAACCACGCCCTGGAAGCCGCGGCCTTTGGAGATTGCCGAAACAGTGACCTTATCGCCGACCGTAAAAATCGAAACGTCGATAGTCGAACCAACCTCAGGAAAGGTGGTGTCGGGTGTGCCGCCGCGGGTCGTGGGACGCGGGCGCATCTCGCGGAACACCTTGAGCGCCTTGCCTTTGGTGTGGCCGAGCTGTGCTTTATTAACATGCTTGTTCGTCGTATCACCGGCACCGACCTGCATGGCGGCATAGCCCTCCTTTTCGGCAGTTTTAATCTGCGTAACGAGGTTAGGGGTAGCGTTAATGACGGTCGCGGCAAAGGCCATACCCTCTTCGGTATATACAGTCGTCATTTTGCCCTTTGTTCCAAGGATGAATTTCATGTTGTTGCCTATTGGTCCCTATTTCGATTGGGCTAAAGCCCTGGGGGACATGGCCAACGCTATTTCTGCGTTGGAGAGACTATACCCTACCCATAATTTTTATGCAAGAAAAAAGTTGGGGCGGCGGTTTTACCCGCCGCCCCGGGCAAGAGAGTTTGAGTCTCTTGCCGTGTGCGGACCCAGCAAGGAACCGACACTTCCTCATTGTAACAAAAAACCACTTCAACAAAACAGTATGAATAAATATCCTATAGGACAACTAATCATACACGGCTATTCGAGACCAAAGTGTTGGCGGAGTGGAAGATCATACTCGATGGCTTCAGCAACAACGTACAGAACATCTTTGCCTATTTTAAAATCAGCTTTTAGTAGCGTAACCAAATCCTCGGCATCGTATGGATAGACCCACACACTGTCCTGTAATCGGTAGAAGCCCATGTTTACGAGCGATGCGCGGATTTGACTGCGTACGCGCCGGCGAGTTTCGGGAATATCAAAAATAAGCATGCGCCATTTTTTGTCCCAACGCTTTGGTTTTTTAGGCACCAGTTTCCCCTCCCCGAGCATGGCGGCATATCGCTCCCCTTTTTTGGTCAGACGTACTCGTTTTCCTTTACCACTGTCCTCTAGAGCCACGTATCCAAAACGTATAAGGCGACTGAGTGATTTTTCTACCCCTTGGCGCTTTTGGCGAAGGTTGATAAGTCCGAGCTTCCCTAGTGCACCGAGTACATTGGGGGCAATTAAGGCTACAGCAAGGCCGCCGGTAACAGCGAGCGTAGTGATTACCGCCTTGTTAATTTTGGTTTTTCGTATCCGCGCTCTTACTCCCAATTCTATCTCCCCCATACACCATAATCATACCTCCGTATGAATAAATCTCCTATAGGACAACTGTTCATACTCTTTTTATTTTATTTTTATGCAAGAAAGTGGGCGGCGTGGTGATAACACGCCGCCCTCCAGGGACAGTCTAGCGAACCCTGGGCCAGGCGACAGTTAGCGAACGCCCGAGCAGACCTACTTTAGCACAAAAAAATCCCCTTTCGGGGATTTTTCTTAATAGCATTTAGACTTTACACCATTTTGACGTCTATCGTCACTCCGGATGGGAGGGAGAGGTTTGTGAGAGCCTCTATCACCTTCGGAGACGGGTCGAGGATGTCGATGACGCGCTTGTGGATGCGCATCTCAAACTGCTCGCGCGCATCTTTGTAGATGAAGGTTGAGCGGTTGACCGTGTACTTTTTTATTTCGGTCGGAAGCGGAATCGGGCCCGCAACCTTGGCATCGTACTTAAGCGCCGTGTCGAGGATTTGCTTTACCGACGCGTCGAGCACCTTGTGCTCGTACGCGCGCACTTTGATGCGAAGTTTTTGCGGCGCCACTGGAACAGTGGCTTTTCCCCGACGCTTTGGTCGGGGCCCCGACCCTTTGGCGTCGGGGTTAGCGCGTGGTTTCCCGCCTCGACTCGACGTCTGCGGCGAGGCGGGTGCTGCGGGTTTTTTAGCTTTTGTAGCTACTGTTGGCATCTTTTTTATTTTCTAAATTGCAAGCAATTTATGCAATTACTTTAGTGACAACGCCTGCGCCGACCGTCTTGCCGCCCTCGCGGACTGCAAAGCGCGTCTGCGCCTCGAGCGCCACCGGCGCTACGAGTTTAACCTTAAAGGTTACGGTGTCGCCCGGCATGACCATCTCGGTGCCTGCGGCAAGCGTTACTTCGCCGGTCACGTCCGTGGTGCGGACGTAGAATTGCGGCTTGTATCCGGAGAAGAACGGCGTGTGGCGGCCGCCCTCGTCTTTGGTGAGCACATATACCTCGCCTTCAAACTCGGTGTGCGGATTAACCGAACCCGGCTTGGCGAGCACTTGGCCGCGGTGTACGCCGTCTTTGGCGGTACCGCGCAAGAGGATGCCGGCGTTGTCGCCTGCCTGGCCCTCCTGCAGCTGCTTGTTAAACATTTCGATTCCGGTGACGGTCGTTTTGGTTGTTGGTTCAAGACCGACTATCTCGATTTCCTCGCCTACTTTGACGATACCGCGCTCGATGCGTCCGGTAACGACGGTGCCGCGACCTTCGATGGAGAAGATGTCTTCTACCGGCATAAGGAACGGCTTGTCGAGCTCGCGTACCGGCATCGGCAGGTAGGTGTCCATGGTATTAACGAGCTCAAGAACTTTCTTGGCCCATTCATCATTAAGACTCTTGGCTTCAAGCGCTTTAAGGCCTGAACCGCGGATAACCGGAGAGTCGGTGTAGCCCTGTTTTACCAGGAGCTCCTTTACTTCCTCCTCGACGAGGTCAATAAGGTCTTTGTCATCAACCATATCTACTTTGTTGAGGAATACAATGATCTTCGGCACGCCAACCTGGCGCGCAAGGAGGATGTGCTCACGGGTCTGGGGCATTGCGCCGTCAGTGGCGGCGACCACGAGAACTGCGCCGTCCATTTGGGCGGCACCGGTGATCATGTTTTTAATATAGTCGGCGTGGCCTGGCGCGTCGATGTGCGCGTAGTGGCGGTTAGGAGTCTCGTACTCGCTGTGGTGGAGCGCGATGGTAATGCCGCGCGCCTTTTCCTCGGGAGCGTTGTCGATACCGTCGACGCCCTCGACGCGAGCGCTGTAACCCTGCGCCTTTGCCATATCAAGCACATGGAGAATAGACGCGGTGAGCGTCGTCTTGCCGTGGTCGACGTGGCCGATGGTGCCGACGTTCATATGCGGCTTAACTCTTTCAAATGTTGCCATAGATACTATGTTGTTTACGAACTAATAATTAACGTCTCATTCAACAAACCGACACAGAAAAGCACGCCACTGTGTATTGCGTACCACTATATAGGAGGCTACAAAATTGTGCAACTATTGAGTGCTCTTTATAACCACCCCGTCATAACCGTAATCGTTACTGTGCCGACGGTCTGTCGCGCAGGCATCATCTGCGCGCAGGCAGCTCCCGGCGGGGCATTGCACACGAATTGCGGCTGAGAGAACAGCGTTGCCGTGTACGTGCCGTTTGATGTGTACGAGTGATTTGCAACCCACGAGCCGCGTTGCTCACAAGTGCTTCCAAACGTGCACGCGCCTGCGGTAAGGAAGGCGCTCATCGGCCCGCCCGTACCGTCGCCAAATTCGACGGTGTACTGTCCGTTTTGCGTACTGCTGTTGTAGGGATAGCTGAAGTTTACGTTGAGCGGAGCGTAGCCATAGGCGGGATACGCGGAGAAGGTACTTGTTTGTGTGTTATTGCTTACGACAACAGACGCGCTTGCTTGCGCCGAGCCATAATCGTTTGAAACGTAAAATGTCGGGTTGTAGGTGCCGGCAGTTTGGTACGCATGCGTAAAAGTGGCGGACGTTTGGATGTTTGTCTGCGCCTGTTGCGCGGAACCTGCGGACGTTCCCCATCCCTCATCGCCCCAGACTACCGAGTAGCGCAACTGCGTGCCTGACGGAGCCGATGCATGCACGGTCCATGTCCCCGTCTGTCCGACCGAGAGCGAGGTCGGCGCGTCAAGGCCGTTTATCGACGGTACGCCTCCGACAGTTGTGCCGCCAGTTACGGTAATCGTGACGGTGCCGATAACGCCGCAATTGGTGAGGGCAATGCAATCCATTGCGTTGTTGCGGAGTGTTGCGGAGTAGGTGCCGTTGGATGTGTAGGTGTGCTCTGCAGTGGGTTGTCCACATGCACTAATCAAACCGCCTGGGCAATTATTTTGTAATGTAGAACTTTGCCCGTCGCCAAAGTCAACCGAATATACATTCGACCATTCGACTCCCGCGCGAAATACAACGCGTAGCGGAGCGACTCCGTAAGTTGGCGATGCGGAGAAGGTGACGTTTGTACCGCCGCCGCATCGGCTTTGCCACGCGGCCCTGGTTTTGTTGCCATACGTACCGAAGCCGAAAGTATTTGAAGGAATGCCGAGCCATGTTTGGAGCTGTGACACTCGTCCGCCGGAGTCGTCGTCGAAATCGCCGTATTTGAGGTCGGCAAAGGCGCTGCACGACTGCGAGCCGGAGGAAGAGCCACCAAGCGCGACACTGACATTATTGATGACACTTTGGTCAGCGCCGAAGGACTGCAAGAGTCCGACGATTGCTTGTACTTGAGCAGAGGTAAGCGTGGACGCCTGAGCCGGAGCTACGATAGAAAACGTGAGCGCAAGCCCGAACAATACGCCGGCACCGCCTAATAAATACTTTTTCATATGATAAATACGCTCGGAATTAGACTGTTAAAGCCCTGGCAACAGTATATAACACCCTACAACCTATAAGACGAATGAACACAGAAAGCCTTACGGGCTAAGCTACTTTCTCCCTGCAATGATGGTCGCCGCGATGTTGGGCGGGACGATTTCGTAGTGGTCAAATTCCATGGTGAAAGCAAAACCTATCCGAACAATTGCTTTAGACGGCGGTATATCTTGTCATCACCACGCCTGTCTATCAGTGGGACTTTCAAGACGTCGTTTTCTACTAAATAGACGATACGGTAGTCGCCAGACCGAAGACGGCGGAGCGGCGCATATCCTTCCAATTGTTTCGAGCGCGTGGGCAGTGGGTCATCCGCAAGCATAAAAATCCTTGCGGAAATCTGTCGTTTGTGTTTTGCAGAAACAGTCTCAAGAAACTTACGCGCTTCGAACCAAATATCAATCTTCAGCATGGAGGATCTTACGAAGATACGCCTCGCTCTCTTTTACTCCGAGTGATTTGCTTGTGTGCATAATCTCTTGTGCACGTATACCAAGATAGAAGTCCTCAATAGTCTCCATATCGGACGGAGAAATAACAAATGCGACGGCGCGACCCCGGCGTTTTATAGTAACGGGCCGACGCTGTGCGGCATCAATCATCTTGCCGAAGCTGTTCTTCGCATCGCTTGCGTCAAATACTTGCGTCTCTAATTTGCTCATGTATCCATGATAGCCCAACTGGCTAATTCGTCAACCTACTGAAAACAGCCTTTATCATATCTTAATTATATACCCTATTTTCTCCCCGCGATGATAGTTGCCGCGACGTTGGGCGGGACGATTTCGTAGTGGTCGAATTCCATAGTAAACGATGCTCGGCCTTCGGTCATCGAGCGCAGAGCGGTCGTGTAGCCGAACATTTCTGACAGCGGTACCTTGGCTTTGACCGCGCGCGCCAAACCGCGTTCCTCCATGCCCTCTATCTGTCCGCGCTTGGAGTTGAGAGAGCCGGTAATATCACCCATGAACTTTTCAGGCACTACAACTTCAACTTTCATAATCGGCTCAAGCAAGACCGCCTTAGCTTGGCGCACCGCCTCCTGGAAGCCCATCGATGCCGCGATTTTGAAGGCAATTTCGGATGAGTCGACATCGTGGTAAGAACCGTCGTAGAGCTCGACGGAAATGTCCACCATTTTGAAGCCGGCCACAAAGCCGCGTTCCATCGCCTCGCGCACGCCCTTTTCCACCGGACCGATAAACTCGTTCGGCACCACGCCGCCCTTGATTGAGTTGATAAACTCAAAGTGGTCCTCGCGGGTAACGTTTTTGCTGATTTTTTTGTCAGGGTTGACCGGCTCAAGCGGTTTGATACGCAGGCGCACGTGGCCGTACTGGCCCTTGCCTCCCGTTTGTTTGATGTACTTCCCTTCCGCCTCGGCGGCCTCCGTAATGGTTTCGCGGTAGGCAACCTGCGGCTTGCCGACATTGGCCTCGACGCCGAACTCGCGCTTCATGCGGTCAACCAAAATTTCCAGATGCAACTCGCCCATGCCGGCGATGAGCGTTTCCATGGTCTCCGGATCGGTCGACACTTTAAAGGTAGGGTCCTCATCTGCCAATTTCTTCATCGCCATGCCCATCTTCTCTTGGTCAGCCTTGGTTTTAGGTTCGATGCGCAGCGAAATAACCGGCTCGGGGAATTTAATCTGCTCAAGCTGTATAGGGTTTGCCTCATCACAGAGCGTGTGGCTGGTGCGCGTGTCTTTAAGCCCCACCGCGGCGGCTATTTCGCCGGCAAAAACTTTTTTTACCTCCTCGCGCTGGTTGGCCTGCAGGCGCACGATGCGGCCGAGACGCTCTTTAGAGCCGGTGGTCGAGTTGTACAGGTACGAGCCGGCCTCGATGGTGCCTGAGTAGACGCGGAAGAAGGTCAGCTGGCCGACAAACGGGTCCGCCTGGAGCTTGAATGCGAGCGCGGTAAAGGGCTCGGAGTCGTCGGCGTGGCGGGTAACCTCCTCGCCCGTGTTGGGGTTGATGCCTTTGATCGGCGGCATGTCGAGCGGAGAAGGCAAAAGGTCGACAACCGCGTCGAGCACCAGCTGTACGCCCTTGTTTTTAAGAGCGGAGCCCGTGTAAACGGGGAAGATTTTGTTGGCGATAACGGCCTTGCGCAGCGTCGCTTTAAGCTCCTCCATCGTCGGCTGTTTGCCGTCGAGGTACGAGGTCATGAGCGCATCGTCGTGTTCGACAATCTTTTCCACCAACTCGGCGTGATATTTGGCCGCATCGGCCTTCAGATTTTCCGGGATTTCGTACTCGGTCACAACACTGCCCATCTCGCCTTCAAATTTGTAGGCCTTCATCGTCAAAAGGTCGACGACGCCGTCAAAACCGGCCTCGGCGCCTACCGGCAACTGCATGCGCACCGCGTGCTTGGTCAGACGGTCGAGGATCGAGGCGTAGGACTTTTCAAAGTTGGCGCCCATGCGGTCCATCTTGTTGATAAAGCAGATACGCGGAACGTTGGCCTCGTCGGCATAGCGCCAGTTGGTCTCCGACTGCGGCTCGACGCCGGCGACGCCGTCAAAGACGACGACCGCGCCGTCGAGCACGCGCATGGAGCGCTTAACCTCTACGGTAAAGTCGATGTGCCCAGGGGTGTCGATGATGTTAAAGCGGTATTTCTTGGCGAGATCTTTTTTATCCGGCTCGTTGGTTTTAGTCCAAAAACAGGTAATGGCGGCGGCCGTGATGGTGATGCCGCGCTCGCGCTCCTGCTCCATCCAGTCGGTGGTGGTCTTGCCCTCATGCACCTCGCCGATTTTGTGCTGGGAGCCCGTGTAATACAAAACGCGCTCAGACGTGGTGGTCTTGCCGGCGTCGATGTGCGCAATGATGCCGAAGTTGCGCAGCTTTTCGAGAGGATAGTCGCGGTTCATAAATAAAAAAATCCCTAACTATTTAGTTTTACCACGCGAAGTGGGCGAAGGCTTTGTTGGCCTCGGCCATGCGGAGTGTGTCCTCTTTCTTTTTTATTGCGGAGCCTTCGTTGTTGGAAGCAAGCATGAGTTCTGTGGCGAGCTTCTGCGCCATCGGCTTGCCTTTACCGCCGCGGGCGGCGTTGAGTATCCAGCGGAACGCGAGCGCCTGCTTGCGCTCGGCGCGCACCTCGCGCGGCACCTGGTAGTTAGCGCCGCCGACGCGGCGGGAGCGGATTTCCATCGCGGGACCGACATTGCGGATAGCGGCCTCAAAAAGCTCAACCGGGTTTTCCACCTTGGCCTTCTCCTTAATTATTTCAAACGCATCGTACACAACCTTGCGTGCGGTCGACTTTTTGCCGTCCCACATCACCGAGTTGATGAACTTTTCCACGCGGTGAGAGCCGTACTTAAGGTCGACACCCGGGACATTTCTATTTTTAACTGGTCTACGCATTGGTTTATATTTGAATGTTTAAATATTTAAATTTATTTCGCGTCTTTAGGGCGTTTGGCACCGTAGCGCGAGCGCGACACGCGGCGCTTGTCCAGCCCGGCGGCGTCGAGTTTGCCGCGCACGATAGTATAGCGGACGTTGATGTCCTTTACGCGGCCGGCGCGCAAAATCACCACCGAGTGCTCCTGCAGGTTGTGGCCCTCGCCCGGGATGTAGGCGGTAACCTCCATGCCGTTGGTCAGGCGCACGCGCGCGATTTTGCGGATGGCGGAGTTCGGCTTCCTAGGCGTGGTGGTCGTCACTTTAGTGCACACGCCACGCTTGAAGGGTGAGGGATAAAAGACCGGGCGGTTTTTGAGCGTGTTGAATCCGCGCGCCAATGCAGGCGACTTGGTTTTAGACTTGAGTTGTGTGCGTCCTTTGCGGACGAGTTGTGATATGCGAGACATTTAACTAAAAGAAAACGCCCTGCGGCGTTGGTACCAATCTATCTTATATAGAGGCCCCTGTCAAAAGGGTAAACAGTTTAAACAGAAATACCGAGAAATAGGGGGACAAAAAGTAGAAAATTACTAATATAAGGAGCGTGCCGGAGAAGATGCCCAAGCGCTCAAAATTTAAACGGACGGAAGCGTATCCCCTCTCGAGCGACGGCGATACCATGCCGAGCAGAGTCGAAAGCACTTTCGAGCCGTCCAGCGGCGGTATCGGCAGGAGGTTAAAGAGCGCCAACAGCATATTGACATAAACAATAATAGCGAAAGCCGAAATAAGATCGGGACCAAGCTGAGCGCCGGAAAACCGGATAAGAAACCCGAAGATGAGCGCGAGCAAGATGTTGGTGCCAGGGCCTGCAAAGGCAACCAAACCCTCGCCGTATCTCCCGCGCAAGTTGTACGGATTGTACGGCACCGGCTTGGCGTAACCTATCAGTATCGGCGCGTGGGTAATCAAAAGGAGCGCCGGTAGGATGACGGAGCCGAGCGGGTCTATGTGGCGCAGCGGGTTAAGAGTGAGTCTTCCCGCCAAACGCGCGGTCGGGTCGCCAAGCCAGTTGGCCATATGACCGTGCGCCACCTCGTGGAGGATGACGGAAAATATAAGAACGACTAGGCCGAAGATAATGTCTATTTGCATGACGTACAAACTATGGTAGCATATTGCCACTAAGATTCATCTTAGATTCAAAACAGAATCCTATGGCAAAATCTTGCGCAATAACTAAAAAGACCTCGATCGTCGGCGGCGGCTACAGCAACCGCATCCGCGCGACCAAGTTCAACCCGACGGGCTCGGTCCGCAAGCAGGTCAACCTGCAGAAAAAGCGCATTTTTGTGCCGGAGCTTAACCGCACGGTCACTATCACTGTCTCCACGCAGGGTTTGCGCACCATAGCCAAAAACGGCGCCTACAAAACCCTCAAAAAAGCCGGCCTCATCTAGATAATAAAAGTTGTACGGTTTTTGGACCCGTGTCCAACTCTTGTACAACTTTTTTCAGTTTGCCCAGCTTGCATATTTTTGTTTGATGCGGGAAACGTCGCTTTTATCGAGCACTTTGTAAATAGCGGTCCAATCGGCCGCGATTTGTTTTTGCGCCGCGGCGAGATCAACATTACCGGCACATACCTGCTCTTGCAGATAAACTTCTACAACGTCTTTTTCTTTAAATCCCGGCTTCGGCTCTGCCGCTTCGGGAAAAAGGTTCGCCGCCGAGTTGTCTCCGCCGATTGCGAGCGGTATAAGGTGGTCGAGTTCATACGCTCCGCTTACCTGAGGATACACGATGCTGTATGCGGCAAAAAGTTGCTTGCGCAGTTTCGTGCTTACACTACGTACGCTCTTGCTATACCCAGAGACGCAAATTTTTTCGACAGTTGCGTCGGCAAACACCGAACCTGGCGTGCACGCACGATCCGGTAACGGGCCGGCGATGGTGCAACCGGTGGTTTTGCTACGCGGTTGGAGCGGACTTTGTCCCGTTGCAAGTAATGCCGAGACGCGCGTGAGGCTTGTGCTTTGCTCTATTGCCTGCATGGCGGCCGACGGCAGTCCTTTGCCGTCGGTGCCATAAAAATACGGCCCCAGCACGACGCTCCACACGCCGGCGCAAAAAAGAAAAAGCGCACCGACTATAAATAGTGGTGCGCTTTGTGGGACTTTCATCCCGATATTTTACCGCGTTTCGGCGATATGGAAGAGACGCTCTTCCATCGGTTCGCCGTTGGCGCGGACGAGCCTGTCGCCCTTGCTAGCACGGTTGGCGCGCTGTTGTGGTTCCTCGACAGTCCCTTTGATTGTCCAGGAACCGGTCTGGATGACGACACGCTGTCCCGGTACGAACTCCGGCTTGGCAACCTTGGTGCCCGACTGTGGTAGTCCGGCAAACATGAGGCCCGCACCAAATACTGCAACGGCAAGCAAAGTCAAAGCAAACCTGCGCATGATTTCCTCCCCAGGGATATAGCAAAAACTCACTTCTGCCGTCAGAATAACATATAATGCTATACTAGCAAGCATGCAATACCAAGAAAAAAAGTTCAATGTACCCGCGCTCGACGGCCTGTCTAAAGCGTCCGTTGACGCGCATCTCGGCCTCTATGCCGGCTATGTTAAAAACTTTAATGCAATATCAGGCCTGTTGTCAGAATATGCAAAAGATTCAGAAAAAAATGCGCATGCGCTTGCGGAATTAATCCGACGCCGCTCGTTCGAGTTCGGCGGCATGCGCCTGCACGAGTTGTACTTCGGGCAGTTTGAGGGAAGTCCGACTTCCCTCACAACAGGCGGTGCATTCGCTCACCAAATAGAGGCCGAGTATCACAAATTTGAGTACTTTATCGCGATGTTCCGCGCAATCGCCATGATGCGCGGACCAGGGTGGGCGATTCTGTATTGGGACCCGGCCGCCGGACAGTTTCTTACCGGCTTTTCCGGCGAGCAACATCAAGGGCACTTTGTAACACTGCCCATTATTCTTGCGCTCGACGTGTGGGAGCACGCCTACCTTGCCGACTACGGCACGACCGGCAAAGACAAATACATCGACGCCTTTTTCAAAAATCTTAATTGGTCGGTATTGGAGCGACGGTTCGCCGGTAGCACCTCATAGCCCACGCGCACAGCGGAATATACGCCGCCACCGCCACCCATGCGGGGAAAGCGGGTACGACTGCCGCGGCGAGCGGTAGCGACGCGGCCGTTTTGGTGAGCCATATCATCGCGCGCAACAGCGTGTCGGCGGCGAGCGCCGGTATAAGCGCGAGAAACGGATGAACAAGTGCCAACAAGCCCGCGACAAACCCTAAAAGCATCGCAAGCGGCACAAACGGCAGAAAAATAATGTTGGCGGGCACCGAGACCAGCGAAAGCACGCCGGTGTAGTAGAGCAGCGCGGGCAAAACAAAGAGTTGTACGGCCATGGTGGTCGCGGCAGTAGAGCGCAGTATCCCCTCTTTTAACCACCACAGCCACGACTCGACCCTGGTGCCGAGCGTAATAATGCCGAGCGTCGCCAAAACACTCAGCATAAATCCGGCGTCAAACACAACCAGCGGGTTCCACAGGAGCATCAGCAGTACCGCCACACAAAGACTCCGCAATGCGAGCGCCGGCCGGCGGAGGTACCGCCCGAGTATGGCGATAAGCCCCATGAGCATGGAGCGGATGGTAGCCATGCCACCGCCGGCCATCAGCGCAAAAAGAGTTATGACCACCGCCGTGACGCAAAGCGCGCTACGACGGCGTAAAAAGAGCGCGAAGAAGCGCAGCGTCCACTCCGACACCACGCCGATGTTGTAGCCGGAGAGCACCACCACATGGATGAGGCCGGCGATGACGAACGCCTGCGTCAGCGCTTGCGGCAAACCTGACTTTTCCCCGAGCAAAAATCCTTCCATCAGCGACACCATGGGCACGCGCATCACGCGCTCGAGCGCACGCTCGAACGTATGTTTAATTTGATAAAGCGTGCGCAGAACACTAACGCCGCCCGGCGCGCTTTCGCGCCCCTCGACTCCGCTCGGGCTAAACAACACCGCGTGTTGCATCACTACGGAGATACCGCGCGCTTTGAGATAGCCTTGATAATCAAACGTGCGGCCGGTATTTGTTTCAAACGATTGCGGTTCCTCGAGCGCGCCGCGTACCGACACCGTGTCGCCGTATTGCAGTTTTGTATCACGTGGCAAAACCGCCAAAACCTTACCGTAAGCTATAGCTTCATTTATGGTTTTGACGGCAACAGTGACGCGCACAGAAGTGGCGCGGATATCCACGTCATCGGCGACCGTACCCTCTACTACCGCCGTACTGCCCGTAAATTGCAGGAGTTCCGGCACACCTCCCGCAAACGCGAACCATCCGCGCGCGCCGAGCGCAATACCTATCAGTAAAAACAAAAATAAAGCGCTGTCGCGCGGCCCGCCTCGACTCGACGCGTTAGGCGAGGCGGGCATGATAAATTATTTTTTTGAAAACTCGGCGATGATTTCCTTTTCTTCATCGGGCGAGAGCGCTTTTTTAAACTTGGCCGACCGGCCGCGCACCCGCTCCTGACACTCACTCCATGTTTTATGCGTCATTATTTTCCCGTCCACTCTGCTTATATACGAATACACCTTTGCCTTGGAGCGCGTGTTGGTCGATGACTTCGCTTTTGCCTTAAGTGCATCCACCTCGAGGCTCAAAACATCAATGCCGTAAGACTCCATGCCGCCGTGGTACAAAACAACCTTTTTATCGTCCGCAAAGTCCGACGCAATGGAGTCCACGCGCTCGTTGCCGGCGATGCCGACGTGTCCGCCGACGTATTGCCATATTATTTCGCTCCCGCTTGCACCGGCGGTGGCATCGAGCGCCTGCCAGAGGTCCTGATTGATGACGCTTTTCTTTTCCTTCGTTTTCCAGCCGTTCTTTTTCCATCCGTGCACCCACTTGGTGATGCCGTTGATGACATAGGAGGAGTCAGTGTAGACGATACGCTCTCCGGCAGGCTGTGTGTTGCAGGCGCGCAAACCCTCTATCGTGGCGCGCAGCTCCATGCGGTTGTTGGTGGTGTGCTTCTCTCTGCCCCCGAGCTCGATGACACGCTCTTTCGACACAACTATCGCCGCCCACCCGCCCGGACCCGGGTTCCCCTTGCTGGCACCATCACTAAAAATCAAAATCTTTCCCGCAGACAGCATGTCTTGCAGAATATCATACGGTTCAGTAGAGTGCTGGCAGAAGCAATTAAGGGGGTAACGATGCAACGAGTGTTGAGATTTAGGAAGCCGACCTACATGCGCCCATTCAGTACGGGAGAAGCTCAGGCCTACCTGCTGGCAAAATTGCTAAAAAAGCTCAAGAGACACACACCTCAGGTCGCTTTCAGAAAGGCTGAGATCATAGGTGGATTCTTGAGTAGGCACCATGTGTACTATTTTGAGTCATACCCTGGCAGTTACTACCGAGTCGTTGCCGAAACCGGCGAAATTCGAAATTCCTGGAAATAAAAACCTAATCCGGCCCAGCGCCGGATTTTTCTTTACGCAAAAGACTACGATATATCGTAGTCTTTTCATATTCCATAACTTTCACGACCGTTAGATTCTTTGAATATTTTTAGAGGACGTCGATGATACGCAGGCGGGGGGCGCCGCGCCAGTCGGCTTCGACGTGGCCTACGATGTCCACCTTGTCGCCTTGCGCGATTTTTTTGTTAAATGAGTCGGGTGTGGAAAAGAATGCTATCCCCTCCGTGCGCGCCGGGCCGCGCGAAAGGGAAAGTCCGAGGTGGTTTTTTGTTTTGCCGAAGGTGCGCACCGCGCCGACTGACACACCGGGGAACATAAACAACGGTTTTGCATTGCCGACGCCGAACGGCGCGAGCTTTTGCAGGTCGCGATACGCGGCGCCAAGCTCGGCAAGGTCGAGCTCGCGGTCAATCGCCACCTCGACCGGTGCCGAGGCCGAGCCACCGGACTCTTTATATGCGGCTTCGAGCCGCGCGGGCAGTTCGTGCACATGTTCCTGTGCAAGCTCAAAGCCGCCGGATGCCGCGTGTCCGCCAAAATGTTCGAACGCGCTCGCTGCGGCGGCCATCACCTCAACAATATTTACGCCGGGCGCGGCGCGGCAGCTGCCGCGGATGAGGTCGCCGCCCTCGCGTCCCCACAAAAAAACAGTTTTACCGTGCGCTTCGACCAGTTTGCCGGCGACCAGCCCCAAAATCCCCGGCCGCCATTTCGGATTACCCATCACGATGAGCGGACTTTTTGCCAAATCTATTCCGGCGATGTGTTTGTTGACCTCGCGCACCGTCGACGCCACCAATCCTTTGCGTTCGTCGTTGATGCGGTTGAGTTGCGCCGCAAAAACCGCGCCCTCCTCCGCGGTCGCGGCCGCGAGCATCTGCGCCGCAAGAGCGGGGCTGTCCATGCGCGATGCCGCGTTGATGCGCGGCGATATCATAAAGGTAATATCATCCTCGGTAAGCGCCGCCGGGCTGATGCGCAGGAGTTTAAGCAGTGCCGCGAGGCCCGGCCGGCGGCCGCGGCGCATCACCCGCAGGCCGCTGCTGGCTAACATGCGGTTCTCCCCCACCAAAGGCACCATATCGGAGAGCGTCGCGATGCCGACGAGGTCCAAAAGCCACTTTTCCTGCCCCTCTTTCATTATTTCGACATCACCTATATTTTTCCTCGCGCGCAAGCGCACGAGGATGGCCTGCACCAGCTTCCACGCGACGCCGGCGCCGCACAAACCGTCGAACGGGTACTTCGAGTCGGGACGTTTAGGATTGATCAAAGCGAAAGCAAGGGGAAGGTCTCCCGGTGAGCCTATGAGGTGGTGGTCGGTCACAATAATGTCGATGTCGAGCGTCTGCGCGTGCGCGATGTTGGCGATTTCTGTCGTGCCGAGGTCGACGGTGATAACAAGCGACACATCCGCCTGCTTCAGTTCTTCTATCCCCTCTATATTAAGACCGTACCCTTCTTTATGCCGGTGCGGGATGTAGTGCGTGACGCGCAATCCCAGTACGCGCAAAAATTCGCTGAGCATCACGCCGCCCGGGATGCCGTCGGCATCGTAGTCGCTCCACACGGACACATGCTCATTATTTTTTTTGGCGGCAAGAATCCTATCGACCGCTTTTTCCATATCGGGGAGCAGAAACGGGTCGTGGCTGTCGGCGACATAGTCGGGGTTTAAAAAATTTTCGTGGTTCTCCGGGCTGACTCCGCGCACAAGCAGGAGGTGCTCAAGCAGATTTTCGTGCAGTCGCTCCCGTACCCTGTAAGTTTTCATCGGATTTAGTATACTGTAGTGACATGGAAAACTGCATTTTTTGCAAAATAGCGCGCGGTGAGGTTCCGTCACAAAAAGCCCATCACGAGGACGACTCTATAGTTTCGTTTCTTGACATGAACCCGAGAGCGCCGGGGCACACACTCGTAATCCCGGTGGAGCACCATGTTTGGTTTCAAGATATGCCGGACGATGTGTCGGATAAATTATTTAGGGCTTCCAAAAAAATAGCAAAAAAACTAAAAGACGAGTACGGCGCAGATTATGTCAAATTGAGAATAAACGGTCAGGATATACCGCACGTACATATACATCTAATACCACAAAAACTCTAGAGGGAGGCCAAAACAGGGTGCTGGTTGGCGCTCTTCTGCGGCGGCACTTGCTGGCCGGCGGCTTTCGTTCTCCCGCTCTTTTTCCACAGGTTTTTTTGACTCATAGACAACCGCCTATGGGTATAATACATAGACGCTTATAAATATAAAAATCTTTTCGTATGTCGAAGCCAAAGTTACCATCCATCACCACCATTATAAAGCGGAACGGCTCCGTTGTCCCGTTTAAGACCGGCAAAATCACTTCGGCGATAGAAAAGGCGATGCGCGCAAGCGGCGAGTACAAAGACGGCGCGCCTGACATGGTCGCGCAGTCGGTGATGCAGGCGCTGGTTCGGGAGAAAGCGATAAACAAAAAGTTTAAACCCACCGTCGAGGGCGTGCAGGACATCGTCGAACAGCAACTTATCTTCAAAAAGTTCCCCGCAACTGCCAAAAACTACATCATCTACCGCGAAAAGCACGCCGAGATGCGCGCCTTTGCCACCGCATCGTCGCTCGGGCTCGTCGACAACTACCTCGGCGAGATAGACTGGCAGGGAAAGGAGAACAGCAACATGGGCTACTCGCTGCAGGGGATGAACAACTATGTTTTTTCCGAAGTGAGCAAGACCTACTGGCTCAATAAAATTTATCCGGCCCGTATCCGCGACGCGTACGAGAGCGGCGACCTGCATATCCACGACCTCGGCACGCTTTCCGTCTATTGCGTCGGATGGGACCTGCAGGATTTGTTGATGGTGGGGTTCCGCGGCGTCAGCGACAAAATAGAATCGGCTCCGGCAAAACATTTCCGCACCGCGCTCGGACAGATGGTCAACTTTATGTACACCATGCAGGGCGAGGCGGCGGGCGCAATCGCCTTTTCCAACTTTGACACACTGCTCGCGCCGTTTATCCGCTACGACAAACTCACCGACAAGGAAGTAAAACAGTGCTTGCAGGAATATATATTCAACATGAACGTGCCGACGCGCGTCGGATTCCAGACGCCGTTCTCCAACATCACACTCGACCTCACTCCCTCGCCGAACTTTAAAGACCAAAAGGTAAACATCGGCGGCAAGGAACAAAAAGAAACGTACGGCGAGTTCCAAAAAGAAATGGACATGCTCAACCGCGCGTTCTTTGCGGTTATGGGCGAGGGCGATGCCGCGGGGCGCGTCTTTACCTTCCCTATCCCGACCGTCAACGTGACCAAAGACTTTGACTGGGACAATCCGAACCTCAAAGGCCTGTGGGAGATCACCGCCAAATACGGCATCCCCTACTTCAGCAACTTTATCAACTCGGACATGAAGCCCGAGGACACCCGCTCTATGTGCTGCCGCCTGCGTTTGGACATCACCCAGCTTGACCGAAGAGGCGGCGGGCTCTTCGGCGCCAACGCCCTTACCGGCTCGGTTGGTGTCGTTACCATCAACCTTCCGAGGCTCGGCTACCGCGCCAAAACAAAAAAAGAGTTCCTCAAACTGCTCGCCGAGCAGATGGACATCGCCAAGGAGAGCCTCGAAATCAAACGCAAGATGCTGGAGCAGTTTACCGACGCGAACCTCTACCCGTACACCAAGTTTTATCTGCGAAAGATAAAAGAAGGATTCGGCAAGTATTGGGAGAACCATTTCTCCACCATCGGGCTCATCGGCATGAACGAGGCTTCGCTTAACCTGCACGGAGAGGGCATCGGCGCGCCGGAGGGCCAGGCGTTTGCGGCGGAAGTGCTCGACTTTATGCGCGACCGTCTGGTGCAGTACCAAAAAGAAACCGGCAATCTCTACAACTTGGAGGCAACGCCGGGAGAGGGCATTACATACCGCTTCCCGCAGAAGGATAAAAAAATGTTTCCAAAAATTATTGTCGCCAACGAGGCCGAGTACAAAAAAGGAGCACAGCCGTTTTACACCAACTCATCGCATTTGCCGGTGCAATACACCGACGACATTGTCGAAGCGCTGAACATCCAGGACAACCTGCAGACCAAGTACACCGGAGGCACCGTGGTGCACCTCTTCCTCGGCGAGCGCATAGCCGACCCGGCCGCCGTACCGTCGTTGGTAAAAAAAATCTGCGAGAACTACCGCCTGCCGTACTTTACGCTCACCCCGACGTTCAGCGTGTGCGGCTCCCACGGATATGTCGCCGGCGAGCACTTCTCGTGCCCGACCTGTAGCAGAGAGTGCGAAGTGTACTCGCGCATCGTCGGTTACCTGCGCCCGGTAAGCCAATGGAATGCCGCTAAACAATCCGAGTTCAAGGTCCGCGAGATGTACTCCCCCGAAATCGCGGCGGTCTGTGTACCACAGCTCCAATCAGACACGGGACTCTCATGACGTTCGGCGGGCTCGAGAAGTTTACGCTCATTGATTACCCGGGCAAAATAGCGTGCGTGGTGTATACCATCGGATGCAACTTCCGGTGCCCTTACTGCCACAACCCGGAGCTGGTGGACGAAACTACCGAAACGCATATTACAGAAAAAGAGTTCTTTGACTTTCTCGCCGGGCGCACCAGCATGCTCGACGGCGTAGTCATCACCGGCGGAGAGCCTACAGTGCACGACGACCTGCTTGCGGTGATGCAAAAGATAAAAGACCTCGGCTACCTGATAAAACTCGACACCAACGGGACCAACCCCATCATGCTCCACCAGGCGGTTGAGGAAGGGCTGGTCGACTATGTGGCGATGGACATAAAGTCGCCCCTGCGCAAGTATAGCGCCACGGTGGCGCGCCCGGTCGATGTCGATGCGATACAAAGCAGTATCGACTTTCTGCTATTATCGCCGGTCGAGTACGAGTTCCGCACCACGGTCATCAAGGGGATGCAGACGCCCGAGGACATCGAAGAAATAGGCAAAGAAATAAAGGGAGCGCGGCGGTATTTCCTGCAAAAATTTATTTCCACGAAGATACTCAATCCACAGTTTATAAAAAAGACAACGTACAGCGACAAAGAGTTCGAAGGCTTCCAAAAAAAATTACAACCATATGTCAACTATTGCGGAATCAGATAAAACAGTCTACCTGGATTACGCGGCGGCGACGCCGATAGACCCGGAGGTACTGCAGACCATGCTCCCCTATTGGGACAAGCGGTACGGCAATGCCTCGTCGATGCACGAGAGCGGCCGCCGCGCCAAAGCGGCAATAGAAGGCGCGCGGGTGGCGGTGGCGGAAGTACTGCACTGCGAGCCGCAGGAAATTATTTTTACCGGCTCGGGTACCGAGTCGGACAACGCCGCACTGCTCGGCGCCGCGCGGGCTGCCCGCACGCGCGGCAATCACATCATTATTTCTGCAATCGAACATAAAGCTGTTCTGGAATCCGCCAAGCAACTCAAAAAAGAAGGGTTCGAAGTGAGTATACTGCCGGTGGATGAGCGCGGAACCATCGACGTCGATGCATGCCTGAAGCTTATCACCGACAAAACAGTGCTGGTGTCGGTGATGTACGCGAATAACGAGATAGGGACAATCGAGCCTATACAAAAACTGTCTGACGCTCTGCATACTCTCCGCGCCGGAAGCCCGTTTCCACTCCTGCATACCGATGCGTGCCAAGCGGCGGGGTTTTTGACACTCAATGTTGTGCAGCTCGGTGTCGACCTGATGACGCTCAACGGCTCAAAGATATACGGTCCGCGCGGCGTCGGCGTGCTCTACAAGAAAAAAGGAGTATCGCTGGTCCCGCTCATTGTCGGCGGCGAGCAGGAACAGCATCTGCGCGCCGGCACGGAGAGCGTGCCGCTTATCGTCGGCTTTGCGTCGGCGCTTACAAAAGCGGAGCGTATGCGCGCACAAGAGTCCGCGCGCCTGCGCGACTTGCGCGACTTTTTTATCGACCGCCTGCTGAAAAAAATCCCGCACGCGATGCTCAACGGCCATCCTACGGAGCGTCTGCCGAACAACATACACGTGTCGATACCATATATAGAGGGCGAATCGATACTTCTTATGCTCGATAAACACCGTATTGAGGCGTCGACCGGCTCGGCATGCTCGGCATACGACCTGCAGCCATCGCACGTGCTGTTGGCGCTGGGGCAAAACGCGGAGCTTGCGCACGGCAGTATCCGCTTTACGCTCGGCAGACACACCACACAAGAGGAGCTCGAGTACGTGCTGTCCATACTCCCCGGCATTGTCGAGCGACTGACGCGCCTCTCGGCCCTCACGGCAATTATATGAAAACCAGCGACCAACTATGCACCGACGGGACCAACTGGCTGTATAGCGAGACAGTAAAGGACCACTTCTTTCATCCGCGCAATATCCTGCTTGACGAAAAAAATTACGAGGCGGACGGCGTCGGTGTTGTCGGGAGCCCGGCGTGCGGCGACATGATGGCGGTATGGATAAGGGTCGCGGATAACGGACGCATCACCGAATGCGTGTGGCGCACCTTCGGCTGCGCGTCGGCTATCGCATCAACTTCGATGATGTCGCTGATGGCGACCGAGGAGGGCGGCATGACTTTATCGCGCGCAAAGCGCATGACGCCGGAGGCCATTATCGAGCGGCTCGGCGGCTTGCCCGATCGCAAGTATCACTGCTCGGTCCTCGGCCACCTGGCTCTGCGCGAGGCAATACAAGATTACGAAGAAAAAAATGTCGCAAGAACTTAACACGCGCTACATCGTGCGCGAAATTATTTCTGAAACGCCCGGTGTCTCTACCCTGCGGCTTTCTTTGGCCAACGGTGCCATCCCAACATACGTACCCGGACAATTTATAACCGTATACGCGCCGGAGCTAGGCACGCCGGAGGGCAAGGCATACAGCATTTCGAGTGCTCCGCACGAAAAAACACTCAACATTACGGTAAAAGATATGGGCAAGTTTTCGCACTACCTGTGCTCGCGCAAGCAGGGCGACGAACTGGAGGGCTCTTTGCCGTACGGATACTTTTTTAGCGAGTCCAGCACCAGTACGCTCGCATTGGTATGCGGCGGCATAGGCATTGCACCCTTCCGCAGTATGCTGCTGCAGGCCGCGCATGAGACGCCGCGCCGGAGTATTGCGCTTTTTTACAGCAACCGTACCGCGCAGGATATTGTTTTTAAAAAAACGCTCGACGAATTGCAGGAGACAGACAGAAATCTGCGTGTACAAAATTTTATAACCCGCGAACACGCCGAACATCCGATGATAAAAGGCAGAATAACCGCAAAAAGAATTGTGGAGTCGCTCGACAATACACAGCCTGCTGAGTTTTTGCTGTGCGGCTCAATATCCTTCGTGCGCGACCTCTGGCGCGAACTCCGGGCGGAGGGTATACCCGAAGAAACTATCTATACCGAAGCCTTCTTCTCTCACTAGAAAATACATAGGACTACCCTTGCTAACTTTTTCTGAGTTAACGGGAGTAATTTTGCTTTTCAAGAAATGAGCTGTGGTTGGAGTATGACTTTTTTGCTACTCAAGTGACTATTGGAATGAGTGTTGCTAAGCAAATTAGCATATTTTGGAAACAGGAAAGCTGTTATCGAATTAATAAGATCTTGCGGATGCTTTATATTTTCGATCGGCTTTCCTGCATTCATTTTTATAACAAGGGATGAACGTTCAGATATTTCAAGTTTTTTTACAAACTGCTTCGCGACGACCAAGTTAGTTAGTGTTGGGATAGGAAGTCCAAGGAGTGTCCTATCTGAGATCGTCATACCACCGTCTTGCACCCGCCACCACCAGTACATATAACTACTGTTTAAAATTACATAGACACGATCACGATCATGAGCAGATGCAAAATAGAGTGTCTTATATGAAGTTCGTCGAACTGGCCTTTTATTTGCAGAAATATAGTATCGAGGAGTGGTAGGGACTTGGAGCTCATAAGGGCTTGGAGCTGAAACAACCAAATCGCCGAGAGTCTGTTTGAAGTCACGGACTGTCTCATATAGAGACTTCAGCTCTTTGCTCACTTTATGAAAAAGGTCGGCAGAAAAAGTTACTTCGGTGAGGAACTGCTCTGCTGAAGCAAGGAGCTGTATGCGCTCGTGGCTGCGCCAACGAAGCAGCGGCGTGATTCGGTGGCGTTGCTTGTCCGTGTGGCGAGCAATAATAATTCCTGCTCGAGTACTATTTGCTTTGTTAGAATTGTCAGAGCCAAACTTAATACCTGAAAAAATGTTATCTGGTACGTTGTCAAAACAGTACACATCAATGGTTTTGTGATACTCGAGCAATACATCACGTAGACTCCTGAAACGCGAGCCGTTGGTAAATGTCTGTGGTGTAATTGATATATATCCGGCAGGACATAGTGTCGCGACTCGCTCTAAAAAGTAAGCGTACATATTTTTTGTCTGCGCGGTACGAAACGCAGTATGAAATACACCAGAAACGTATGGTGGATTTAAAATTGCTGCGTCAAATTTTGGCAAGTCGTTTGCGGTGAGAAAGTCTCGCACCAAAAAACGGGTATCTAGGTTGTTAAACAAAGTTGCTTCCTGTTTTTGGAACTCTAGAGTAAAAAAAACACGAGCTGTCAGAAGTGCCAGTGGATCAAGGTCAACAAGAAAAATGCGCTTTAGCAAAAACTTTTCAGGGTTTTTTTGCCGGCGTATCATCCAGTACGACAAATTACCGACACCTGAACATGGATCTACCCATACTGTGGATGAAGAAAATTTGCTTTCGTGGTTGGCAAGGAAGCGCGACACATCATCGGGTGTAAAAAACTGCCCATCAATTTTGCGCTTGGCTTTATCATTATAGGCCAATGCATATTCATATAAGATAGAAATTTCTCCAACGGTAAGATACTTCAACAGATCATATGTCGCCGGCGTAACACCACAAAACTCGGGACTTTTAAGAATATAGGAGTAAGTCTTATTGCTTTCTTGGACTCGCGCGGCAAGCAAACTCTTCCACGCGGCAACAAGTCCTGTTTCTTCAATAAGGGACTCGAGTACTTGGCGCGTATCTATAGTGAGTCTCATAGCTCTATTATACAGGTATGCAAACCAGACATAATCAGGTATTATCCACTTTATGAATATGTCTTATGAACCAGCACGAGAGGTGTTTGGTCTATTTCGGGAGCGAATCATAAAAGATGTCGAAATAGCCTCTCAGTTGCAGTCAGCTGTAATAATGTTACGTTCTTCATACAATACTGCTATACGTGAAAATCGCTTCATAGTAGGTGGCGCAGTAGAACACATTATTGTGGGGGCACTCAATGGAGTGCGTTTGCCAGCAGTGCATGTAGGAGTCGGTGATACTCGAATAGATCTACGCGTACAGGGACCAAAAGCTCCAGCTGGATTTTCTACCAAAGCATCCTTTTCAAGCTTTAACGTTCGTCTGGTTAATACGCTAGGTGAGAGTGTGGCGGTGTGGAATGAGCCAACGTTGTTCCTTTTTAAAAAAGTAGGTATTGTTTATTCTGACCCGGAATTACTACCCAACGCAACAAAGAGCTCAAAAGACGCACTCTTGCTTGACGGCAAAGCAATGAAGGGTTTTATTTCCGCGCACCCAGAGTACGTTATTTCAATGGACTTCGAACATCCTCATGGTAGCAAAATAGCGTCATCAAAGACTGCCAGCGAAGACGTTGCGCGAGCTATCGTCAAAAACTTTCCTCGCCTTTTATTACCGTAAGTCAGACTCACTGGTCTTCAACGCTTCGATTGCAGGCAGGGTGCCGTCGGCTAAAAATTGGAGCATCGCTCCCCCGCCGGTCGAGACAAACACCTTTTCGGGATTGAAAGAAAACTTGCTTACCGCCGCCGCCGTGTCGCCGCCGCCGACCACCGCCAACACGCCGTTGCGCACCAACTCCGCCGCCAAAACGTCGGTGCCGTCGCGGTAGCCCTGCTCATAAATGCCCATCGGGCCGTTCCACAGCACAAACGGCGCTTTCGAAATCTTTTCCGCCCACCGCTTGGAGGTCGCCGGGCCTATGTCGATAATACTTTCGTTGGCGCGGATATCAACCACCGAGCCGGAACGCTCGGCATTGCTCCCACGCTCCGCAAATATCGCGTCTTCCGGAACAAGCAGGCGCTCGCTGGAGGCTATGTCCTCGGGCACGGGAGTGTCCGACACCAGCGAAACGCCAAACGGCAGACCGCGCGCCTTGATGACGTCGTTGGCCAACGCGCCGCCGAGAAGAACTTCCGCATACAAACCGAGTAGTTTTTTTATCACCGGCACTTTTGTCTCAAATTTTACGCCGCCTATCATAGCGAGAGCCCCGGCCGGCGGCGTGAGCGCAGGCGAGAGGCGGCGCACCTCCTCCTCGAACCGCAAGCCAACAAAACTCGGCAAAAACTTCGGCACACCGACGATAGACGCGTGCGCGCGATGCGAGTCGGCAAACGCCTCGTTGACGAAAACATCGCCGAGGCCCGCGAGCTCTTTAGCGAAAGACTCTTCATTCTTTTCCTCGCGCGGGTCAAACCGCAGATTTTCGCGCAGTTCGAACGGTACCTGCGTAAGCTCGCGCACTCTTTTTTCTACCGGGGCGAATTTGAGCGACTCAACCACTGTGCCGTCGGGGCGGCCGAGGTGCGCGAGTAAAATTATTTTTGCGGCGCCGTTTTTGTGCAAAAGTTCCAACGTCGGCAGAGTCGTGCGTATACGCAAATCATCCTGCACGGCGCCGTCTTTAATCGGCACATTAAAATCGACACGCACCAACACGCGCTTGCCTGATACATCAACATCTCTTACACTTTTTACTTCTGCTATCATGATTTTCGCGGAAGACCGCGAACGGCTTTTAAAATCTCAACAAACAAATCAATGTCCGCGCTCGCGTGCCCGACCAAAAACCCGTTGACGCCGCCCTCGGCAATAAGTTTTGCGGCATTATCCGGCTCGACCGAGCCGCCGTACAGTATCGGAACTTTAAGCGCGTCCTTGCGGCCAAGGACATCGGCCAACGTCTTGCGGATAAATATGACCGTCTCCTCAACCTCGCCCGGTTGCATGGCATCCTTGGCGGTCTTCCCTATCGCCCATATCGGCTCATATGCAACAACAAGTTTTGAAGCGAGCGATTGAGCGCCATTTAAGGCAGAGAAAAGTTGCTCCGCTATTTTGGTAAAGTGCGCTCCTTCCGGCGTGCGCTCACTCTCGCCGACGCACAACACGGTGGAGAGTCCGGCGCCTGCAGCGGCAGCGAGTTGTGCATGCACATCCTCGTTGGTATCTCCGGCGGCGCGCCTTTCGGAGTGGCCGACAAGCACGAACGACGCGCCAGCGTCTTTGAGCATATCCGCCGAAACCTCGCCGGTATGCGCGCCGATGTTTGCAGAAACAGCCTGTCCGCCGAGTTTAATTCCTTTTAGAACCGGCAGCATCGTAAACGGCGACGCTATCCACGCGTCGACTCCCTCATATGAGGCCGCTTTGCGTTTGAGTATCGAAATAAACTTCTTGGCCTCCTCGGGAGACTCTATATACATCTTCCAGTTGGCGATGACGAGGCGTTTCTTCATACTAGCCAAATATACCACCTTAGATGTTATACTGCCCATATGAGTGTAGCTATCCCGAAACAACTAAAAAAGAAGGTGGAACAGCACCGCAAAAAGCTTGGAATGTCCGAGCACGAATACCTTGCGCGAGCGCTTACGCGTTTTGTCGAGTGGGATGGCACTGCGGAGTTTTATCAGCAAAGTGGCTTTGATCCTAGTCTTGCCGAGGAACTCGCAATGTGGGACCGTGCATCGCAATATGACTTTGCGGCGTTTGCAAAAACACATAAGCTATGAAGCCGGAGTCCGGCGGCAGTCCGTTACTTTGGTGTTCCATATTCGGTCAGTCGACACGCGACGGTTTCTAAAGCGCATTGGCATACTTTCTGCAAAAGAGAGACGCGTAATAAACAAGGTTCTCCGAAGAATCGCGATAATAAAATAAAGCGCCCCACACTTTTGGTGTGGGGCGTTTGGCCGGGGGCGGCTGGGGACGATATTGGTCAGTTTTGCCGGTAAGCCTGCCAAGCCGCGACGTATTCGGCGTGTGAGAAGTAGACGGTGCCACGGGGACCGATCCAGTATGGGCGCTTGAGAGTCATGGGAGCCTCCAAAAATGGTGAAAGGTACACGAAACTGTTACGCTAGTTAGTATACACCCTTGCTTGACATTTGTCAAGGGGTGTTGTGTATGTAGCCAAAATATGGCTTAAACTAACAGTTTTTTGACCTCCTCGATACTGGTCAGTCCAATTGCCGCTTTAAAGAGCGCGTCTTCTATCAAATTGAGGCCCGCTAACCTCCCCTCCCGCACCACTTCTTGTATGCCGACAAATCCGCTGCCTGCCTTGCCGGCAGGCAGGTATCCATTTGGGTGATCTGAGCTCGGAGTGGGCCTGCCAAACTGGACATCCTTCCACTGAGTGTCTTTTGAGACCTTTCCCTCCTCTTTGAGCGCGGAGAGTACATTGGCAAAATCGGCAAACTCCTCCAACCCGTCGGCTTGCGCGCGGGTGAGCTTGTGCTTGTCGGCAATTTGTTTGTCGCCGAGCCTGCGCACCAGCGCCGTTTGTATAAAAAGATCAGATGTAGGAAAAAATTCCGCGTCTTCTATGCCGGCGAGCACCAACACGCCGCGAGCAGCCGCGGCGGCGGCGACCTGCGCAACCTCCGTGTCCTCAACATTATTTATCATCACGACATCGCAGTCCTGTTTGAGCGCCGCGCGCAGAGCGGCGACTGTGGTGACACCGGCGGCTTCTATGTCGGTCTGCGCGACGCGCGGAAGCCGGTACTCCACAGGACGCTCGACGGTCGCTATCGAAATTTCAGGCACGTTTAAAAGGTCGAGTAGCGTATAGAGGAGCGTTGACTTGCCTGTCCTGAGCGTAGTCGAAGGACCGCTACGCTGCGCGCCGCTTACAACCACAAGCCCGCGGCGTTTCAAAAGTGTTTTATGCACTGCCTCGAGCGCCTCGCCGTGCAGTCCGAGACTTTCCAGCGTGTGCCCACGGCGCGCTTTTTCCCTCGCCAAGTGGAGCACCAGCTTTTCTCCATTGATTATCGGCACCGATGACACGCGCACGGACAAGTCCTCGCCGTTTCCGAGGTCGACGCGCAGAGCGCCCTCGCGCGGCAAGCTTCCGGCGGGCACGCCGGAGAGCGACCGGAGTTTTGTTATCACATTGTTGCCCGCCGCCGGCGGGAGAGTCATCGCATTTTTGAGCGAGCTGTTTATCCGGTAGCGCACCAAGAGGCCCTCCTGCGTGTTTTGCAGATGGATATCGGTCGCACAGCTGTGCAGAGCGTGCCTCAGGAGCGTGTCGAGCAACTGCGGCGACTGTGTCTGCCCGAGCGCGGCGCCGTACGTGGCCGCCAGGTGGCGCTGATAGTGCAAAAGGCCGCGTACAACAGACTCGCGGTTTGTAAGCCGCGGGAGCAGGCGGTAGCGCGAGCGCAAAAACTCCAACTCATTGAGGTCGGCAATATCCAAAAGAGCCACCTGCAGAGACCCTTCGGCAAGATGGTACGCGACAATATTATGCTCGCGTGCCACAGACTCCGGCACCAGCACCATCGCCTCAAGCGAAATAGAGTCTCGGTCCAATTGCACAAACGGGAGCCCGAGCTCGTGCGCCAAAGCGTGCCGACGCTCATCGTCGTTCACACCCTCGCGCTGCAGCCACCCGATCTCTCGTTCCATTGCTTCTATTCTACTCCATTCTTTTGAGCTTGCGATACACCTCATCATCATTCCTCTTACCAACAAGATAAATATGTAAGGTTTGTTCCTCGATTTTATAAATAATCCTATATTCTCCAATGTCAGTCCCTCTATATGTACTGCCTTTTAGTTGTTTCGAATCTGGCGGAAATGGACTGACTGCCAAAGCGTCAATTTTACGCACAATTTGTTGCGCGTGTTTATACAAAATCTTTTTCAAAAACTTCTGAGCACGAGTTTCAAATTTTATCTCCAACATTTATTTAGCACGAAATGCGTCAAGAAATTTTTTAGTCTCTTTAACACCAAGCCATTTCCCGGTCTTTTCCGCCTTCAGCGCGCGTTCGCCCCAGATTTTGTCCTCCATTTCTTCAAAACGCGTACGCTCGCTGACGCGTCGCATCTCCACCACGTCGCGATTGTTTTTAGTAATGATAATAGTATGACGTTGGGCCGCTTCCAGAAGCTCGCCAAAGCGGTTCTTAGCCTCACGCGCCGCTACGCGTGTCGGTCCTCTTTTCATTTTTAGATTAGTAGCCATAGTAGCTATTATAGCCACTTTTACTTAATGTGCAAGCAGCCAAACGAGTGGTCGTTGACACTAGTATACAACAGGAGTAAGATAACCGTGTCTGGTAACTGCCCCGAGGGGCGGTTTTCTTTTTTAATAAGACCGGGCATTAACCACAATCAATATTATGTTTGATCTCAAAGTGATGAACAGCGTGCTTACCGAGCTCGAGGAGGAGCGCGGCATACCGCGCGCCAAAGTTATCGAGGCTATCGAGGCCGCGATGTCAACCGCGTACAAAAAAGAGTACGCCAAAAAAGGACAGATCATCCGCGCGCATATCGACCTTAACGCCGGCACGACCGAGTTCCAGCAGATTAAAACCGTGGTCGACGACTCGACCGTGCGATTTGAAGAGGAGGGAGAAGATACCGAACCGGCAGAACCGAAACTCGATGAGGAGGGCAACCCTATCGCGCCGCTGCCCTACTACAACGAGGAACAGCATATAAAAATAGAGGATGCCAAGTTTATCAAGCGCGACGCGAAGGTCGGCGACGAGCTTGTCTTCCCGCTTGAGGCGCAAGAGTCGTACGGCCGCATCGCCGCGCAGACCGCCAAGCAGGTCATCATCCAAAAAATCCGCGAGGCGGAAAAAGTGTCCGTCGTGGCCGAGTACGGCGCGCGCCAAGGCGAGATTATCAGCGGCACGGTCCAGCGCATGGAGCGCGGTAATATTTATGTCGACCTCGGCCGCGCCACCGGCATTTTGCCGTACGAGGAGCAGATACCCGGCGAACGCTACCGCCAGGGCGAGCGCATCCGCGGACTGCTCTACCAAGTGGAGGAGTCGCCGCGCGGCATCTACCTGCGTCTTTCGCGCGCCAAGCCGGAATTTTTGGTCAAACTGTTCGAGATGGAGGCGCCTGAGGCCGCCGCCAAAACCGTTGTGTTTAAATCAATCGCGCGCGAGGCCGGCAGCCGCTCAAAAGTGGCGGTTGCTTCGACCGACCCGCACGTAGACCCGGTCGGCTCTTTGGTCGGCCAGCGCGGCGTACGCGTCAGCACCGTCACCAGCGAGCTCGGCGGCGAAAAAATAGACCTTATCGAGTGGAACGAAAATCCGAAGACCTTTATCGAGGAGGCTCTCTCGCCTGCCCGCGTGCTCGGCGTCGAGCTCGACGAGGAGGAGCACAAAGCAACTATCAAAGTAGCCGAGGACCAGCAGAGCTTGGCAATAGGCCGCGGCGGCCAGAACGTGCGCTTGGCGGCAAAACTCACCGGTTGGCGCATCGACATCCAGTCGGTCGGCGGCAAGCCGGTCGATGAGGTGGAGGGCAAAGACGCCCCCGCCCCTATCGCCCCGCCACCAATCGCAACCGAGTAGCTTGACGATATTCTGGCTCCGTATTACTCTCCCAATGACCTCAATCGCATGAGGTTTCAGCAAGGAGTACCTTCAATGCGTAAGTCTTTGATTGCGCTCGCCGCCGCGACGATGCTCATCGCCACGACGGCGGTCCCGCAACCGGCGAAAGCCGCGCACTTCATCATCGGCGCCGCGATTATCGCCGGTGCTGTTGTCGCTGTGGCGATCCCGATCGTCGGCAAGCAGAATGCCTGCAAGGGCGTTATCTTCGACCCGCTCGGCTTCTGCCGCTAGACCGATCTCGGCGCATGGGCGACCTCTCCAAACATTTTGGAAGGTCGCCCTTTTTCTTTTTTATGCTAAACTCTTTGGTATATGAATTTGTGGCACGACGTACCCCTGGGCGATGACGCCCCGAACGAAGTAAACGTTATTATCGAAATCCCGAAGGGCTCGAATAATAAGTACGAGATAGACAAAGCAACCGGCCTTATCAAACTGGACCGCGCCAACTACTCTACCGCGCCGTTCCCGTACGACTACGGCTTTGTTCCGCAGACGCTGTGGGAGGACAACGACGCGCTCGATGTCATTGTCCTTACAACCTTTCCGCTCCAGACCGGCATTTTGGTGCAGGTGCGGCCGGTTGCCGTTATGGAGATGATAGACTCGAGCGAATCCGATTATAAAATCATTGCGGTCCCGACAGAGGACAAACGCTGGGAGGATGTACAGGACCTCGGCGACATCAACAAGCACACACTCAAAGAGTTCCAGCACTTCCTCGAGACCTACAAGGTTCTAAAGGGAAAGCCGGCGGCGGTGGAAATAACTTCAATCAAAGGCAAGGCGGAGGCGATTGCGGCAATCAACAAGTCGGTAGAGTTGTACAAGCAAAAATTTGCAAAATAGAAAAGGGGTGTAAAATGGAAGTATGAAAAACCTCCATTATATTGCTTTAACCACCGCACTTTTATTAGCTCCCGCTTTTGTGCTGGCCGAAGGTCCTGACCAGGGAGGCGCCACTTCTGCGACAAAACCCCAAACCGAAAGGCCGAAACCGCCGGTGCTTCCGATCTTGCCGGCACCCGGGCAGATTCTTAAAAACATACGCGAGAACGCGTCGAGTACCCGCGCGGATATAAAAAACATTAAAGACGAAATTAAAGCTTTTGTCGGCGCCAAAAGAGATGACATACAAGCACGCTTTGCGAGTTCGACTCCGCAGGAGCGCCAGCAGATGCGCGACGACGGGCGCGTACAAATTGAACAAAAGAGAGCGGAGGTAAGAACAAAAGTCGAAGCCGCAAAGGAAAAGGCTAAAGAAAAGTTCGGCGAGGCAGTACAAAGGAGCGTGGGCAACATCGTCGACAACCTGACAAAACACATAGAACAACTCAGCGAGATAGCGACCCGTATTGATGCGCGCATTACCGAGCGGCAGGCCGGCGGCGTAAACATGGACGCATCAATCGCGTTACTTACAACGGCGCGCGCGGATATAACCACGGCACAAGACAAGGTAACCGCCGTCGGCGCGGCGCTGACTGCGGCGCTTTCCAGCGCGACGCCAAAAACAGAAATGACAAAAGTACGCGACGCCGTCAAAGCGGCCGAGGATGCCATCCGTACCGCCAAAGACGCTCTTAAACAGACGTTCGACTCTATAAAAACCGGCAGCATTACTCAATAATTTAAAAGACCATGCCCCCACAAACACCTCAGCCGATTGTTCCCGCAGCTCCGGCCCCGGTCGTACCGCCGCCGCCCGTTGTTCCGGTAGCGCCACCGCCAGCACCCGCCCCTACACCGGTTCCCACACCGATGCCACCCCAAGCACCGCCTCCTCCGACACCACCTCCGGCTCCTAAATCAGGCGGCGGAATGGGAGCTGTCATAGGCATCGTCATCGTAGTACTCCTAATAGCGGCCGGTGGCGCATATTTTTTCTACACGCAGACACAGCAACAAAAGGCGGCGGCGACCGTGCAGGCGCAGCAGCAAGCGGCAGACCTGGCGGCACAACAGGCGGCGGCGAGCGCCAGCAACGAAGCGAAAATAGAAGCCGACCTCAACTCTACGGCCACCACAAGCTCGAAGGCGGACCTCGATACTTTGCAAAATTCGCTCTAACCGTGCTACCATCGCCAAGTGACAATGGCGGATGCCAAAAATAAAAACAGCGAGGAAACAGCAAAGTCATTTGTATTGAAGAACCTCCCCGAGTCGGAGGTAGAGCTCGTGGGCGAAATCCCCTACTCTGTCGTAGAACCCTATCGCGCGCAGGCGTTGCATCATATTGCGGAACACTTGGAGCTCCCGGGTTTCCGCCCCGGTAAAGTGCCCGCCGATATGGCTTTAAAAAAAGTCGGCGAACTTGCGGTGCTGGAAGAGGCGGTGGAACTTTTTGTCAAAGATTTTTATATCGAACTTATAGAAGCGCATAAGGTCGAGGCGGTCGGACGCCCGGACATCCGCGTTACCAAACTTGCCGCCGGTAACCCCATTGGTCTTACGGTGCGAGCCACCGTGTATCCGGAAGTTATTTTGCCCAAAAACTGGAAGCAGCTGCACGAAAAGATCGTGCTTGAGCCGGCATTGCCCGCCAGCGATGAGGAAGTCAAAAAAACCCTTGAGGACTTGCGCAAAAGCAGGACATCCCAAGGACCGTCCTTGGTGTCTGACACCAAGGACGGTCCTTTGCAGCTCCCGGAACTCAATGACGAGTTCGCCAAGTCGGTCGGCGCTTTTGACAACCTTGAGCATCTCAAAACGCAGATACACAAAGGCATCGGCGAGGAAAAAGCGCGCAAAGCGCGCGATGCGCGGCGCGGCAAG
>ORMF011574183.1_pt1 | contig 42153 bp, 39 predicted proteins | sample 1779871 | NCBI WGS metagenome assembly ORMF01 (sample SAMEA104232316, study PRJEB22302) | groundwater metagenome | biome: forest; feature: aquifer; material: groundwater | place: USA | collected 2011-08-07 | depth 5.4 m
ATCCGCGGCGCTCCTTCGGGCTCGACACATAGACGACGCCGCCCGCCGTGAGTTCTTCAATTGCACGAATGAGCGGTGCCGTATCGTCCTCCGGCTTCACGAAAATGGGCACAATGATGAGTACCCGATTGTCTGAAAGAGCCACTTGGCCCCCCTTTCTGTCTGTGGGTTAAGTAAACAAAACAGCGAACAAACCTGCGCTAGTTTTAGCGGAATTTCTAGAATATGTCAACGCTTTCCACATATTCGTCTATTCGCGCGAATTAGAGAAGTAATCTATTCTAATGTTCTCAAGAATATCAGAATGAACTGGCCAAACCCCAAACGCCTAAAATAATATTTTAGAACGTTATTTTTTTCTCAAATAGTTTTGGACCAAGCGGAATGGTTTTCAATACCTTCACAATACGCTTATAGGCCTGTCCGTCGCCGTAGATGCCGTGGGGTTTTTTAACTCGAGCGAGAAACGCTTTGTCATACTGTGCTTGGTGAATTGCTTTTACGATTGCTCCTTTTTTTACCGGCACCTCAATGACATTTGCCTCGCGCTCTCGCCCCTCCTGCCGTTTCCCGATATTGACCGCGGGCGTGAAAAGATACGGCGCTTCGTAAATAGCGGCGGACGAATTGCCCACGAGCGCGGTCGTACAGGATTCAAGCCCGATGAAATCTTCCGCGGGAACATTTTTGTGAATAGAAAACTTTTTGTTTCCGCGCCGCTCTTCAATGGCGTCAATAATGCCTTGATACCCCTGGTCGGAGCACGGATAGACAACGATAGCTTTGAAACCAGTCGCTTCAACTGCGTCGAGCACCTCACGCATGTGCGGATACGATAGCTCGGGCTCCGTCGTTACTGAGTGCTGTAACACCAGAAGAAAGGGCTCTTTCAGACCAATGCCAAATTTCTTGCGCACTTCCCGCTCCGGCGTATACATTTTTGCGCGCAGAAAATCAATATAGGGAGCGCCGGTGCAGTGCACCCGCCACGGTTCTTCGCCGAGTCGAAGTACGCGCCGCTTGGCGTCTTCTGTTTCGGTGAAATGAATATGGGCAATTTTGGTGAGTGCGTGGCGTTGAATACCATCTATATTTCCCGACACTTCCCCGCCCTGAATATGAGCAACCGGAATTTTGAGTTGGAGCGCGGCGAAGCCAGAGAGAAATGTTTCGGAGCGGTCGCCGATGAGCAGTACGATGTCGGGCTTGAGCTCTGAAAGCCCTTTTGCCATGCCGACAAATCCGCGTCCAAGCGCTTCCGTACGCTCACGAGGCGAGCCGCCCGTTTGATGGAACGGAATTGTTTTTGACACACTGATGAACTTGCGCGCGTAGGTGGCGGTTTTGCCGAAGGTCGCGGAAAGATGCATGTCAGTCAACACCACTTGGAGTTCAAGACTCGGGTCTTTATCAATCGCGTACATGGTCGGCAAAAGCGCGTTGAATCCCCCGCGCTTCCCGTTCATAAAACAAATTTTTCGTTTTTTCTTAGCCACGGGAAAGAAATGCTACGAGTTTTTTGGCCATAAACACATCGGTTGCGATCCGCGAATCATGGGTCATGCCTCCAGTATGCGGCAAGATAATGCAGTTGCGATTCTGTTTAGCATATTCAACAAGAGGATAACTCGGAAAAGTTTTCCCAAAGGAAAGTTCGCCCGCGAGCACATCGGTGCCATAGCCGGCGAGTTTCCCGGATTTGAGCGAGGAGAGTACGGCATCCTCATCCACGATTTCGCCACGGGCCGTATTTATAAGGAAGGCTCCCGATTTCATTTTGGCGAGCGCTTCGGCATTTATCATTTTTTCCGTTTCCGGGGCGAGGTGTACATGCACGGAGACAACATCACTTTCTTTAAGCAGTTCGTCGAGTGACACTTTCTTGTATTTGGGGAATTGCTCCTGCGAGACATTGGGGTCCGTAAAAAGGACTTTCATGCGGAAGCCGGCGGCGCCCGACGCAACGATTTTGCCGAGCGGTCCCATGCGGATGATGCCGATGGTCTGGCCATAGAGACTCCAGCCACGAAAGCGCTCCCGGTCCCAGCGATTCTCTTTTACATCATCAAACGCCCATGGATTAAATCGCATGAGATCGAGCATGAGCGAGAACGCAAGCTCTCCTGTTGAAGTAACCGAGTCTAAAAATTCGTTTTCGCCGCGCAGTGAAAGAATTTCAATTCCGCGTTTTTGAGCAACGGCCATATCAATGTGGTTGAGGCCGGTGGTCGCCGTTGCAATTACTTTGAGTTTTTTTGCCTTTTCGAGCGTCTCTTTATGAAAATTAACACCGAGTCCCACAAGTAGCGCGTCATAACCGCCGATTGTGGCATCAAGTTCGCTCTGCGTGGGCAATTGATATGTCACATCCCCCACCGATGCTAAAATATCCTTGGCGGCATCGGTAAAGATTTCGCCAATCGTGTTAAGAATCTTAAAACGCATATCCTTTCTTCCGCAATTCTTCGAGCATGTATTCGGCTTTCAGCCAATCTACGGGCTCATCTATATCAATAGTGCGGTCTTTAGGAACGATAATGCCCACCTGATGCGTGCCGTAGAGCGAGCCATTCATTATGACATCGCGCTTCATGGCGTAGACATCACTGGAGCGTTTATACGCCAGCGGCAAGTCCTGCCGTCGCACCCCCTCCACTTCCGGGATTGAATAATGGTATACCCGATCGCCCTCAAGCCGTTTTACTTTCATGGGGTGCGGCGTGCTGATCTCCACAAGCGTGACAGCGCTATCAGCGTTGGTCGCGATTAACTTCTCAAGTGTCTTATCAATATCCTCAACCGTACGAAACGGCGAGGTCGGTTGGAAAATGACGGTGTAGTCAAACGCTATGCCCAGTTTTTTCTCCATTTCTGAAATCGCGTGTTGCATAACCGGCAGGTGCGGCGTCTTGTCTTCCGCGAGCTCTTTCGGACGCATGAAGGGCACATCGGCGCCAAACTCGCGACACACCGCGGCAATCGCCTCGTCATCCGTTGAGACAATACAGTGCGTGATGAGCTTGCTCTTCTTTGCCACCTCAATCGTATAGGCAATCAGAGGTTTCCCCCCGAGCGGCTTGATATTTTTCCCTGGAATACCTTTTGAGCCGCCACGAGCGGTAATAACGCCAAGGATTTTTTTAGTATCTGCCATATGCTTGCACACTATAACAGAAAAATGCCCACAAGGTTCTGCGAGAGCGTTTATGCAAGAGGCGACGCCTTGAGGCGTCGCCTCTTGCATCAGGGCCTATTTCAAGCCGAGCACATTCTCAACGAAGCGTACCACTACGAAGTTTCTTATACAAATGAAAACATGCGCGCCCGGGAATCCCCAAGCACGCATGCAAAGACGCAGATGTCCTAGCTTTTCCAGCCAGGTACCTCCTCGAGCGGCACCATCTCGAGGGTTGGAATCTTGATGATGTAGAGCCGCGCGGTCTTGTCCGTGTTGTGAACATGCGGCTGACCCGCGGGAATATAGAGCACATCGCCGGCGCGCATGGTGTACTTCGTGCCATTCGCGATTTCTTTCGCCTTGATCTCGCGCGTGTCCTCGCCGCCATCGGGGAGCTGTTTTGCCCACGGATTAACCATCTCGCCGCCTACGATGAATTTCACCTCGCCTTCAAGACAAATCCACAGATCCGCCTCGTGGCGATGCACCTCGGCGTCGTTCACCACCTCGTGGTCTTCGAGGAGGAAGATGTGCGGACCACCGGAGGCAGACTTGAATGGCTCAAGAAGCCGTTTTCCCTTCGTGGGAGGAACGGCAAGCGTCTCATTCGTGACGCTCTTTGGAATGAACACACATTCTTGCAGTTTTTTTGGCATTGGTGACTCCCTCTTAAAAACAGAGTTACCTTAGCACACCGAACCACATCAGACAAGTGATTGGGGTTGACAAAACTGTTCTTTTTGTTAGCTTTTGCGCAGAGTCAGAGTTACTTAAACCGACCAACGGCAACCCCAAGCAAGCGAGGTTCTAAATGTCCGACACCAGTCCAATTGCCACCGAGCCCCTCTACCTGAGGCCCGGCATGAGTGAGGCGGAAGCCTTCACCGAATTCAACAAGCGCAACCCCTACTACCACGACATCGCCGAGCGCTTCGTCGGATTCGCGCGAATGCTCCACCCGAAGGCACGGCGCTTCCTCGATCTTCTGCCGCGCACCGGCTACAACGCCGATGCAATCGAGAGGGATGTGGATGTATCGAGTCAGATCTTTCTACTCGAGCACCGGCCATCCTTCATCACATTCCTGGAGGGGAAGCTCGGGCACGCCGACTACTATCAGAAACTGATCAAGTCGGCAAACCTCAACGAGCTCGTCGGCGCGCTCGCCGGCATTCGTAACATCGATGTGATTCTCGCCTGCGAGACCATCGCGCCATTTGCGCCGAGGTATCGCGAGCTTGTCCAAGCCGCCGGCAGAGCGGCAAGCGAGCGAGCGGTATTCGGCATAACGATGGGACCCTCCTATCACAAGTTCAGGAGGTACAACATCGCCAACTTCCGCAACGGCGGCACGGTCGGCGAGGGCGAGACGATGTCCGAGCTCTCCCATCCGATACACCAGGCGGTGCATCAGGAACTCGTCCTGCTCGCGAAGGAGCGACACGGCTACGACAAGAATGACGCGTATCCGCCTGCGGAAAACGCGTTTAACCTCGCCGACCTCGAGAAGATGAATGCGGAGGCCGGCTTTCCGCTCACCATCGTCATTGAAGAACGGTTTCGGGTGCCGGGCTGGGTCCTCCACCATTACTGCCAGAACGGCTGGACCTTCTACATGCGCTTCGGCGCCCTCCTCAAGTTGCGCGAGGAGAAACCCGCCGAAGCAATCGCGCTTCTCAAGGAGGCGATCGAGAATGTCCGCGCGATGCCGCAGTACCCGGCGTGGTGTGAAGTGACAGCCTACCACCCCGTGGGCTACTGCTTCGCGCTCCGCGGCTAATACCGGCGGTAGCTACCGAACTAAACTCGCGGCGCTTCGGCGCCGCGTTTTTTTCTTGACTATCCACATGAGGCATGTTAAAACCGCTGGAGTGTTTGCGAAGTTTTAGTACACGGAGTCCTTCACAACCAGAAAACGGGAGTGTCCGAAATGAACGGTACGGTAACGCGCGCCCTCGCTGCAACGAGCGGCCTCGCCGAGCGCCTGCGGGCGCAAGGCGTGAACCCCGAAAAGGTGTTCACCGACCTCTACCCCTTCCTCTACGCGGCAACCTGCTTTGACGGTGGCTACCGCGATATGTCGATAATCTGTGCGGCGCTTGCCGCCGCACACTGCGGCACGCTCAAGGGCAAACGGGTGCTCGACATCGGCTCTGGCTACGGCACAACTACGGCGGCAATCGCCGCCTACCAGCCAAGGGAGATCGTTGCCGTCGACAATTCGGCGCCGATGGTCAGGCTCATGACGGAGGTCCTCTGCGGCGCAGAAGACCTCAATGCCTGGATGACAACGCAGGGGGCCGATGTGGTCCTCGGCAACCTCTACGAGGGAGTGCTTGATCACTTCAACTCGATGCGCGCCGTGTTCCAGGGCGGAGCCTTCCGCCGAAACGGCGGGAGGCTCACTCCGCGCATCGGCGACTGCCTTGAGCTCGGCAAGAACATCATCGGGAAGTTTGACGCCATAATCGGCAACAACTTCCTCCACTGGCCGGTGCAGCAGTGGATTGCCGCGCAGAAGAAAGCAGGTACAAGCCTCACCGACAAGGAGCTCCTCACGGGAGCCTGCGAAGCGGCGCTTACGCAACTGCGTCTGCGTCTCAACGACGCCGGTACCATGATTCTCATGGAGCCGGCAGACTTCATCACGCTCGACGATGATCTGAAAGCCGATGTCGACATCGAGAGCCATGTGATGACCTCGCACCCGGGGTTCCGGCACTTCCACAAGATCGTCAACCGGATCCTCGCGGAAGAGCACGACATCACCGGGCGCAAGGTACCGGTACGCACCACGCTCTTTAACCGGAGCGAGTTACCGGCGCTGATGGAAGCCGGTGGCTTCAAGCTCGTCCAGACACATCACGCGGAGTGGGCGTACACGAACGACCCGCTCACTGTGTATCTCTCGCGCCTCGGGATGACGCTCGGTAGCATCGATATTCCCTTCGATGCAAAAATCGCCATCGGGAAGAAGGTGCGCGAGGAGCTCGGAGGTTCGCTGACCGCCGAAGAGCGGCAACCGAATCGCGTTCACTGGTTTTTCCTCGTTCTCGAGCCACAGTAAGCGGCGGCTCGACTCGACACGCGGCGGCACGGGCTACACCCCGAGCCGCTGCTTTTTTCTTTCACTTTGCTTTTTTATCTCCCATCACTCGGTGGGCTAAAAACCCTACCATATATGGTAGGGTTTTTAGCTGGGGGTGTTTTTGGATTTTATAAATCGTAGGTTCGTTTTTAGTTATGAAACATTGACATTGGTGTATAAAAATGTTTCTTAAGGTCAGGTAACCTTGGTCTTTCGAAGGAGAAAACCGATGGCCAAAAAACTTTTTGCCCTCGACTGGCGCGTCTACGCCATGTTCGAGGGATTCTGTAAAATCGCAAGCGCGGTCTGCCAGAAGTTTATCGGCGACCGCATGCACACCTTCGGGCTCGGCACGGCGATCTCCACAATCGTGGGCGCCGTTCAGTTCGTCGGAAGCGCCCTGCTCGTCCTTGCGACGGTACCAAAGGGAAAACGAAAAGAAGCCCTGGTACCCAATCCAACCGGCCTCGCCTACCTCATAGGAGCTGGCACAGGCATCGCCATCTTCGGCACCCTGCTCTCGATCTACACCTTTGCGCTTGAGGCCGAGCTTGGACCGCGCACCCTCATCGTGAACTCAGTAATGGTGTGGAGCGCTATCGCGGGCAGGCTGATATGGAGAGACCCGCTCGGCATGCGACAGGTAGGAGGTATCGTCCTCTACTGCGGCGCCGCGTGGGGCATGATTGATTTTATGCCGCTCGACCTCTTCCTCACGCTACCGTGGTGGTTCTTTGTGAGTCTCGCCGTGGCACTCGGCAATGCCTTCAACTATGTCTGTCTGAGGAAGGCAAAGGACCACGGCGTGGGTGAACCCTTCGTCCAGAACTTTTGGATCGGGCTCATGACCGCCCTCACCTGCGGTGCTCTGTTCCTCGTCTTTCTGGCCGCCGGGGAGGAAAGCGTGCGAGGTATGACCGCGGAGGTGGCCGAACTTTCTGTGCTCCTCGGGGTGATCGCGATCGGCGTAATTGCCTTCATCGCGCTTGCCAATGTTGGCGGCGCCTCGACGGGCCTTCAGAACGCCATCATGCAGGCGGTCTATCTCATCGGCATGTGGCTCATCGGGATGGTGTGGTTCAACGACCCCTACACCGACGAGCGACTGATGGGCGCGCTCCTGTTCTTCCCCGCCGTCTACCTCATGGCGGGAGCAAAGAAAAAGTAACCTCTCAAAACTGCCCGCACGCGTCGACGCGTGCGGGCTTCTGTTTTAATTTTATATAACGGTCAATACTATGCCTGCGAGCATAATGACAACGGCCCAAAGCTTTTTGCCGATATTTTTTTCTTTGAGAATCGCGCCGCTAAAGAGTACGCCCCAAAACGACCACAGGCGCTTGACGCTTGAGGCATAGGCGGCGAGGGAATAATTAAGCGCCTGTATCGTCATGAAAGAACCGAGCACATGCACGGGAAGAGAAAACGGCAAAATACGAAGTGCTTCGCGAGGTATATGAAAAAAGCGCTTACGGTCGGGCGCGGTCAGATAGCCAAGCAAGAGGTTCCCAACGCCAACCAAGAAAAAAGCAACGCCAATAAAGAAAATGGCTGACGACGCCATGACGGCTTGTTTATCAAAAGGAAACGAGAAGGCAAACCCAACCGCGCCTGCGAGCGCATAGAGAAACACCGGCTGCCGTATGCGCTCCCGAAGCGGCATTTCACGCTCAAAACTCTCTCCAACCAAAAACCAGAGTCCCGCAATGGTGGTGAGCACGCCGATAACACCGAGCACACTAGGTTTCTCCCCAAGAATAAAAAAGCCGGTGATGAGTACCAAGGGCGGCGTAATAAGCCGCATGGCAGAAACAAACGACGCCTCGCCTCTTTGAAACGCCTTATAGAACGCGAGCTGCGCAAAAATATTAATAACGACCGTGGTCATGCAGGCTGCCCAGAAGCCCGGCTGCAGATCAGGAATGCCGGCCACAACTGAGATACTTAATCCGACTACTCCGACAAAAAGAAAATTGAACCCCACGAGAAACTCGCTCGACATGCCCGTATTGAGTAACCGCTTAATAAAAGTATCCCCCAGACCAAGAAAAATGGTGCCGGGAACCATGTATAAAAGAAAAAGAAAGGTATTCATCCCGTTAGAGGTAGGAAACGCCCAACCTGCGTTTGCCGGCTGGTCGTTTCATTCCCATGCATTAAGAAATGATTTTTCGACATTGTGTTGTGTGCTGAGGGCGTTTCCGTTCGTGACTCAAAACTGTAGTGAGAATATGTAGATAGCTTTTAAACAATATTTCATCAACCAACTAACTTTAGCAACCTCTAACGGGATTCATTCAGTTGAGTCGATATAGGAACGAAACCACAATTCAAGATTAACCCACTGCCAGATAAAAAACGAATTGTCGCTTTCCCCGGCAAAAAATCGTTCAGCGGCCGCAGCCACTTTCCTGTGGTCAAAATAAGGACGGGAACGAAATGACGCGGAAGTGAGAATGTCCGTAATGGGTTTTTGCAATGCTTCGCGGAAAAGCGGTGTTTGCAGCGCGCCGAATGTTTTTTTCTCCCGTGCGCCGATTTCAGGAGGAATAATGCCCTGCATGGCTTCCCGAAGAAGAAACTTTTGCACCCCGCCGCGAATCTTTAAATCGTCAGGAAGAAAGAATGCAAATTCAACTAACCGGTAATCAAGAAACGGCTGGCGGTATTCGCGGCTCGCCGCCATCGAGAGACGGTCATTAAAGCGAAGTACCCGCGGCAGTTTCGTGTGCATGAGGTCGCGATATTGCGCGTTAAGAAGCGCCGAATCAAAAGGCTGCGGGGCCTTCCACGCCTCTCTTTTGTGTAACGCGACAAAGGCCGGATGAAGCACGGTTTGAGAAACTTCAATCGTCGCGTCTTGGCTGCGACCCGCCGTCTCTTCACGCAAAAACTCCGGCCGAAAATAGCGATACCCGGCGAAAAGTTCATCGCCCCCCTGCCCTTCAAGAATAACGGTCACTCCCGCTTTCTTTGCGCACTCGGCGAGCTTAGTATAGGCGAGTGTCGGTATTCCGCCATACGGTTCCTCTTGCTCAAAAAGCACTTTTTCAAAATCAGATACCGTGGGTTTTGAAAGCGCGCTCGTATGCCAGTGACTTCGCTGTGTTTTCGTGAGCATGGGTTCAATGAGAGCCCCTTCGTCAAAGAGAGGGTCAGATGAGCGCATTGAAAATAATTCAAAGGGCTTTTGATAATTTTTCTCCGCAAAATAAAGAATGGCCGCGGAATCAAGCCCGCTTGAAAGATTGAGGCCGACCGGCACATCGCTTCGCAGGCGCAATCGTATGGCATCTTCAAAAAGTTCCAGAAATTTTTGTTTTCCTTTCTCAAGGGAGATGGTCGCGGGAGAAGTGGCAACATCGGCAAGATCCCAATATTTTTCAATAGAAAGTTTTCCTTTTTGAAAAGTGAGAAAGTGACCCGCCGGAAGCTTATGAATGCCCTCAAACCAGGTCTCAAAGCGGTGATCATAGAGTCCGTGCGCGAGGTAGTCATAGATGAGCGCATCATTCGGTTTGGCCTCGACGCCAAGAGCAAGGAGTCCTTTAATTTCAGACGCAAAGGAAAGCGCGCCATTATTTTCCATATGGTATAGAAATGGTTTGACACCAAGGCGGTCACGAGCGGCGAAAAGTTCTCCGCGCTTCTTGTCCCAAACGGCAAATGCGAACATCCCATTGAGCTTCGGGAGTGCCTTTTTGCCCCACACAATATAGGCGGCCAGCAACACTTCGGTATCCGTATGAGTTTTAAAATCGTAGGAACCTGCGAGCTCGGATTTTAATTCACGATAATTGTAGACCTCGCCGTTAAAAACAATCGCGTAACGGCCATCATTACTCCAAAGGGGCTGGCGGCCGGCGGACGAGAGATCAATAATAGAAAGCCGCCGATGCCCTAAGGCAACACCCGATGCGGAATCATAATAGAGGCCGGCATCGTCTGGCCCGCGATGCGCGAGCGCATCGCGGGCTTTGACGAACTTTTCTTCGTCGGGAAGTTTTTCGCCAACCACTCCAAGAATGGCACACATAGTTATGCTTGCGAGAGCAGATACTCGCCGACCCGCTCTCCCGCCTTACCATCGAGCTTGTAACACTGTTCGCGTATTATCCGTGCTCGGCCCTCACGGTCGCGGGAAGAATCGGCTAGATAGGCAACAATGTTTTTAACGAGATCGTCAAAAGAGTAAACGATTCGGACTCCGCCGCTTTTTACTATAGCCTGGTAATGATCGTGGCTCGGTTCGTAGAAGCGTCTGACACTACGATGAAAAGGTGGCTTCTCCCATCCGTCAAAGGCAAGGTTAACGGACGGTTTATCAAACGCCGCGGCGTCAATAGAGGTTGTTGAAGCGGTCGTAATAATAAGCTCGGCATGATAGAGAGAGTTCGCCAAATGTTCCATGTCGCTTCGCAGAATCTCCGAGTATGTTTTTCCTCTCTCAAACAATGTTTTTGAGTTATCAAAAATGAGGTGGGGGCTTGGCTTCAGATCTCCCACGAGCATGTTGCTGACTGGATGATGCCGGACAAGTAGTATGAGGTCTTTCGGCAACCGACCGTCCTCTATCGCCGCGGTGAGCATGGAAAGCACCTGCCACTCGGTCGGGTTGAGCGCCGAGGAGATTGAAGTAAAAAGGACAATGCGCTTGCGAGGGTCAATACCAAATCGCGTGCAAAACTCTTCCCGCCCGATACGAGCATTGGTTACATAGTGATCGAAGTGCGGCATACCCGCAATGAAAATATTTTCCGGGTGGTAGTGAAGATACTTAACAGCCTCGTTTTTAATAAGCTCATTGTGGACAATAAGTTTGTCCGACAACAAGCGAAACGGATATTTTCCGAGCGTGATATTATCCCATGAATTAATCATGCCGACGGTTCGCACGCCCCTTCGCTTCGCCTGACGCAGGAGTGAGCGTTCAACCTTAGAGATGATATGGGGTGCAAATATCACATCGGGCTTATATTTTTCAAAATACGGCGCATACCAGGACTCCCGCACCAGTTGGTAGTCGAGCCATCGCCCGAGACGCTGCAGGAGTGGAATAGTTCCGATAATACTTAACACCACCATGGAAAAAGCATAGCGAAGCGGACGGTGGTGCTCGCGAAGAATCCACTGCTTACGGAAAAAGCGCCCCGTCGGAGTTGAGAGATAAAAGAGCGACAGATGATCAAAAAACGCGTCGAGCCGCGAGAAAAAAGACGGTGGCTCCGCAACCCCTTCAAATAGTACATTCGGTGCAGCGAACTCTTTCCGGTACTCCTCCAATTTAAATGGCGGTACAAAAATAACGACGCGAACAGTGTCGTCCGCAATAAGCGTCCGATAGGTGCCGGTGCGTAGAATATTGCGCGCCTGCATCCGGAAATAAATGGGAATAAAGATAGTTTTCATTTTCGTCGAGCCGTATAAAGGCCGAGTGCTTTAAGCACGCGCTTCAATGCGCTTTTTGTTTTGTACAAGTGTCGGTTGGCATACTGGGGCACCCGGTGGTTTAAAAAAAAGAGTGCCGCGGAACTGTGTATGTCCCGAATGGCAGCCATGGTTTCTCCATAGGTTTCGGCTCGTTGCTCATCGGCGCCCGTTGCCTCGTCACGAACTTTCCGCGCCACAAGATACATATGTCCTCCTTTTCGGTCAGTACCCTCGTATATTACCTCAAAGCCAAAAGCCTGCGCGTATTGGCGAAGCACCTGCGGTGTGAACATAAATACATGGTCAATCTGAATAGCACGAGGCAGATACTGGTATTCTTTTGCAACATTGAGAAAATGCATAACCTCAAGCACCAGACGGCCATCAAGCTCGAGGTGTCTATTTGCAAAGAGAAAAAAACCACGCGGGTCGAGCATGTGGTTAAGACTACGAAATGAGAGAACATTCTCCGCTTTTGGCACTTCGACAGTAAGGTCTTCAATAAGTGATTCAATAGTCTCTATACCCCTTAACCTCGCAAACGCCGCTTCCTCAGGAGAAGGTTCAATGCCAAGTACCGAAACGCCTAACCCTTCGCGAAAGGCATAGAGTATTCCACCGGCACTTGAACCGACCTCAACCGTGAGACCGCTTTTGATATACGGTTGCATGAGCTCAAGCAAGGCCCGGCCACGGGGCACTGTTTTGTTGAAATGGTACTCAGGTGTGTACACGGCTGCCCGACTGAGTCCCTTAAAGCGAGCCATCTGATTTCGGTACTCCTCTCTGTAATAATGACGATACCAGTCCGCACGGTGCCGTGGATTAATGGCAACGAGTCCACAGTCGCGGCAAATGACGGTGGTGACCGGAAGCGGATTGCGGTCGCGGGTCGCAATCACTTCAAAGGAATTTCCATCGCACAAGTTACAGGGAAGTTTTTCCAGTGCGGTATTTGCATATGAAAATTTATCCGGCACTTTAAATGTTTCGCGGCTTGCCGCAGGATAACCGGAGGCTCGAAGTGTTTCTTTTTGCTGCGGAGTGTACTGTCCCGTGGCAAAGTGCTTGGGTTTATTTTGCATGTTGTAGGATCGTGTCAAGAAAATCAACACCTCGTTGGTAAGAATAACCATCCGTTGGCACAACCATGTTTTTAAGAACCCATGCCCGTCCTTCGGCTTCATGGGAGGGGTCTGCGAGGTAGCGATTGATAGCATCCCGCACGGCATCCATATTTTGTGCCACCACTACCGAATGGTGCTCAATGAGCGGGCGATAGTGAGGAAAGGTGAGAATCTCGCTAAACTCGGGAACAAACCCGATGTTTATGACCGGTTTGCCAAATATCATAGCCTCAATTGAAACGGTGGAAGAAATATTAACGCAGATATCGGTATGCCTGAGCGTGTATTTCATGTTTGCGATATCGCGCTCACCCATCTCTACCTTGTGACCGCTTCTCTCGTCCGCGTCGCGTATAGTTTCACTTGGGCGCTCAATATGCACAAACGGCTTTCCGACAAATGGTGCGTACTGCGTCATGGGGTCAACCGGATGCATACGGACCAAAAGGTTAAGCGGCTCATGCAACTCTCCAGCCTCCTGCCAATGCAAAAAGGAAGAAATAAAATCACCCGGAAAGGTACCGTGGCTTTTTGCCGCATACAAAAGGGTTTTTCGGTTTGGATCAAGACCCTTGCTTTCCAAGAAAGCGGCGCGTGACACTGCCCCTGACTCTTTAAAATACGCGTCAAATCGCATAATGCCGCCGACAAACAGCCGCTCCGGCGTGTAGCCGGCAATCGCCATTGCTTCTTGCCGGTTGCGCTCATTCCAGCAAATAACATAATCTGTTTTTCGTAAGTGCCGCGGATAGTTGGTAAAATTATCCCACGAGGGATTTACCGCCACGGAAGGAATACCGAAGCGCCTCGCGCATAATATAAAATACGCGTCAAACGCGTGCCAGCCGGTCGCGGGGACCAGTATGAGTACCGGCCTAAATTCTTGTATCAATGCTCTGCATTGACCCGCGTTGGGTACCAGATAAGTCTCAATGGCCGTAAAAAGCGACGGCGTAAAAAAACTTTTTGGGAAGAGCCGCGCGAAGGCGCCGACGAGCCGTCGTCGTCGGTCATTAGCGCGCCGGTTACGCCAAAGCACCGCAACATTATTATCGAAGGTTCGTATCATTTCACTGCGAAGAATCGTGTCAAACAATGTCCAAAATTTACCCCGCGGCTCTTCTATAAAACGATAGGTAATCCGCTCGTGTACAAGGTAATCAGAACTTCCCTGCCATGATTTTGGCAGTACTACTATTACCTGAAATTTTTCAACCAACGCCTTGATGTAGCTGGTGCGCAGCAAGTCCGACGCGAATGCGCGATTGCCGATACATAAAAAAACAGTTGGCAGGACGCCGACCGTTACCGTTTTTTGTGTTATGCGCCTAGTATGTATTAATGGCATTTCATTGATGGTAGCAAAACCGCCGCCGCTTGCCAAAGCGGTCATGACGCACCCACCCCAGCGTGCTACAGTGCCAGCATGTTAACCCACATCCGCTTTCTGGGTACGGCACTCGGCGTACTTGTTTCTCCTCTTCCTTCTGTGCTGAAGCGCTCTCTCGCACAGCTCGTGAGATGGAAGATCAGTGTACTGCCGGGGCGTCTTTCGTCTTTCTCGTACCTTGTCGGAGACGCCCTCCTTAAGCGGGCTTTTCGTGGAAGCAGGGTGCCCGCGCGTCTTATAAGAACATTCCCGTGGAAGGTAAGGATGCAACTTGATGTCGCGCAAAAAACGCAGCGCGCATTGTATCTGAAAAAAACATACGAACCAGAAGTGCTTCATTACATAGAAAAACAGCTTGGCCCAAACGACGGGTTCATCGATATTGGGGCTAATGTTGGTTTTTATGCTCTATACGCCGCTACACGAATCAAGAGAAACGGGGGGGTGTTTGCATTCGAACCCGAGCCGAAAAACTTTACCGCTCTTAAACGCAACATTGAACTCAACGGCCTTTTTCATCTCATAACAGCAGTTAATAAAGCGGTGGGAGATCGGGCCGGTACAGAAACTTTTTACATTAACCCGTGGAACGAGGGCGGCGGAAGCCTCAACGCGTCAGATACTTTTCATGACGACGAACAGCGCTTTACGAAAGAGGAAACAGCGAGACACTTTCCCCGCGTTCCCCTTACTACCATGGTCGAAGTAACAACCCTTGACGCGTACATCGCAAAGGAAAAAATAAATCTCCCGCACCCTTTAATCATCAAGATTGATATTGAGGGAGCGGAGCTCTCGGCACTCCGAGGTATGCAAGACCTCCTCAAGCACGGTACTCCACGCATCATCTGCGAAGTAAGTCAGGACGGCATTGCCATCAGTGCCTTTCTCGCGCAGTATAGATATCGTCCATTTTCCCTTTCTCTTAACGGAGTGCCGACGCTACTTTCTACAATGCCCGAGCGTATGAAAACCGTGCTGTTTTTAAAAGAGCCAACCTTTGAGGCGCCAAAGCAGTTTTAGAATATATGGCTCTCCAACAGCTCTCCCTATTTGGACTTCGCTATATCCGCGAATTCGTCGATACTGTTTCGCTTGAGGACGCAAAAAAACTTTCTGCGGCGTATTCATATGTGTTTATCTATTCCTATACACCAACCGAACTTCCGCACTTCAAAATCCGAATGCAACCGACCCCTATTCTCAAACTTGACCGCCCCCTTCCGGAAATCTTTGGCGCATTCAAAAAAAACACCCGCAACGAAATCCACAAAACTGAGCGCCTGCCAGAGCTCGAGTGTAAAGGCCCCGACAGAGATGTGCGCGCCTCATACCAACTCTACGCCAAGATAAAACGGGGCGATGGCGTGCGTCCTGATATCAAACGAGAATTTAAACACTGTCTATTCTTTAATGCCTATTGGAATAAAAAGCTGGTAGTGTCTGTGTCTTGTTATGACAACGGAAAATATCTGCGCCTTAAACATATTGTGTCGCTGCGCAAAGAGCGCGGTTTCGACTCACGCGTTGCGGGCTATGCAACGCGGCGTATTATTTGGGATATCTGTCGGTGGGGTAACATGAGTGGCCGCGCGTGGCTCGACCTTGGAGGCATTAACCTCGCCGAGAAAGAGAAAAGCGGCATAACGGCGTTCAAACAATCTTTTGGGGGTGAAATCGTTCCTATGTATATATACCGCTATGAGACGCCGGCGTTTGCGCGTATTAAAAAATGCATCAACCTGCTAGGCTATAATTTAAATTAAACGCATCTAAATATTTCTACCCATCCATGGCATTCAATCTCAGAGACAGACACCACCTCATTAATTATCATTATATCGAGGACCCGCGTGCGGATTTTTCTGGTATTCACCCCGTGCCACCCGCCCGATTTGAAAAAGAGGTTGGCTATATGGCAGAGTATGGAACGATTGTTTCCGTTCCCGAAGTGTGCGCGGCGGCGGAAGCCGGCAGTCCCGACATTCTCTTTGCCATAACCTTCGACGATGGATTAAAAGACCAGTACGAAAACGCCGTGCCGATATTAAAAAAATATGAGGCAACTGCAACCTTTTTCCCCATTACCAAAACATTCGACGGTAAGCTTCCCCAAACCCACAAGATACACCTTCTCCTTTCCCGCTTTAGCGCCAACGAGCTCATCGACCGCCTGAACGACTGGTTTTCAAAGCGCGACGATACCAGATCGTTCCTTATTCCCAAGGATCGCCGTGTTACTGACAAACGGAAGCTACGCGATGATGTGCTTACGGCAAACTTCAAGGAAACCCTTAACCTGGTGGGCGCGAAACTCGAGGAAGAGTTGCTTGCTTTTCTTTTTGACGCACTCAAGCTTGATGAAAAGGCACTCGCGCGGCAACTATTTATGACGCCGGATCAGATTCGGGAACTTGATGCTTTGGGCTACACCATCGGCAGCCATACCCACAATCATTACGCGCTTGACCTGCAGCCGCGTGAGGTGGTTGAGACCGAAGTTACAACGGCAAACAAACGCCTGTCTCCCTTGGTACAAAAACCGCTCACGATTTTTTCATATCCCCACGGCGGTACAAACAAGATGGTGCAGGAAGTGATTGCACGCAACGGTTTTCAATATGCCTTCACGATTGAACGAAGTGCTGTGCGGCCGACCGATCACCCCCTCCTTCTCCCGCGACACGACACGAATGACTTACGCGAGTTTATAGAAAAAAAATAAAGGTTTCTCGGGGCAAAACCCAGAGAAACCTTTGATTCGACTTCGACTCGGACGCCGTGAACAAGAGTACCTGTTCACGCGCTCCTCGCTCGTCAAAATAAGGGGCGGCCCGAAAGCCGCCCCATTTTATTGTTTGCCTCCTACGCCGCGAGTTGCTTCACTCGCGCCGCGACGAAGTCGAGCACGGCCGGCGCCGTATCCCAAGTCGGGGGAAGCGGAAAGAACTCCTCCTGCGCCTTTCGCAGGGTATCCGGCCTGCTGAAGATCATCCCCACAGCTTGCCGGAACTCCTCGGGGTTCGTCGCTTTGTACGCCCCGCCGAGCTCGGCAACGAACCACTGTCCGTCGCCGATGAGACACTGCCGCCGAAGGTTCTCGACGGCCTCCGGATACGCGTAGTAGATCGCCGAGACGCGCGCATACGCTGCGATGAGCGAGTCGGTCGCCCCGCCGGTAAAGATCGGGATGTCCGAGGCGGCGACCACTTCTGGAAAAGTCGCTTCCCCTCGATTGATCATGCCGTCGACATCGACCAAGGCGACACCTTGGAGAATCTCCCGTCGGCGGACCATGGCCGCATCGTAGAGCGGCTTCTGTTTTTTGTACTCGAGGAAGTTCTTCGCGTAGTTCTCCCTCGCCTGCAGAGTATCGGAGACCGGTCCGTCCGGCTCCTTCGGGGATTCGCCCGGATGCGGACGAAACGCAAGTCTACCGCTACTTCCACGCGCCGCATCCTTGACCATGGTGAGGATGTCGTTGACGACATCCCAGTTTTTGATGCCGGCGAAGAAAAATACCGGCGCGTTGTTTCCGCCATGGAGCACGGCACGAACCGTCTCCACATGCGGCGAAACCATCGCACGGTATATCGCCCCCCAGTGTACCGGCGGGCCGAGATGAACCGCATGGCGGTAGCCGAGCTTCAGCGTCTCGGTCTTCCAATAGGCGTCCGGCATGGCGAGAAGCACAGAGTCGAAACGGTCGAACATATTGCGCTCGCGAACCATTGGCCGCGAGTCGGTCCCCGGCATGTCCTCGTAGACGAAGACCGGGATTTCCGGATTGAGCCGCTCGACGAAACCGAGCTCCTGCCCAGTCTGAAACGACGAGAGGCCGACGATGACGGCCTTGCAGGTGTTGAACTCCGAAAGCATCGCAAGGGCGGCACCGGGCTTTTGCGGCGGCGCGATCACAATCTGACCTCCGGAGGTCTTCGCAAGCGCGGCAAGATTTTCTGCCGGCCCAAAATCAAAGGCGTAAACGCCGACTCTCATGGCTGTCTCCTGTGGTGTACTATTCGGGGAAAAGAAAAGCATGGAGGGCCAAAAAAGTCAAGGCTTCGTACAAAGCAAGTAAGTAAGTTTCCGTATTTTCTCCCCCCGCGCAAGGGCAGGAAGATCGGCCGCGGAAAGACGAACAGGATCGCCCCCTTCTACGCGGTACAGAATAAAGCCAAGGCTTAGAAGGTCATCGAGATATTTTTTAGGATCAAATCCGCCGCGGCGAAGTGCTTCGGGAAAGAACTCAGTCAGCAAAATAAGCTCTTGATTTTCTAAGATGGTTTTTTGCATACCAGCAAGAGCGAGCGGCTCCGCTCCTTCCACATCAAGCTTAATCACATCTGCGGAATCTCCATTCAAATAACGATCTAAAGTTGCTGTTTCAATTTCAACAACCCGGTCCCCTTCCCGAGGCACCATCGTATGTGAACACAGGTTTTTTTCGTTGAGATAAAATCGCGCCGTGCCAATCGTATCGGAGAGCCCTTTTTTTACGGCAGTGATATTTTGGGCACGGTTGAGCGCGATGTTTTTCTCAAGCAGTTTGAAGTTCGCCTCATCAGGTTCAAATGCAATCACTTTGCCCGTCTCGCCAACAAGATCTGAAGCAAGTACGGAAAAGTAGCCAATGTTCGCGCCCACATCAATGTAGGTCATACTGGGCTTGAGAATTCTCTTAAGAAGTGCCGTCTCATCCGCCGCGTAGACGCCGCGCATAATGAGATACGGCGCAAGGGCTGTGTCAGAACTGTTTACCAAGAACTGTTTGCCTTGCGCCGTAACCTCAACGATGCCCTCCGGACGAACCCGCCCATAGAAAAATTGATAGAGCGCCGTTGCAAACGGAAGGCGCCCGAGACCCTTGCCGCCGAAGAGGCGGCTAAAACTTCGCAGGAGTTTAAATCCAAAATGTGACATATTCTTTACAACCCGCCGATGTTCTCAATGTATTCAGTCTTCGTGTCGCGGCCCACCACATACCAGAATTTATATTGAAAATAATGTACAAAACCCCCAAAGGTAACCAAAAAGGCAACCGCCGCCAGCACCACCGCGCTTTTCCGCACAAAGCGGCGCACCCGCTCTCCTGCCCCCTCGAGAGCATGGGAATAGAACCTGTCCGAAAAGAGCGTAAGGAGGATGGGAAGAAGTATGACGCCGCCGAGAAGATAGCGGTTTTGATGGGAATTAAAAAACATAACCCATAGGTAGATGTGAAGCGCGCCAAACAGCGCAACTTCAGAAAGCGAAACGCGCAGACGGCGGATGGCAAAGAAGGCGGCGCATGCATAGGTGAGAAAGAAATAACCAAGCGTGACAAGGTGACTCGACGATTCAGTCGCGTCATAAAACCATCGCCCATAGCGATATACCGGAAACAGAAGCATGTTGAGCCAGGTGCGATCGGCAATCCACCACCCAACATTGCCAATCTCTTTTTGAAGCGCCTCTGACTCAAAAAGCGGATAGACCGGATTACCAAACAGAAAATAGTTTTTGATATACCAGAAACCGGCGACGAAAAACGCAATGCCTCCATACCGAAGTACGGTGAGCGCGGCAGACAGCAGGCGTCTGCGCATATACCACGCTCCGAGGAGCAGCAGGAGCCCATCAAGCCCCACAAAGATAAGCGCGTGATATTTCATTGATAGAGCGATGCCAAGAAAAGCGGCCGAAATGAGTGTTTCCGGACCTTCGAGCGTGCGCTTGCGCTCAAGGTGGTCAAGCAGGACCAAGAAACTGCCCACCGCAAAAAGAAACGCCACGACATCGATATACCCGCCATGAAATACTTCGCGCTGAAGATCCATGAGTGAGAGTGTTGCAAGGACGGCTATTGGCGCAAAAAAAGGATTGCGGACACGCGTCTTTACAAAATCAAATATGAGCAATAGGAGCAGGAGAAACGCTGAAAACTGTATGAGCTGAAAAATATAGGGGTCCTGCGTAGTGCCGAAAATACTTGAAGGAATGGCGTAGAGCGTTTCGGCGGCAAGCGGCAGATACGGATAATTGATGACGGTTGGAGAGAACGATAGGCGTTCATTTACAATAAGATCCTGCATGATTGGCAAATGGTAGCGAAAGGTGTCTTCGCCGGTGATCGGCATAAAGACAATGACAAATTCAACTAAAAGCCAGGCGGCAATAAGCGCCTTGAGTGGAATCTCGGTCTGCATACATACCCGGGCACGCTCTAAAAACGAAGAGAGGGAAAATGTTTGGAGTGTGTTAAAGGATACGATAAAGACAAGCACCATAAGTCCTCGCAGGATATTCGGGTCAAAGAGCCCGAGCGCAGCGAGAAAAGTTCCCATGAGACTCCACGCCCCAAGCCCGAGCATACAGGAGATCGCAAACCGCCGAAGCGGGGCGTATGCCGCACCAAGAAAGGCAAGAACCGCATATCCTATGAGAAATGCGCTTGTGAGAAACAAGAGAGCCTCAAGTGTAAGAAAGATATATCCCATCTTATGAAACCGAAACAGGGACCCTAAATTTTAAAGAGGTCATACCATCCGAAAGAGACACCTGTGGTTCCCAATCAAGAAGTATTTTCGCACGGTGTATGTCAGCGCACGCGGCGCGCGGCTCAAAGCGGGCGGAAATATACACCCGTGGCCCTCCGACGGCATCGGCGAGTTCATTTATTGAAACCGCGATGCCCGTACCAATGTTGACGACTTCTCCCTTCCCGACCTTCGGGCTTCTCTGTGCCCCCACAAGCGCCGCAACCACATCGTTAATATGGACGAAATCACGGCGTTGTTCTCCATCGCCGGTAATAGTGAGCGGTAATCCTTGTTCTTTCTGCTTGGCAAAGAGGCTGACTACCATGCTGTAAGCGCTTGCCGAAGCCTGTCCGGGTCCGTATACATTAAAAAATCTGAGCGACACCGTTTCAAGCGGATACAATTGAGAAAAGAGGCTGGCGTAGCGTTCTCCTATATATTTCTGAAGTCCATAAGGACTTTTAGGCACGGGAGTCATGTCTTCCCGAAATGGCTGCGCCAATTGTTCCCCGTAAACAGCACAGGAAGAAGCAAGCACTACCCGCCGCACGCTTGCCGCCGTAGCGGCCAAAAAGACATTGAGGGTGCCTGTGGCATTCACCTCATGAGTCTCCTTCGGATGCTCGATGGAGTACTGTACCTGCGGCAAAGCGGCAAGGTGAAAAACACTATCCACTCCTTTAAAAAGGGCCGTCAGTTTCTCTCCGTCGCGAATATCAACAAAATGAAACTCCGCATCCGGATGCACAGCTTCTCGAGAGCCAGCCGAGAGATTATCAATGACGCGTACGCGATGCCCCTCACGCACAAGAGCCCGCACAAGATGCGAGCCGATAAATCCTGCACCACCCGTTACCGCCATGGTTGCCATAGCAGTGTGAAGTATACCCCGCACCATTTCTTAAAAAAAGTGGTGCGGGGTATGCCCTATCCGTGATAAGGTAGGCGGTATGTTGGTTGAAAAACCTCTGCTTTCGCTCGTCATTTTGTGCTTTAAAGAAGAGGAGTACATACCAGTGTTCATCCGCGCCGTGAAGGAAGCGCTCCAAAAACATGCCATACCTCATGAGCTTATTCTGGTCGCAAATTTCCATGCGGGAAGCACCGACCGCTCGTCCAATATTGTGCAGGAGATGGCAAAAAGCGATCCCTCACTTCTCGCGGTAACACTCGAGAAACAAGGAAAAATGGGATGGGATTTGTGGAGCGGGTTTAAAAAAGCGACCGGCGGGGTCGTTGGTTTTACCGACGGCGACGGACAAATTGCGCCGGAAGATATTGCCCGCGCCTACGAAAAAATTATTGCTGAAGACTTCGACATGGTGCAGGGACAGCGTATTGAGCGCTGCGACGGCCGCATGCGCAAAATTACCTCTGTAGCGTATTCGCTGATTTTGCGTTCTTGTTTTCCAAAAATTACCGTGCACGACATCAACGGAAAACCAAAATTATTCAAAAAAAGAAGACTGGATCAAATGAAACTTACCTCAACTAACTGGTTTGCTGACTCTGAATTAGTTATCCAAGCGGCGTATCGCAATTTCAAAATCGGAACTATTCCTACCGTTTTTTACAAAAATACCCGGCGTCCTTCAACGACATCCCCTTGGAGTATATTTGAGTCGCTTCGCGACATCGCACAATACCGCACGCGGATGCTTCTCCATAAAAAAGAATTGCTTCAATGAAAAAAATCGCGATTATTGGCGGCGGCCCAGGAGCCATCGGTGCTGCCTACGAGCTTTCAAAAACCGGCCACGCGGTTACCATTTTCGAGCGAAGCGGCAAAATTGGCGGCCTTGCGGCGTGTACCACGATTGGCGGTGTGCCGCTTGAAAGTTTCTATCACCACCTGTTCCCAACCTACGCCGACTTCTTTGCCGCCGCACAAGAAATCGGCGTTGCGGACAAAATTTTTTTTGTCAAAGCCAAAACCGCAAATTACTACGGCGGGAAGCTCTACCCTTTCTCAAGCGGCCTTGATCTTTTGCGCTTTTCACCGCTTCCTTTTGTTGAGCGTATAAAAACGGCGTGGTGGATCGCCTATCTTAAATTTTTGAAACGGCGGTGGCAGGACTTTGAATATACCTATGCGAAGGAGTGGCTTCCTAAACATTTCGGCAAGATTGCCTACCGCGTCATTTGGGAACCGCTTCTCGTTTCTAAATTCGGGCGTGCCGCCGACACCATCGGCATGGCCTGGATGTGGGGAAAAATCTATGAGCGTCCATCAAAGTTCGGCTACTTTATTGGAGGCTTTGAAACATGGTTTTCCGCCATGCAGAAACATCTTGAAAAGCGCGGAGTTGTATTTGATCTTAATGCGGAAATTACCGACCTGCGTAAAAGCGGCGACTCATTCGTGATACAAAGACCCGCGGGCGAGGAGAGTTTTGACGCAGTCATCGTGGCCGCACCCCCCGCGACACTCGCCCGGGTAGGAAGCAAACTCTTGCCTCCCTCTTACATCGAACATCTCAAGGAATATCGGTATGTTGGGGTGATATGCAATGTCTTAGTACTCCGGCATAAGCTTTCAAAATTTTACTGGACCAACATTCAAGAGCTAGAGAGCCCCTTCGTGGTCATTGTTGAACAAACAAATTTTGTGCCGGAAAATACCTACGGTGGACTGCATCCGGTATATCTTTCGCGTTATATTGATACCGACGAGCCTTTGTATAAAGCGCCAAAAGAGGAAGTAGAAAAAATCTTTCGAGAGAAACTCAAACAAATACATCCGGAGTTTCAGGAGTCATGGATAGTGGAGTCGCATGTGTTCCGCGCCCCCTACGCCCAGCATATCGTTCCCGTAGGATATGCTTCAATGCTGCCGGCATACACCACACCGGTGAAAAATCTCTGGTGGGTATCGATGTCACATGTCTACCCGCTTGACCGCGGCACTAATCACAGTTTTGTTGAAGGGAAAAAACTTGTGCATGAAATGCTCAAAACCATATCATGACCAGTTTTGAGAAAAATATTGCAATGGCCGCGGGCCTTGGCCTTGCCGCGGGCATCTGTATCGGCGCGGCACTTACCGCGGGGAATTTTCCGCTACCGATATTCGCTTTTTTTGCGTTACTTGCCGCGGCGCCGCTTGGAGCAGGTATCGCGATTGCGGTGGCGCTCTCGTTTGCCGGCCGTTTTCCTTTCGCTCCCGCGCTTATAAAATTTCTCATCGTCGGCGCGGTCTCAACCTTTCTTGAGCTCGCGGTTCTTAATGTGCTTTTTGCCATTACCGGCGTAACCGCAGGCGTTTTGTTTTCGGTCTTTAAGGCACTCACCTATATCCTCGGCATGACCAACAGCTATGTATTCAATAAATATTGGAGCTTTGGCGCACAGGGGACAAATAGGTATGCGGAAATTGGCAAATTTATTGCCGTGAACATCATGGGGCTCATTATCAATGTCGGGACTGCCTCTCTCATCGTCAACGGCATTGGCGCTCCCTCGGGAATTTCCGGAGCGGCGTGGGCAAACTTTGCCGCGATAGTCGCAGTCTTCGTCGTCCTCGTATGGAATTTTCTCAATTACAAATTTTTTGTGTTTCGTACCGAAGAAAAAAGTTCGTTAAACGCCTGAAATACTTCATCAACCGTTATTGATTCAGCCGCTTTGCGACTAAGGGCAGGGTCGCCGGCAGGGCGCAGGGCGAAAATGGTAGGCGGAATGCCATGTGGGCGAATTATCCGTGCATGAGCGCCTCGCGGCGTCTGCTCATCCGGGTCCACGGACCCCACGATATCAATAAGGGGCACACCGAGCGCATCGGCGATATGGGTCGGCCCTGTATCGGCGGAAATAAAAAGAGTAAAGCGTTTCATAAGTGAAGGGAGTGCGACAAGATCAAACGCATCCGTAACCACAACCTTCAAACTCACCCCAACATTCTCAAGTATATTGGGGTGAGTTATGAGTCGTTCAACCTCTTCCATCTTCTTCCGATCCGCGGACGAGCCGATAATCACTATTCGCGCGCGGTATGTTTCAATCAGTTTTTTCACAAGCTCGGCGAACTTTTCAATCCCCCATTCCTTAACCGCGCTTCCCGCGGTAACGCTCATGCCGACCAGAAATTCCCCATCTTTAAGGGTAAGTTCTTGTAAAAATTTTTCTGCCTGTGCTTCGCCTTCGGGAGTAATGAAAACTTGTTTTTGGTAAACGGCAGGCGGCTTGATACCAAGAGGAGCAAGGGCGCGCACATATAGCCCCGGAATATATTCACCGGCCGTGTATCTCACCGAGTCCGTATTCATCCAATCGGTGAGTCTTTCAGAAAAAGGGCGTACTGAACGGACAATTTTAATTCGTCGCGGCACCGCACCAAACACCGCGATGAGCGTGCCCATGGTGGAAGCGGCAAGATTTACACCGCAATCAAAACGCTTCTCCCGTACTTTGCGAAAGAAACGAAAAACACCAAAAAAATCAAGATATTCGCGATCTTCAAGAATAATGAGCTCGTCAACGCGCGGATTGGCACGGATAATACCCGCGATTTTCGGCGTCACCACCACAGCAAGATGACACTCCGGGTAGCGCGCTTTAAGCGCGGCAAGCGCGGGAGTCGCGCAGACAAGATCGCCAATGCGCGTGAGTTGCGGAACGACGAGAATTCGCCGAGGAGTAATTTCTTTTGAAGACCGACAAAAGAGTGTAAGCCCTGCGGCAAGAACAATGAGCAGGTAAAAGCGAAATCGTTCAAGAAAAAAATTCATCCCGTTAGAGATAGGAAACCGCCTGGTTTCCGTTCGTTACGCTATCGTTTATAAAATTCTCGACTATATGCATAGTGCTATCGGCGCTTAAGTATATAAACTTTTTAATCTCTAACGGGATTCATGGTAATTGCGACAAGACAAAGGCCGCGAGACGCTGGCTTGATTTACCGTCAAGTTTGTAAGCTTGCTCTTGTCGCAGGCGCGCACGCCCCGCGGCATCTTTGCTTGGATCCGCTAAGTAGCCATTAATGGCCTGTATGAGCTCATCGCGGCTATGTACGAGCCGCATAGAGCCGGTGCGAATCATTTTTGAGAGATGGTCGAAGTCAAAATAGTGTTGAATGCCTTCGTAGTACCCCTTTTTCTTTTTACCGTCAAAAGCAAGAAGTATCGTCGGCTTATCGAACGCCGCCGCATCAATGTTAATGGTAGAGGTAGAAGTGACCACGACCTCGCTCCAAAAAATAGAGTCCGCGAGACGCAATAAGTCATCAAGGCTCATTTCATTTTCCTTGCGACGGCCGCCAAAGGAAACACCCGGAGCATCCACAACAATCGAAGCGTGCTTGGGGAGTGTGCCGAGGTCAACCGTATCCCCTGGGGGGAGACGTGAGAGTATGGCCAGATCATTAGGGAGATCCCTTTTTTCAATCGCTTCCCCGAGCATGTCGAGAAAGTCGGCATCAATATCGGCAAATTTGTCTCCAAATGGCGCAAAAAGAATGAGGCGCTTATCGGGCGAGACGCCGATTTTTTTAAAAAAGGCATCACGAGGAGTCCGTGGACTATTTACATAGGGATCGTAGTGCGGCAATCCTGAAATAAAAATATCTCCCGCAACCATATCGGCATACTGAAGCGCTTCATCCCGTATGACCTCATTGTGCACAATGAGTTTATCTGGTTTCGCACGAATGACACCCTTTCCGGTCAGGTAGTCCCAAGACCGTACCATGCTCAACGATTTAATACCTCGATGACGAGCCTCAATAATAAGCTGCGCGTCGAGAATGTGTTTAACATCCATGGAGAGAACGAGGTTTGGATGATACTTTTCAAAGACAGACGCAAACGCTGGGGGACCCGCAACATAATAATTAACGGCACGGAATAACTCGCGCACAAATCGAAAGCGGCCAAAACCGCTCGCAATTGCTTGCGCAAGCATGCGCTTTAGCGGATTTTTATACCCACGAAACGAGCGACGGGTGAGACGCATCGTCTTGGTGTCGAGAAGGGGTAGGGTGAGGTCTTGATAGAAATTGGTACGCTTGGGAAGTACATTCTTCGAAATGCCCTCAATCATGACATTTGGATAGCGCCCAAAAAGTTCTTCAAAATAAGAAATCTTAAAATCAGGCACAAGTATAACGATGCGCAGATTTTCCCGCGCAAGGGCCTCAAGCACGCCGCTTTGGAGTACCCGAGAAACGAGCGTATGAAAGCTGGTGATGAAAATGGTACGCATTTGCGAAGTGGGGGTCGCTGGAGTAGTATAAGACATTAAGAATAGGCTGTGGTCAAGGAATTGCGACAAAACGGCCTTATCCTTGGTTATATAACAAGAACAGACAAAGGGACCACGATGTTACGATGTTAGAACAACTACCTTTTATCCGAAAAAATAAAACCTCGCTCGTCCTATCCTCGGAGCAGAGCTCCGGGGTATTAGGCGAGCGGAGTTTTATTTTGAGAACCCACGGTTCTCAACGCTCGCTCGCGGACTCGCTCGCTGCTCTCCTCCACGGGGAACCGCGCTCGGTTCCCCGACCCCCTCCACTCTTTGCGCATTCACCCCCGAAGCAGAGCTTCGGGGAACTCTGCGCAAAGAACGAGGGCACAATTTTTGCGCTCCTTCTTACCAGTGTAACAGCTATTTTCCTCGTTGAGGTGATTTATTATACGCTGTTCCTCAACACTTGGTTTGACGAAGCAAATTTCGCCTACAAGTCGTGGCTCACCGGACAAGGACTGGCTTTCCCTTTTATCAACTTCGCCGATAAATATCCTTCCTTTATCTTCTATCTTGAATCGCTTCTGCAGAACCTTTTCGGCCCCTCCCTGCTTGCCACTCGCCTGTTTTCAGCGGTTTTTCTTTTGGGGATTGGTGCCCTTCTTCTGCGCTTAGGGAAACTTTTCGGCGGGCGCTTCGGAGCCCTTGCGGCTTTTTCGCTTCTCGTCTTCAATCCCTATCTCGTCGGTTATTATACCTCGGCGACTCCCTACGCTATCGCGCTGTTTCTTCTCCTGCTTGCCCTGTGGTTCATTGCCGAACAAAATATTGGGGAGCGAAATCGCATCATTTTTTCCTCGATTGCGATGACGCTCGCCATGCTTGTGCGCTACAACCTCTTTCCCGCCGTCATACTTCTCTGGATCTATATAGGCTTCCGGTACCGACGCGTTAACCTTACCCTTCTTTCGATTGGTATCTCGCTTGGGCTTCTTGTTCTTTCTTTCATTCCTTACGGTCTTCTCGACCTGCACGGCGCGCTTGCCTGGTTCCTCGCGATGTTCGGACCGCTTCTGCCGTTTGCCGCGTTCAAGCTTCCTCCGGACGGGCCGCCTCAGTCGCTTTCGACACTCTTCGGGCAGGGGTACTGGGAAATGCTCCAGCGTTTTTTTGAGAAATTTTTCTTTGTTTCACTTCTTTTTGCGGGCGGTATTTTTGCCGTACTGCGCCGCGGCAAAGCCCGAGCCGTTGCGATTATAATGCAAGAGCCTATTCTTTCGCTTTCCGCGGGACTCGCGCTTGTGCTTTTCGCGGCGCATTTTCTCGCGCCGCGAAACGACGGGAGTCTCTTGTATTCGCTCTACTTCATGCCGCTCGCATATCTAACCGTGGTCGGGATGTTCTCGCACTTTGCCGAAACATTTCCCCGCCGCAAGCAATTGTTCCAGTTTCTTTTTGCCGTCGGCATCTTTCTTTCCCTCCTTTCGCTTCCCTTCACTGGGCGCGAAGTCGTCTACTTTACGCAGTGGCACCGTGCTGATTCTGACCTGACGCGCATTGCCCGCGGCGGGGCGTACCTCGCTTCCCTCACCACAGTAAGCGACAAAATAATTTCTTTTGATTCCCCTCACGATGTCTTCCTTGCCGGACGTGTGCAGGTGCCGCAGACCATCAACGGTGAGTTCACCTACCGGCGCGACACCAAAGCGGAGGAGCTCATCCCCTACAGCTACTTCAATCACGACATGCTCACAGACTATGTTACCCATGCGGATGTAATCGTCTTCCAACAAGGGTTCCTGCCGGAAACCATCCTCGGCAATGGCGCAGACCTCGCCGCTTTCAACCAGATACTTGAGAAAAAATTCAAACTTGTGGGAAGTATTGAAAACGTGTATCCTCGCAAATACACGCGCGGCACAGGAGTTATGGAAGTGTACCGCCGAAAATAACATGTCTTCAAAAAAACCCCATATTTCTGTGGTGATTCCTGTCCTCAATGAAGAGGGGTCGGTTGCCAATTTGCACCGAGAGCTTATCACTGTTTTGAACAACACAAACCACATCTATGAAATTATCTTCGTCGATGACGGTTCCCGAGATGCTACGGTCGCGAATCTCGTGGTCTTGTCACCCGTAAAACTCATTAAATTCAGACGTAACTTCGGACAAACTGCCGCACTTGATGCGGGAATTAAAGCGGCCCAAGGAGAGCTTATAGTGACGCTCGACGGGGACGGCCAGAATGATCCAGCCGATATTCCGAATCTTATTGCCGAACTCGAACGCGTAAATGCTGATGCCGTGGTCGGATGGCGAAAAAACCGCCAAGATCCTTTTTTAAAGCGAGTTGCATCAAAAGTGGCCGCGGTCATCAGAAAAGTTCTCATCAACGACGGCGTGCACGACAGCGGCTGCACGCTTAAGATATTTCGTCGAGAGTGCTTTGATCATCTAGATTTGTCGGGCGAAATGCATCGTTTTATTCCTGCACTCCTCCGCATTAAAGGATTTAAGGTAGCTGAAATTATAGTCAACCATCGGCCACGCAAGAGCGGTGTGACTAAGTATACATGGAAGCGTGGTGTAAAAGGGATTTTGGATATGCTTTCTATTTGGTTCTGGAAAAAATATGCGAGTCGACCACTCCATCTCTTCGGAGGAGTAGGTCTCATGTTAATCAGTCTTTCCATTTTCGGCAGCGCTGTTGCACTGTACCAAAAATTTATAATCGGCACCGACCTCTCAAATACCGCGCTAACTAATGTGACACTATTTACATTTCTTGCCGGACTTCAATTTTTTGTCTTCGGATTGTTGGCCGATCTCCTTTCAAAAAATTATTTTGCAGTCACGCGCGACACGCCATATGACATAAAGGAAGTTGTCGAGCGCAAATAATATGCAGATTTTTTCCATACTCAAAAAAATTCCCATTGACTTCGGTCAAGGAAATCTTCGGCACACCACCAAAGGAAAACAAATCGCGCTTGAGCTTGTCGGCAAGGGCGATACAACAAAAACTGTCCTTGATGTCGGTTGCCGAGACGGTCATTTCAGCAAACGGCTCGAGTCAAGTGGCTTTATTACAACCTCAATTGATATTGAGTGCGCCTATGAACGGTGCCAGCGAGTAGATGCCAATCGGCCCCTCCCATTCCCCGATCAGACATTTGACCGCATTTGGTGCAGTGAAGTAATCGAACACCTTAACGATCCGGCCGCAGTCATACATGAATTTCGGCGCGTACTGAAGCCGGGCGGTTTTGCCGTTTTTACGACACCGAACTCAACCATCTGGCTCTATGCGATTCTCCGACTTTTCGGAAAGCGCCCGAAAGACACGCAGAATCCAGGCCATATTCATTTTTTCGGCACCAAAGACATCATCGCATTAGGTCCGCGCGATAATGTACTCTATGGATATTTTCCCTACCTTTTCCTGAAATTCCGTATACGGCATCTGGTGGGTCTATTATCGCCTACATTTATTTTTGTCATTAAAAAATAGTATGGAGTTTCTTTCGCAGATTTTTACCTCGCTTGATTACTGGGTCTTCATCGGGTTCGCGGGCCAATTCGTCTTTTTTGCCCGTTTTATCGTGCAGTGGATATACGCGGAGCGGAAGAAAGAAAGCGTCATCCCTATCTCATTTTGGTATTTAAGTATTGCGGGCGCACTCATCATTCTCGTCTACGCCATCCATCGGCAAGATATCGTCTTTATTGCCGGACAGGGCATTGCGCTTCTGATTTATACGCGAAATCTTCAGTTGCAGCGACGGACCCAAAACCGCTTCCCTCCTGTCTCGGCTGAGTAGTGTAAGAGAAACTAACTGCCTATCGGCAGCGGTATAATTTTTTTGACTTGCCCGAGAACACCGTGATACACGCGCGCGAACAGTTTACGGTCGGTTGTGTCAAAGGTATACAGAAACTTCAATTCATTCTTTTGTACCTGGTAGCGCAATAAATATCCGTACATAAGGGGCACGACAACAATGGTGGTTAGTACACGCTCAAAAGCGAGCCCTTGTATCCCGAAGAAATAGAGCAGTGCAACAGTCGCGACAACAGTGAATACAATTTTTATACTGTTAGCGATAAACAAATACCTTTGACGGCGTAATGCCAGAAGAAGCGTGCTGCTCATCATCCGTGCCCCTAAAAACGGCAACGCGAAAAGGAGAATGTAGAAAAGCGGCAATGACGGCACATATTTTGGAAGAACGAGTGCAATAATGGCGGGAAAGACGAAGAAGCCGGCAAGGGCGAGCAGCACTCCAAAAATAGTAAGAAATTTCGTACCGCGAAGAAGCATTTCGGCGGCTCGGGCGCGATTGCCGGCCTCGCGAGGTATGAGAGATTCGAGCGTGGCGTTTGGGGCTAGGGTCTTTATTGCGCCGAACAGGCTGTCCGCTACGGAGAAAAGTGCAACGGCCTCGGTACTGACAAAAAATTTAATGAGCCACGGCTCAATATTTCCTACGGCCTGCGAAATAAATTGCGTAAATAGCGACCATTTACCGTAGGTCTTTACAATCGGCCAAAGCATTCGACCGGGCAGTGCCGTAATATGTCGCCAAGGACGATATAGCCCGATGAATGCTGGCACAAAGTAAAGGGTGGCAATGGCGGTAGCAAGCACATGCGCGATAAGAACTTCTTTAATACCAAAACTTGCCCAGGTAAGAAAGCCAACGAGAAGAAAAAATTTGGTGCTTTTATACACAATGGGGCGAAATGCGACAAGGCCGTATCTGAGTCGTGCCTGAAACAGCATTTTCATCGCGTTGTAGGATGCCTCAATCAAAAACAGAACCGCGATAATTTGCAGGAAAGGCGCCACATCCGGTGAGTAATGCTCCGCAATAACGGCAGCCCCCAAGAGAAAGCTCGCGGCGAGGATTACTGCAAATCCAAAGCGCACGAAGGTGTTTTCAAGAAATAATTTTTTAGCTTTTTCCTCCTGTCCTTCCCCGATAAAACGCGTCACATCCGAAAAAACTACACCGGCAAGCGTATCAAAGAAAAACCCCCCAAAGAGCTCATAGAGCGACAGTACGAGAATGTAGACGCCATAACTATGTAAATCGAGAAAAGAAAGGATAAGAAAAGCGTTGGCCGCCGCAAGCCCCTTGGAAACGACATTCCAAAAGCCGAAGAGCGCTTCGCCCCGCAGGTAGGAACGGGTAAAAGAATAATTGCGCTCAAGATTTTGCACGATGCATATGATTTATGAGATTGCTCACAATTCGTTCTGACGCTTTCCCGTCAAGCCGGTAGCACATCCGGTCACGCGTCTTGGCCCGAGTCGCCCAGTCGTAGGAAGGATTGGCGAAATAGCTCTTGAGGAGGGCCAAGAGTTCTTCGGCAGTGGTGACGGTTTTAATACCCCCCGCACGCGTTACATGTTGGAAATGGCTGAGATTGGTAAAACGAGTTACCGACTGATGCCGCAGACGGGTATGGTAGCCGTCGAACCCGATATTGATAGAGGGCTTATCAAACACCAGCGCCTCTATGCCAACGGTTGAGTAGGTGCTTACCACTACATCCGCGTGATACAAAAGTTGTATGAAATCTCTGAACCGTTCAAGCGTAGACCAGCTGTTGAGCCCCGCGAACCGCACTAAGGGATGTTTTTCGAATTTAGAATACTTTTGCTCCTCTCCGAGTGTGCCCGGGTACGGCGGGTAGGGGCGCAGGAGCACCCGGGTTTCTTTCGGAAGATTCCCGCTCTCTACGCCGCGAAGAATCATATCAGCGATGTCTCCTCCATCGAGCGAGTACACGCCCTCGGATACAAATAGAACGATTTTGTCGCCCGGATTAAAGCCGATATTTTTAAGAAACGCTTCCCGTGAAATATGCGTATCGGAACGGACGAAATAATCAAATTGCGGGAAACCGACGGTCGTCACCCTATCGATAGGGTAATTTTCATACCCAATCGCCTCTTCGTGAAGTGGTTCGTTCGTCGTGAGAAGATAATCGCTCTGCAACGGAAAATAGTACTTGAAATGGTCCCAATTGCCCGGCATCTGCACCGAGGTTATTCCGCGTATACGACATTCAGCGAGAAAGAGAAGACCAAAGGGGGGTTTGACATCCGGAATAAAAATAAGGTCAGGATGATGGCGATCAAAAAGATACCTATAGGGCCTTTCCCGTGTTACCCAAAGAAAGAGTTTCGGGACGAGAACATTTTTCAACCACTTTGAACGCCCGAACACCTGAAAAATTCCCTGCTTAAGCGCATAGAGATAGGTCCGTCCGCCCGCAGGGGGGGTGTCAGTACGCACCCCTTCTTGGGCAAGGAGCTTCATCGTATCCGTAAGTACCAAATATTTCACAAAGAAATTGAGAACCTGTTGTGAAAGTTTTCCATAACGAAAATTATCTATCTGCTCGATTACGAGCTGTTCCGAGAGCGAAATCCCGGCAAAAAATTCCTCAAACTTTTTATAGAGTGAACGAGGAACAACGAGGACAATCTTCACTCCGACCTCTTTTTGAAGCAAGTCAAAAACACCACCCGGGACCATGAGCATGTCCCGGACCGTCATCTTCTGCGGCAACAAGAAAAAAAGCGTCTTTCTACGCATTACTTCCACTATAACCCGCTACGCAGCCGGAGAGTTGCCGACACGATTGACGACCGCGAGAAGTTTTTGCGCCGACAGGCGCCATGAGAAGTCTGCGGTGCGCTTTCTGCCGCGACTGATAAGTTCAGCTCGCAATGCCGGCTCAACGATAAGGCGTTCCATAGCGGCCGCTATGGCCTCGGGGCTATGCGGGTCAACTAAAAGCGCGGCATCCCCGGCCACTTCCGCAAGCGAAGATTGATTTGAGGTAATGACCGGAACGCCGCAATCCATTGCTTCAAGTACCGGCATACCAAATCCCTCAATAAAGGTCGGAAACACGAGCGCAATGGCCTGTTTGTATATATAACTCTGCTGCCCATCATTGAGATGCCCGAGAAAGACAATCTTTTCGCTTAATTTCTCCCGTGAAATATAGGCAAGCAGGTCATCAAAATAGCGGCCAGTGCCCTTTCCTCCTATGGCAAAATGATATCCGGGGTGTTTTTTTTGAACTATATTAAACGCGCGCACAATATTAAACACATTTTTGCGCTCCTTAATAATTCCCACAAAGAGAAAAAACTTCTCCGGAAGCGCCCTTGGAATCTCAGGAGTAGCACAGATTTTTTTGTACCCAAGATGCACGACGGTAATTTTCTCCGGCCGAACACGGGCAATCTTTACGGTATCTTTTTTGGTCGCTTCCGAAATCGCCACGATGTGGTCGGCCCACCAGAGTGAGAAGATATGGTAGAGGAGGGTCGCTAAATCTCGCAGCGACCCTCGGATAGTCTTCCAGCCGAGGTAGTAATAGCCAAAATCGAGCGCAATAACAATGGATTTTTTCGGCCGGTAAAAGAGCGGCATCACCGGCGTGTTAAAAATACAAACATCTACTTGAGTAGCGTGCCGCAACTGTTCAAGCCAGAAACGCCCGCCGCCGAGCGATTCTACCCGCCAGTTTTTGCCCGGTAGGTCCGGCTCCTTCTTCGGCTTGTTTTTAAGAAAAATAATGTATTCATTCTCCGCATCTATCTCAAGCATGCCCTTGATAAACTCAAAAATAACCCGTGCAAGACCTGCCGGGCTGTCTTCGCCATAGGGGTGAAGTATGATGCCTATTTTCATCCCGTTAGAGATAGGAAGCGCTGCAGCCGATTCTTAAGATAGCGCTTCCCCATTCCAGATTTAAGATATAATTCTCTCGACTTCGCATCTCCCTCATTTCTACACATTTCATAATACACAATCTGGAATGGGCCCCTGCCCCTCGTACTAAACGACTTGCCAGACTGATGCTGCTTAAAGCGCTTCCGTAGATCACTTGTTACGCCGGTATACCATCTGCTATCTTTCTGGCTCTTGAGAATGTAAGTATACCAACTTTTGTCATCTCTAACGGGATTCATGTAGTAACGGCACACAGTATAACACGCCCCGCTTCTCTTTAGATGCAATCAAAATATTGATTATTTGTAGATTGCATTACATAATTTCTCCGATGAATCTCTACATGCTTGATGTTGACGGCGTGCTCACTGATGAACACGCCCGCCCTAATGATGAGGCGATTGCGCTACTGGCACGCCTCGCTGAGCACCACCCGATATCTATGGTTACGGGTCGAGGTGCTGGTTGGTTAGCACAAAATATCTTGGGTTCACTTTCAGAACATTTCCTGACAAGTCCACCGTTTGGAAATCCTGTGTGTTGTGCAGAATATGGAGGCGTACTTTTTCGATGGAACGGTGAGGTGTGGAAACACGAAGTCAATACCGATTTCGCGCCAATTCCCGGCGATATTCGCACCGAAATTAAGAAGCGCGTTAAAAATATCCGTGGCGTGTTTTTTGATACAGACAAACAGATAATGGTTTCAATAGAGGCGGAACACACACTTAAAAAGACCGAGCCAGATATTGTCACCAACGGCCTTACCGAAGCTCAGGAAATGCTCAAGGCATATGCGACGAGTACGCTCGGCTACCGCCGTACCACCTACGTATGTGACCTTATCGTGCGTAGCAAACAGGGTGCGTGGATGGATAAAGAGTATGGCGCTCATCAGGTACTTAATCGCCTCACTGGCACTCCCACCTATGCACAAGTGATTGGAGACTCACTGTCTGATTTTCAAATGGCGGACGCATTTCTTCAACATCAAATCCCTTTCACTTTCCATTATGTCGGAGATAAAAACAGCCCTGAACTACTCACCCATAAAAACAATGGAAAATATCATCTGAACATCACAAACAAGCGTTATGCCGAAGGAACGATTGAGGTATTGCGTTCATGCCTCCAGATTCCGGCGTGATACCTTTGCAAGTCGCATGCCCCACGCCGATATTGACAAAATAATTTAGATATGCTATACTTAGCGCTGAACTAGACCTTTAACAAAGGGAGGCGGCAATGCCGCAAAACACAGTGCTTCTGGAGCGTGTGGTACTTGAGGCGGATAAAGAACCCCTCGTCCGTGCCGCGCGCGGAATCTTCATGAATGCGCATCCCATAACCTCTGCCCCGTGTTTGTGGGGAAGCGGTAGTGTGGCAGTCGCCATGCACGGCAACTCGCTCGGGCGTTCCCAACCCGGCCTACAACGCATACCGCATGGGTCTCGATTCGTCCTGCGCCGATGTGGTGCTCGTGCAGGAGCGCGACGGCGTCTTGTCGGTTCCCCTCATCAGGCGGGCCAAACCGCCGTTTCAGGGAATGTGGTGGCTCACCGGCGGGGCAATCTTTAACTATCGTCCCGTTCATCAGTTCCTCTTGTGGAAAGCCCTTAAAGAAGGAGGGCTCACCACGCTAGAGATCGACGATTTCGTCCGCGAGAAGGGCCTCGAGGATGACACCACCTCCTGTGGCGGTATTCACATCGTGGGATGCTTCGGCGTCGCTCGAACGGCCGCCGAGGACACGGATGGGCTCGGGCTCGTTTGCGACACGATGAACAACTGCTACCTCGGCATCGCCGAGAGGGATGTGGCCTTCCACCACGACCGGGCCCACGACGACATCCGGTGGGTAACCACCGACACACTCGGCGATCTCGGGCATTGGTATCCCGAGTGGGCCGCGCGGCGCGCTCTCGATATCTGCATCGAGGCGCGCAAGGCCTAGCAAGTACTACCGACGAAAAAGGCGCCGCCGCTCCCCAGAGCGCGGCGCTTTTCTACTTTCGCGCGAGCCCTTTTTCCCAGTCTACTAACTCCTGGATGCCTTCTTTGTAACCCTTCTTTGGCTCCCAGCCAAGAAGGTCTTTTGCTTTTGCAATATCCGCGTAAAATACTTTCTGGTCGGAGGGACGCCATGGGCCGAAGGCCGGTTCAATATCGAGCATGTCGCAAAGTTCAAGAAGAGAAACCGTATTTTTGTGTCCCCCGCCGATACTGAATACTTCCCCGCTGATACTCGGTTTGGTTGGGTCAAGCAAACGATTTCCTTGCATTTCAAGAAGCCGCACCACATCATCCACATGGAGCACATCGCGCACCTGTTTGCCGTCGCCGAAGATGGTGATGGTGTTCCCCGCAAGTTTTTGAGCGATAAAGTAAGAAATCCAGCCCTGGTCAATAATGCCGTATTGGTGCGGCCCGTACATGCAGGAAAAACGGTTCGCAATACCTCCCCACTCGCGCACATACAGCTCGCCGACTAATTTTGAACAGCCGTAGGGCGTTTGCTTTGCCGCGTCAATGGAGAAATTTTCACTTATTCCCTTACCCGCAAGGCCGTCGCCGAATTCATAGCGGGTTGCCAATTCTTTGATAGGCACTTTGTTGACGTTATCACCGTACACCTTATTCGTAGAGGCATAAATCACCGGAACGCCATATTCAGCCGCGGCGCGGGCAACATTGAAACTCCCCTCCGCATTAATGCGAAAATCACTCACGGGACTGAGGACACTCATGGTCACCGCCACCTGTGCGGCAAAGTGATAGATAAGGTCGGGCCGCTCGCGATTGATAATGGCCGGAATATCGCTGACTTCAACGGCATAAAAAACAATGTTGGGAAACTTTTCTTTGAGCTTCTTATAATTAAGCTCCGCCCCGCGGCGTGAAAAATTATCCACTAAAATAAGCGACACCCCCTCTCCCGCGAGGCGCAGCGCCAAATTTGAACCGAGAAAACCAGCCCCTCCGGTAATTAATATTTTTTTATCTTTCATAGATACTTATTATAGCCCGTTATCTCTGCAGAAAGTTACACGCCCAAATGATTAAAGCACTCGTTTTTTGCTACGAGACGCCGATGTTCCTTTGTGTTTAGATCGCCACATTTCTACCTTTGTTTACTCCAACGCAGGATTTTCCACAATTTTATCTTCCTCAACGGTGTCACGAATGGTAATGTAATCAACTTCTTCAATAATCTTACTTATTTTGTGTTTTTCTCCGGGTTCAATCACCAACACATCTCCTGCAGAAACTTGCACAAGTTCATTATTAACTTGCATTTCAGCTTTGCCTCTGAGGAAAATATAAAACTCGGTGGCTTTTTGGTGATAATGAACACTTTCTTTTGGGTGTACCTCTTTTGTGACTGGGCGCGCAATCGCCAATGGCAAACCGTTAAACTTACCCGCTATTCTGGAGTCTTTTTCGTATTCTCTTGTTTTAAGTTTTCTCATTTTCTTTAGGTTCCTTTTCCTATGACATTTTTAATATTTCGTTTCTACAAACATCCTTACATTCTCAAGTTTATAAGGATGTTTTATGGAGCTCATCTCCCGTGGCACTTTTCTTTTTTTTCTGAACCATCCCAGCCCCATTTTTGCAAGTTGTATAACAACGAGACATTTCGCATATCGGGGGTTGCGTTATTTGTGCCTGCGTCTCACAGAAAGTATACCTCCAACAGCACATTCCGGCATAGTGCCCGGTCGAGAAAATCCTATTCTAGTCTTTTGCAAAAGACTAGAATAGGGCATGATGCAAGAATTATTTTTTAATTTCAAGCTCCCAGACAAGAATTTTAAATGGAAAAAGATAGGAAAGATACTGGTCATAGAAGCGCGGAAAACGCTGGGCGGTAGTTTTGATTATAGTCGCCAGAAGATTTTTTGAGGGTTGCGGCCAGCCGTACCAAAAGGCAACTTTGGTAAAGCGGTGGTCGGTATACGCATAGTCCGCTCGTCTCGTGTCATCAATAAAGTAATCCATAGACCGCGCCGTGAAAAAATGCCGATGGGTCGGATCATCAAAACTATCCACCGAGCGGAAATACGGCACGCACAGTATGACGCGCGCGCCCGGTTTCCCTACCCGGTGTATCTCATTCATGACTTCCACAACAGAATCAAGATGCTCAAGAACACTATGCGCAAACACAATGTCAAACGAATTGCTCTCAAATGGCCATGGGCTACGGTCAAGATTATGGACGACATCAACACCGGGAAGTTTCAGCTGGTCGATACCAATAGCACCCGGAAGTTTTGAGGCACCACACCCGATATGTAGAACTTTCTTTCCGGGAAAAGGATTTTCCCGCGCTATCCCTTTTCGCGTATAGATTTTTTGTGCAAAACTATCTTTCATTGTGTAAATTGTGTAAGTTGAGTGTCTACGAATGCTGCAATACGCGCCGCCCGTTTGTCCCAAGTATACTCTGCGGCGCGCGCCCGTGCCGCGACCACTTTTGCTCCGGCTGTGTTCGTATCGGAAAGCGCCGTTTTGATTGCATCGGCTAAACTCTCCGCATTATCCGGTTCATAAAAAAAGACTTCTTTTTCGGATGCCGCTTGGGTAATAGCAGGAGTTCGCGCCGCGACGATTGGCCGCCCCGCGGCCATGTATTCGTAGAGCTTCATGGGTGAAGTATAGCGGTAAGAGTACTCGTCCGTTTTTGTGCCCGTCAAAAGCAGTACATCGGCGGCCATTTGCCAGCTTGGCATTTCTTTAAAGGGCTGTGGCGGCAATAGTTCTACATTGTCCGGCAGATTCGGAAGATTCTCGACTCCTCCGACCAGATAGAAATGAACATCGGGAAGGCGCTTCGCCGCTTCCACAACCGTGCCCATACCCTTCCACGCTTGAAAACTGCCCGTATACACCACCGCGGGATGCTTGATTTCGCGCTTCACTCCCTGCGTATACAGGCGCAGGTCAACCCCATTTGGACATACCATGCTTTTATTACGAAGAATCGGAAAGGTTTTTACAAGTGCTTCTTCCACATTGCTGTTAATGGCAATAACCCCCGTAATACGCGAAAAAAGCCAACGGTACCAAAAAGTGTTTTTCTTAGCCGAATGAATTTCAAAAAAATATGGACGGCGCAAAAGTGGCACGGCAAAAAAAGAAAAATTATCAAGGTCAATTGAATAGATAACGCCTCGGAGACGCACCGCCGCGAGCGCCGAGGTAATACCAAAAATAAATCCCGATACAAAAAAACCAAAGGCTGTGGCACGACTCGAAGTTGTCCAAACATGAGTGATAGTGACACTACCGCTCCCCCTCGCAATCCCGTAGTAGATAAAAGGGTCTTCCGCGGAACCGAGCCGAGGTAGAATGAGCGTAAGGGCAACCCCGGCAGCGCTAAATGCCTCCACCATTTTTGCCAGTTGAATGCCGTGTGCTTTCTCGGTTGGAAATCTGGCGTTTGCAATATATATGAGATGCCGCGGCACAACCATACTTACATGCATGCTTAGGAAAGTGCCGTGAGTACTTTAGGGACGAGGAGCGCGAGGGACTGCTCGCGCACTACGGCCTCGCGCAGTTGTGCACCGAGTGCGTCAAGTTCAGCGCGGGAGCGTGCTAACAGTATTTCGAGCTTGTCCGCCAAATCACCACTATTCCCTTCTTTAAACAGGAGTTCGTCCGGCAAGAGACGGCGAAACGACGGATTACACGAGAGTACCGGCACCCCGCAGGCCATCGCCTCAAGCACTGCCTTATCAAAACTGCCGATGGGCGTGGCGCTTACAAACAGCGTGTGTTCGTTGTAGACTGCCGCGGCACGACTATTGGGCATACCGGGTAAGAAACGGACACGGCCCTCCTCCACCAAAGGAGATGCCGCGCGGCGTATATCCTGCGCATAGCGACGGTCTCGTTCCGTAGGCTCCCCATAAATGCGCGCCACAAAATGAGCCCCGCGACGCCGCAGTTCATCAAATGCACCGATGATAACCTCGAGATGTTTAACGGGAGAAAGCCTGCCGAGCGAGAGAATGCTACGCGCTATTTTTTCACGAGCTTGAGGTTTAAATTGTTCGGTATCAACTCCTGCAGGCATACTGGTTGCCTTTTTAAAACGGGACGCGAAGGCGAAAGGTGACGTAAAGAAAACAATTTCGGCGAGTAAAATTCCAAGACGGGCCCGCATCCCACCCATCCGGTGGTTATACCAGAGCCCCGCCCGCTTCCCTGCCAGGCGCCAAAAGAGCCCTCCAAGAAGCAGATATTCAGGATTCATGTGTACGAATACCGCATCGTAGGAATCTCTTTTTTGTATGATATGTCGTACAAATCTAACAACTTGGGTAAGGCGCGAAGTTCCGTGCTCTTTTCCAAGCGAAAAAACGGAAACATTCGGTGGTAAATGATATTCCCCTTTCTCAAGACAGATGACCGAGACCGATTCACAAGAAGCGGCAAACGCCTCTATCCAGCGGTGCATAAAACCGAGCACATCGTCATTTGCGGCGACTTTTTGTGTGCAGATAAGTAGTCGCATAATTAGCGCGTCCCTTTTCCTTTGCCGTACACGCCCTCAAGAAGGTCAAGATCTTTCTTCGTTGAAATAAGTAGTTTTTTGTTTTTTGCTTCAAAGCTTTGAAATGCGGCGAGGCCCTCTTTGTCCTTAACTGTTTTGCGGTATAACTCGCGCAGCGCGGCAAAATCTTTGATGAAGCAATGGCCGCCCGCGCCTCGCCCGCTTTTGTGTATCGGTCGCGCATAGCGGTTGCACACTAAGGGGTCCGCCGCAATAGCTTGGTGGATGTTTTTCCAGTTCTCTCCGAGCCCTTGCGCGAGATCGTAGAGCATATTGAAAAGTATGATCTGTACATAGCCACTCGTATTGTGGGTATACTTAATGATTTCCGCTTCCGTACTGGTACACACCAGAGTGAAGGGTGCTTTTGGAAGAATACGGAGCACTTGTCGCGCAGCGTGCGTATGCGTGGCCGTACGACGAGGCAATCCAACAATATTAGAGAACGGATGCGAGGCATCTCGTGCGGCTGTTGCTTCGCTTAAAAATTCTGGCGAATAAAGCACGATCTTTCCAGGGTAAGCTTTTTGGAAACCCTTTGTCGTGCCTGGAAGAATGGTTGATTTAATAACCGCCGTCTTCCCCCTCCCAACGAGCGCAATGGCACTTTTAACAATACCGCCATCGAAGCCTTTTGGCGTCGTCGGTGTTGGTACCGCAATAAAGACGATGTCACATTCCTTAATGCGGTCTTTGTTGCCGCGATACGGCGCCTCCAGCGCATAGCGCACAACTTTAAACCCGCGCCGCTCAAAATCGTCGGCATAATTTTTGCCAATGTATCCCTGCCCGATAAAACCGATGAGTGGCTTTTTTTGCATGGGCTCTTAAGTATTACACATTGTAACGGCAGGGAAAGGTATAAAATTTTCTTCCCCCCCCCGGCCCCTTCCTCTCTTGAAAGCAGGTTA
>ORMF012392613.1_pt1 | contig 42137 bp, 45 predicted proteins | sample 1779871 | NCBI WGS metagenome assembly ORMF01 (sample SAMEA104232316, study PRJEB22302) | groundwater metagenome | biome: forest; feature: aquifer; material: groundwater | place: USA | collected 2011-08-07 | depth 5.4 m
GGCGGGACCCCGCCCGGGGCGGTGGCCGGTAGGAGGGGCGACGAGCCGCCTGCCGTTAGGCAGGCGGAGCGAGTGGGGTGGTCAACGGTTCCACCCCCACACCAATTGGAACTATAATAAACTATGCACTAAACGGCGTCGTAGACCAGAATACGCTTTTGAAAATAACTTTAAATTTCTTTCGCGTTTTCTCGCGTCGGTCAAGGACTTATACCCTTCAACGTAAATACATTCCAAAGGGCGACGCGGCTTGGTTGAAGCAACCTCCCCGTCCTTATGCTGTTTAAGTCGATCCTTTAGTTTACCAGTAAAACCAATATACAACTTCCCATCTTTGAGGCTCTTGAGAATATATACGTAATACATTTTATCACCTAGAATACTCAATTGGTGTGGGGGTCCACCCGCCACCCATTCTTCTCTTTTACCAGTTTTCCATCGATCGTGAACCCGGCCGCTTTGCTGTGCCCGCCCCCGCCAAATTGCTTCGCGAGTGCCGCAACGTCAATCTCGCTGGTCGTCCGGAAACTCCCCTTCACTTTTCCGTCTGGCATTTCCTGCAGAACCAGCGCGATCTTTCCCTCACCGAGGATGTTGAGAAAGTTCGCAATGCCGACCGCGGCATCACCATCGACTCCACACTCCTTGAGGTCCCGCTGGGTGACAACGGTGGAAACGAGATCGTGTTGATGATTGTATGCCAATCGCGACAGGGCCCGGCCCCAAAGCTGTAAGGTGCCGATCGATTTGTTGCGCATCGTCGCGTTGGTAATCCGCCGATGGTCGGCGCCCTTAGCCATGAGCTGGGCGGCAATCTCGAGCGATTCCAAGGTCGTGCCCTGGTTGGAAAAGTTCCCGGTGTCGGTCAGGATGCCGGTCAGCAGGCTGTTCGCGGCATGGTCGCTCATCGGGATGTCGAGAGCTTGGAGGATTTTGAAGATGATTTCCGTTGTGGCGCCGGCGGTTGTATCGACGTAGTTCAAGTCAACCAATTCCTTGTCTTTATATTTTGTGACGGTCGGGTGATGATCGATGTTAATAACAAAGGTCTTCTTCAGGTCGCGACGGTGAAGCTCATCGACCAACGGCGAGCGTTTCACATCGCCGGTATCAAAAATGACCACGACCGAATAATCATGAACGGTATCTTCCAGTTCCCGCATGACCGGGTGGGGGCCCAGAAGATAGTCGAACATCGGCGGAATCGGTTCCGGCGAATGGCAGACATACGGCTTGCCGAGATGCCGGACGAGGTGGGCCATCGCCAACATCGACCCGATACTATCGCCATCAATGCCAGTCGTCATGGTCAACAGGACGCGGTCGGCGTGTTTCAGCCGGTGTTCAAGTTGGCGGGCGAAATGGAGGTGGGAGGGCATATTTCGATGTCTATCAGAAAGCCCGGAACTATACGTGAAAACAGAAGTACCGTCAAGGGGTGGAATAAAAGAGCGCGATTTCCTTTTAGGAAATCGCGCTTATATTTCGGCCAAGGGCGTTACCGGGCGAATGGCTTGCAGACCTTGGCCTTGATCGCTTCGATGCGGTAGTGGAGCGTCTGGTACTCCTTCGGAATCGACATCGGCGACGGACCGATCTGATCGCAGGAGAGAACCGATGAACGAGTCATGTACAATGGCGGCGTTGTCGGAGCGACGAAGGTCGGCCTCCTCGCGATAACCTTTGGTTTCGCGATTGGTTGGTTGACCGGGCCATTCTTTCGCACAAGGGCCGTGCCGAGTCGCTTCAGTCCAACGAAGAAGAGAACCACCAGTGCCATGATCGCAATGATGATTCCGGCGGCGACCCAAAGCCCGAGAACGGTCCCGATTGCTACGATGAGTGGAAGCCACGGATTGGCCGGCAACCCGTGCAAGGCTTGCACGAGGTAGGTCATTCCGGCCGCACCAAGCGGGATGATCGGTGTCAGCGGTAGCAGCCAGGGTTTTTTGGCGAAGTGTCCCGTGCGACCCTTACCGGCGACGTACGTCAACTCTTCGCTCGGGTCGGCGATCTTCGCTGGGTGGAACTTTTCCCAATTCAGACCGAAATGTCCGGTCAGAACCTGGACAAATGCGCCGATTCCGTACGCGAGATAATTGAGCGTGAGCCAAGTCAGAACGACCGGGGGTTGAATCGTGTAGGCCACGAGACGGCGCCTTCGGAAGGCGCACTGATTGACCGGGGCGCTGTGGAACCACCGGTTGACCCACTTCCGTTCCCAGCCAGCCGGTTTCGAGGCGAACAGCTCCGGGGGGACAGTCACGGTCAGGGTGCAGGTTTCGAAGTTGTTCGTGACATAGTCGTACGGTGTCCCATCGACGGGATTCAAGACATCATAATCATACGAACTATGCCAACCCATGAAGCGTCCCCACACGTATTTTTCGGCGGATCGCGGAGTGCGATCAGCTTCAGATCCGCGATGGGTGTGCACCAGAATGGCGTGGACATCATTCTTCCCGGGGCTGTAGAATGAAACGAAGGCGGCGAGGTCGTGCATCGGGACGAGTTGTCGCGTTTCACGATGGTTATCGTGATTCCGCACGACGATGAGAATGAAGGGATGACGGATTCCCTTTTCCTGCAGATCATCGAGCGTCGTCCGATCGACGCACCAGCGAATCGGAATCGTCGGACTCGCCGCTGCCGTTTGTTCGACAATCAACTTGATGCCCATGAGGTTCCTCCGGGTGGTTGGTGGCTATCGTTCTACCGTTGACAAAGTATTCAGTATTTCAAAGATCGTTTTTTGACAGCCGAACATATCAAAAAAGTCCCCAATTGTCAAGCGCTACCTCCCCAGGGATGTATCGCGCAGCACCATTTCGTTGAGAATTCAACAAAAACGATAATTAGGGGGAGCTCTTGGGCTACCCCTCCTTGCGAAGGAGGGGTTGTTGACGGAGCCAAAAACAAAAAACTCTGGGCGAGTGTTTTAGGGGACGGAATATTTAACGAAACCGCGGGGAGGTTACCGTCCTCGTTTTTCTCTCGGACTGATCGGACTGCCCGGCGGGATACCAAGCTGATCTTTCTTTTTATCCCGTTCAACCCGTTCCTCTTCGACGGCGGTCGCGTCGAGGCTAAGGCCCAAGTCGGTCGAGGTCATCGAATCGAGGATGTGCATTATCTGAGCGGCCCGTTCGGTCGAAGAATCAACGTGGAAGGTCAATTTCGGGACGAATTTCATGATCAGTCGCTTGTTCAAGATGTCCTGAATATCGACGATTTTCGCTTTAATGATCTTCAGCGCCGCCTCTTCGTGGGTCGCCGGCATGACCGAAATCCAGATCTTGGCGCTCTCGGCGTCATCAGCGACTTCGGCCCGGCTGACGGTCACGAAAAAACTGCGCGGAAAATCGACATCGCGGGAGAGGATGGTCGCGATTTCCTGCTGGACGAGTGAATTGAGTTTTGCTATCCGATCGCTCATCCCGTTAGTCCCGTTAGAAATGAATACAATTGTACTCTCTGGGTTAAAGTCATGACGTGCAACAATATTTTTTTTCAAATAAATTAGCTTTCGGCATTTCTAACGGGATTAGAGCGACATTGAGAAAAAGGGATCATCGGCTTATCCCAAGGGTTCGGACTTTCGTGATTTTTAAACTGGCGATCAATTGATCGCCGACGGCGATGACCGGCTGGCATTCGACTTTCATCCCGCATTCATTGCCGCTCGCCACTTCTTTGATATTCTGCTTGTTTGATTGCAACTGGGTGATCTGACCGCTGGCCACTTCGATCCCGCCGCGCATGATCTTGACGAAAACACCTAGGCTGATTGCGCCGTCCGTGACTTTGCCGCCGATCACCTGGAAAGTATTTTCATTGCGGAAAATCGCCAGGACTTTCAGCCGGCCGACTTCCTGTTCCTCAATGACCGGCGGCAGGAGAACCTCCAGTTCTTTCACGACATCATCGATCAGATCGTAAATGACATCGAAATTTTTAATGAGAATGCCTTTACTTTTTGCAAGCTGGTCGGCTTTCGGGGAAACTTGGACATGAAAACCGTAAATACTGGCTTTTGCGCCTTCCGCCCACAAGACTTCCGCGTCGGAAATAATTCCCATCCCGCGTTGTACAATTTCAACTGCGACTTCCGGGTGTTGAATCTTCTTCAGTGATTCTTGAATCGCTTCGGCTGAACCGACGGTGTCTGTTTTAAGAATGATCAACAGTTTCCTAACCTTCGGTTTTTCGTCCTCTTCAGCTTGATCCTCTTTACTCTTCGTTTGCGACCGGGTTTTTCCGACGACCGAGCGCAAATGTTGGCGCATCTGGTGCGACTTCACTTTTTTCTTCAGTTCGCCGGCATCAATATCGGAGACCCGCAAGACATCGCCGACCTGGGGGGCGGCCTTCAGGCCGAGAATCTGGACCGGGGTCGAGGGCGGCGCGGTTCTTATCGATTTACCCAGATCATTTTTCAGCGAGCGGATTTTTCCCCAGACCTGCCCGACCGCCACGTTATCGCCAACCTTGAGCGTGCCGGTCTGGATCAAGACGGAGGCGATCGGCCCCTGTTGCGGATCAACGTGGGATTCGATAATCGTGCCGATGGCCGGGCGTTTAGGGTTGACCATCAGGCCGCTACTATCGACGTCGGCGACTAGCAGGACCGCCTCGAGGAGTTCGTTCAGGCCAGTTTTTGCTTTCGCGGAAACGACGACGAACGGCACCTGGCCGCCCCATTCTTCCGACAAAACCTGGAGCTCGGATAATTCTTTTTTTACTTTGTCCGGATTGGCTTCCGGTTTATCGGCCTTGGTGATGGCCACTAAAAAAGGGATTTTTGCGTCCAGGGTGATCTGCAGAGCTTCTTTGGTTTGCGGTTTAACGCCGTCATCGGCGGCCACGACGAGAATGGCCACGTCGGCGATTTTTGCGCCGCGGGCCCGCATTTGGCCGAAAGCTTCATGACCTGGTGTGTCGATGAAGGTGATCGTGCGATGAGCACGATCATCCTGAGTATTGCGAAGGATCCCTCGCTTCTCTCGGGATAACGGTTCGCCTTCGGCCGGAACCGTTATTTGGTACGCCCCGATGTGCTGGGTAATTCCGCCGGCTTCGCCTTCGGTCACTTTAGTCGAACGGATGGTGTCGAGCAGGGAGGTTTTACCATGGTCAACGTGACCCATGATCACAACGACCGGCGGTCGGGCGACAAGTGGTGCGCCGGGCTCTTCTTTGAGCCACTCCGTGATATCATTGCCAGGTTCGATTGCCGGCGTCGCCGTTTCTGTTTCGAGGGAAACTTTTTTTCCCAAGTCTTCGGCAATAATCGTCGCCGTTTCAAAATCGATCATCTCATTGATCGAAGCCATGATGCCGTTCTTGATCAACTCGGCGGTAATGGCCGTGACCGGTAAACCAAGCTTGGTCGCTAGGTCGCGAACCGGCAGAGTCGCAGGAATCGGAATTGTCGGGGTGATTTCATCCATATCCCGTTAGAGGTTTCTGTGTCGAAGGTTAGGAAGTTGAAATAATTCCCTACTAGAGGTGCTGGTAGCCTCTAACGGGACAGAAAGACCCGGAGAGTCTACGGAAAATGGGGGGTTTTGTCAACCCAGCCCCACTTTTGTAAAAACAAAAGTGGGGCTGGGTCAACCCGGTACTACAACAATTACCGCCGAAGCATTTTGTGATTAACCACGACGTAAGGAAAATAAACGCGAGAATACTAAAAAAAGTATTTGCTGTAGTATCGGGTCAACCCCGTTGGAGGTAGAATTGGCTTCATTTTAGGCAAAAAAAATTAATAACGATTGGAAAGCTTCTACTGTAAACACAGTAAAAATTACCTCTAACGGGGTCAACAGTGATGTTATTTTGACTGATTTTTTCTTACCGACTACTACTCTTTGTGAGGATGGTGTTCATGGTAATCCTTTCGCAGGCGAGTCAGCATGCCGATATTCATTCGAATGGCGGCGACGATATCTCGCAAATCTTCCACCGGAACATTGGTGAGTGATTCGGGGATGGCCAAATCGCTTCCCGGATATGCCCGATAGACAGTCTCTTCCCAATTAAGATATGAACCGCGCGTGCGGGCGACTAATTGCAAATATTTTAATTGCTCGGTAGACATCTTGTTGAGGGCTTCACGGTAATCCGAGATACCCTGGAGCACATCGCTTTCCATATCACGGAGCAGCAGGCTGATTTCATTATCGAGACCGGCGATTGTTTTTGCCAGCTTACCGGGGTTGGTTTCGGTGACCTCGGCTATTTCCTCCTCAGTGGGCGGTGTATCTCCGACCCTGGCGAAGACCTCAGCCTCAACCGCCATGTTAGCTTCTTTGTTTGTAGGTATTTTTTCTTGATGAGATCGCTTGTCCTCTTCCAAGGCCAAGAATTCAGGAGTTACGTCTTCAATTTTCTTTGATTCTTCCCACAGTATGCTCTGGCTTCTTCCCTGCCGATAGGCGTCAGCAAGGAAACGTTTGGTTGCATCCCGAGAAAGTGGATCTGTCTCGGCGTTCTTCGGCAACCTTGTCCGCACCAACTCAAGGTCGTTTTCCAATCTTTGACGTTGAGCTATTCGAAGTTTATCTAAACCATGCTCCTCGATATCACGACGAAGCTCAATGTATGCATCAAGCAAACGGTCCATTGCTTGCTGCGGTGTTTCCGGGGGTTGTTCCGGCGTGGTTTCCGGGGGTTGTTCCGATGATTCGGGATTGGACATACTGTCGATAGCCTATGACTATCTAATAAATTCGGCAAGACCCGTGTGAAACTAGGCCGGGTCTTATTATTTCTTCCGCCGCAACTGAGAGCTCTTATAAAGATCCGGTCGAAAGGCGCGCAGCCGGACGATCAGGACCGAGATCTTTCGTTTTTTAAGTTCTGGGGCCAGGTTTCTTGTATAATGTGTTTGGTCGTAGCCTAAAGCAATAACGTGTGGCCTAAGTTTTTTTATAAAACCATACCGTTGACGCGGATCGCGGGGGGCGAGGATTGCTCGGTCAACTGTCGGTTCGTCAGCGACCCGGGCTAGGCGATGTTTTTCCGGATGTTGAGTTGGACGTTTCTTCAGACGTTCAACGACCCGGTCACGTCCAACCGCGACAATCAATTCAGTTCCTAGTTTTTTTGCTTGGCGGAAAAATGACCGATGCCCGGGATGAAAAATATCAAAGGCGCCGAAGACGAGGACGCGGCGGCGCATATTTTGGATTCGAGTTACCACGTCTTGAGGAAGTCTTCTATTATAGTTGCTGATATGGTGGAAAGCAATGCCGTTCTACCTAAGAGTCTTTGTCGCACTGGTCCTATTCTGGGCAATGTTTCGGACGTCGATTCAATTCAGTTTGCATTTTACCGGGGCCGTCTGGAACATACCCGTTGCATAGTTCCGCGAGGTCAGAATAGCCGTCCCCGTCTGTGTCGGCTACGGCTATTTCAGTCAAGTACAGCTCGCTGTCGAATTTACCCGTAGGATCAATGGCGGTTATCCAGCCCAGTATCTCCTCCCCATCTTCTAGTCCATCGCCATCAGTATCGATTTTATTTGGATCCGAATGATATAGAGAGGTTTCGACAACATCGCTAATTGAATCACCGTCGGTGTCGTAGCTTGTTCCGGTATTGGTATTACTGAGGGACGTATTTGTGTTGAGCGAGACGTTCGTGTTCAATGAGATGTTTGAGTTTGAAATAATGGCGGTGCCGCAGGCGATGACTGCGGTCGATCGCTTCGGGCCGCCTTGATCGTTGACATACCATGGTCCGCCCGCGCCGTCCAACTTGGCTATCAGAAGGAAGTGGCTGGGTTCGCAGATTTCATACTCATATGCAGATTTCGTGACCGGATCGACCGAGAGTTCAGCCACATAGGCAGGGACAAGTGTTTGCAGAGCGGCCGGATACCGGTTGTTATCATCGTAATAGAGGGCCAGGGCGGTGCGAATCATGGCCAGATCGCTTTTCCGCTGGGCGTCATGGCTAGATATATTTGAGCTACCGTCTATCGGGTTAGGTGTTAATAGTAGTTTTTCCATTGGCTCTGCTCCGGTCGGTGCGGCGAGCGCTTTCTTCTGACCCGAACTCTTGAGCGTGGTCGAGAAGGTCAAAACGAATTGCGATGATTTGTATTTCACCGACTCGGTCGGCGGGACGATCACCATTGTCAGGATTATTTTCTTCATCATTTTACCCAGTCCGTCGTACCACAGATCAACGGTCAGCGCTTTGGAAAAATTCTCGAGCACGGTTAGATTTTCGGTTTTCTTTATTTCGGCCACCATGTCATCGGCGCCATTCACGTCTTGTCCGGCTTTTTTGCGGGTGGCGATGAGATCCTCGAAAAACGGGACGACTTGTTTCGGATTGAGCATGTGGCTGGTGTGGCGCGTGCTGACACCCTCGATCGTTTCTTTACCAAAATTCTTTTTTGTTGTAAAGAGTTGGTGTTTTTGAGCGAGGTCGAGGACCTGTTCGATCGTTTGTCGGGATTCTTTCAGCGCTTTGTCGGCATTGGCGTTCTCGGGGATTAACTCAAAGCCCCTAGCGGCATTGCCGGCGTCGGCGACGTTGGCCGTAAACCATTTGCCCAGAGCATCGGTTGCGTCGAAGTTCGGGATGCCTCGGAGAGTGTTTATTTTTACAAAAACATTTTCTTCGAGCAGGCGAATGTTAAGATCGGCATCGACGTTCGTTTCACCGGCCAACAATTTGAACTTCATGGTCGCGTCCGCCTTACCCGTTCCAGCGGTCTTTTCGCTGTAACTTGTCGAGCTACCGATGATCGACAGATTGTCCGGGATAAGTTCGAACATGGTTCCGGCTGAAGCAAGTCGGGAGTTGCCTAGTCCAATACTACCGCTATTATCACTCGTCGATAAGGTGTTTGAGGTCGATGGGAAAAGGGTCGGGATTGAAGAATCTCGCGGTGCAATTTCGATCGAAAATTCGGAGGTAGACTCAGAGGCGGACGTGTTATAGAGCGCGTCGAGCGATTTGACGATGACGTCATTGGCCGTGCCCGGCAGTGGGAACGGGAGGGTGATATAGCCAAAACGGGCGGCTACATACGTGCCGCCAGCCAGTACCAGGACGAGACCTAGAACAAGACCAAGAATAAGTCCCTTTTTTGAATGCTTCGGTCTTGCGCTTACAGCCTGATTCCCAGCCCGGTCGGACGGGATGTTCAGAGCCAGATCCGGAACGTTTAATTGTTGGTTTCCCATATAAAATTATCCCACTGGTTGCCCGGTATATGTAAGTTTAAAAATAATTTCACTGGACTAAAGGTTTGTTTTTTACTCTAACCTCATTAATATACCATAAAAATAGCCACTTTGCAAGGTGGTCGGTTGCGAGTTCTTTTAGAATTGCCGCTGTCGTCCGACAATGATCGACAACTTTTTTTTCGCCAGCTCGACGGTCAGAGGCGTGGTGACCGTCACCTGGCCGTCAAGCAACAGCTGGGCCTGGCCGACGGCTGCGGTAACTTTCGCTCGACGAATTGGAAAAACGGAGACCGGCTGGCCGGCTCGGCCGAAACCGCCCCAGCGTTGCTTACGGGGTGAACCGATTTTCAGTTCCAAACGGCCATCGGCCGGGTTGCTCATGCCGCCGGAAGTTTCCAGATTCGCAATAACCATGCGGTCGGCCGGGTTGATCGAACTGACGGTGTATTCGCCGTCGCATTGGACCCGGGCCCCGACCGGCACATTTGCGCTCAGTAAAAAATAATGGTTATTGGCTTGACCAACGTCAACATGAGCGACCACCCGGCGCGACAAGACGTCGCACGCCGCCAGCCCGGACGGAATCCCAAGAAATCGGGCGATGGTTTGCGGCTCGCCGAACGGAATGAAACCGATGGCCGCCTGAGCATTCAATACATCGGGCAAGATCGTGGTAATCGTTTTGTCGTTTCCCACAATCACCACTGTCGTGGCGCCCCGTTTCAAACCATCACGAATTGCCTCGTGAATATTTTTGAGGATGGTAATCTTTTCACTGCGACCCTTGATACCGAGCGCGTTTAACCTCGCCTCAACTTTGATAATTTCGGCCTGATATTTTTTATCCTGAACCCAGCTATCGTACAGGTAAAAGTACACGGATTATTTTTCTTTGGGTTCGATGAGTGCTTCATGACCGGCCATCGACAACTTTCCGTGGAGCACGGCACCATGGGCAACGACGATTGTTTGGGTATCGACGTTTCCGAAAATTTTCCCCGTCGGCGCGAGTTCGATTTTCCCCGTGCACTTTACCTGGCCGCGGATTTCCCCGGCCACCCATATACTCGCCGCTTCCACGTCGGCTTTCACTTTCGCCGTTTCACCGACCCGCAAAGATTTGCTGGTTTTGAGCGTGCCGGCAACTTGCCCTTCGACAATAACATCGCCTGAGCCAACAAAGTTGCCATCGACTTTTACGGTCGCGCCAATAATCGTTTCGACGTCCTTATTATTCTCCGATCCGCTCTGGTGTTGAAAAATTGCCATACGTCAAGAAAATTACACAATGACTCTGCGAACAGAAGTGTACGGCTAGCTGGCTGTTCATGTCAACGCGTTTGAAAACTTTTTACCCACGAAAACAACACCTGCAAAAATCGCGGTAATCTAGGCCAATTCTATTGCCTTTTTCTGACTTTCTTGTACACTGTTGAAGCTTTATGGAAGACACATTTGTTCGCAAGGATTTGCTCAGATTGGGAATATTGTTGGTTGTGATTACAGGGATTATGGTCGGTTTAAAGATATATGACCATTCAACTAACGCGGTTGCTGATTTTGGTGCAGAAATCTTTGACGGAATTATTGCGAAGTAATAATAAACGACACTAGGTACTATTTTGCCCCTGTAGTTCAAAGGATAGAACGACCCCGTCCTAAGGGGTAAATCTAGGTTCGATTCCTGGTGGGGGCACCAAGTACTACTCACTTCGTTCGAGTACTTGGCGGCGCCAAATTAAATTAACTTCTCGTTACTGGGCGGTGCCCAGAACTCGAGCGAAGCGAGTAGTTCTGGGCCCTTAGCTCACTTGGTAGAGCGCTTCCATGGCATGGAAGAGGTAGGGGGTTCGATCCCCCCAGGGTCCACCATTCCAAAAGTTATAAATTTAAATTGTGTTAAAATATAGACGGTTTTCCGCCCCGGGCGGGATCCCGCCACATGGCGGTGACGATCCCGGTAGGGTCCAATAAATTAGCCAAAAATTGACTGTTAGTTAAATGTTCCACGTGGAACATTTGGTAAAATAGAAGTGTTCTACGAGGAACATTAAGAAATAAGCAATTGTTCCACGTGGAACAATTTGAAACATGGGCCTGTAGCTCACTTGGTAGAGCGCCGCATTCGCATTGCGGAGGTAAGGGGTTCGATTCCCCTCAGGTCCACCAATAAACCTGGGAAATTAAAAGTGGTGCTGATTGAATGCGACGGTCCGAATCCGCTTTGGTTCACAATTAATATCATATTAAGTGTTTTACGACACCATTTTTGAGCTATTAGCTAAAGACCGAAACTGGTTTAAAATCGGCCTTTAATGTGTAAATGGTTTGGGATCGTTTCCATCAGATTTCGGCAAGCCCCTTCGCTGTCGTTCAGCTGACTGTCCGGATTTCGTCCGTTCTCCTTGAAAGGGGGACGTATCTTGACCCCCACACCAAATATTTGGTGTGGGGGTTGACATATACCCCCTGGGGGTATATAGTGGGATTCCTATGCCCCGCCGCGCCTCACGAACCGTTGCCGCCAGGATCCACCGTCTGACCGGTCAGCTTGAAGCAATCGAAAAAATGCTGATTCAGCGGCGTAATTGTTCTGATGTCTTAGCGCAGATTGGCGCAGTGCGCGCCGGAATTGAGCAAGTCGCGTTGATTGTTTTCCAGACGGAATTGCAGAAGATGCAGCGGGCAAAAAAGTATTCCCCTGAAGAAATTGAACAACTTTCACAAGCTCTGAATAAATCATTATAAATGTTTTGGTATGGCCAAAGTAATTTTATCCGACGCCTCGTTTGCAAAAGAAGTGATTGAAGAAAAATCAATGCCGGTCTTGGTCGATTTTTGGGCAACCTGGTGTTATCCCTGCAAGGCCCAGGCCCCGATTATCGAAGAAATTGCCGCCGAACTCGACGGCCAGGTGAAAATCGGGAAAATGGACGTTGATGAAAACCCGCTGACTCCGCAGTCATTGAATATTATGTCGATTCCGACCCTGGTTATTTTTAAGGACGGTAAACCGGTCTGGCAGGGCGTCGGCTTGCATCAAAAAATGGCGTTAGTGTCCGAGCTTAATAAGTACGTCGGTTAAAACGGTGGAACGTTTCGACGTTATTATCGTTGGCGGCGGGGCGGCGGGATTAACCGCCGCGCTCTACGCGGCGCGACGAGGTTTAAAGACCCTGGTTTTGTCGCAGGACATCGGCGGACAGGCCTCAACCACCGGGACTGTCGAAAATTACCCCGGCTTCGATGTGGTCGATGGTTTTGAATTGATGATGAAATTTAAGTCCCAGGCGGAAAAATACGGCGCGGTCGTAAAATTAGAGGAAGTAATGTCGGTGGCCAAAGTGGCCGAGAGTTTTAAGATCAAAAGTGCCAACGGTCAGTACACGACGACCACGCTGATTCTCGCCCAAGGCCTGACCCATAAACACCTCAACATTCCCGGCGAAGAACAATTTATCGGCAAAGGCATTTCGTATTGCGCGACCTGCGATGCTCCGTTGTTCAAAGGGAAGCCAACCGCAGTCATCGGCGGCGGTAATTCGGCCATGGACGCCGCTCTGCTTCTCGCCCATTTCAGTCCGCAGGTCACCCTTATCACCCATAACGCGGAATGGCGCGGTGAAAAAGTTTTGATCGATCGGATTAAGGAAACGCCATCGATCCGCCAAATGACCAATACCACGACTAAAGAAATACTCGGTGACAAAACGGTAACGGGCGTAGTCATTGAGCAATCCGGCCGAACGGAAACATTGTCGGTCGGCGGGGTTTTTGTTGAAATCGGATTTACGATTAACCCGGCCCTCATGACGGGCCTGACCGATCTTGATCACCGCAGTCAAATTATCGTCGATCCGCTGACGAATGGGACAAGCGTGCCGGGGCTGTTTGCCGCCGGCGACGTGACCATGATCACCCAAAAACAAATCGTCATATCGGCCGGCGAAGGCGCCAAGGCGGCGTTGAGCGCCCATCAGTATTTGCAGGCGCTTGGCCACATCAAACGGACCGGTGCCGTCGATTGGGGCGTCAGCACGCCGATGCGACATGCGGGGTAGCTTGTAGTGAGTAGCTGACAGCTTATAGGAAATATTCGTAGCTTTTAGATGTTGAGATATGTACGTCGAATCCTTTAAACAACTAATTGTTTGGCAACGTTCCATTGAGGTTGTTCGAGCGATTTATAAGGCCACAAAAGCATTGCCTGAAACAGAGCGTTATGGCCTAAGCAATCAGATGAGGAGAGCGGCTGTTTCAATTCCTGCAAACATTGCTGAAGGGAAAAAGCGTAAGACCAAAAAAGATTTTTTGCATTTCCTGCGCACGGCCGATGGATCCGCGGCCGAACTGGAAACATTGTTAATTGTTGGCAATGATATTTACCCAGACATTAATTTTACAGATTCATTGCAACTCCTAGAAGAAGTTCAAAAAATGCTCACCACAATAATAAAGAAACTCGAAACTTCTACAAGCTAACCCCTATAAGCTAAAAGCTATGTCTTCTAATCCTTTTTCAAATGCAGTCACTCAATTAAAAAACGCCGCCCAGGTCATGGGTCTGGAGAAATCCACCGTTGATGCTCTCCAAAAACCGCAACGGGTTTTGGAAGTGGCGATTCCGGTGGCGATGGACGATGGCTCGACCAAGGTTTTTACCGGTTATCGCGTCCAGTTTAACGACGCTCGCGGGCCGTTCAAGGGCGGGATTCGGTATCATTGGGAAACCAATCTGAATGAAGTCAAAGCGTTGGCGTTCTGGATGGCGATGAAATGCGCCGTGGTCGGCATTCCTTACGGCGGCGGGAAAGGCGGCGTCACGGTTGATCCGCGGCAATTGTCGGCCGGGGAATTGGAGCGATTATCCCGCGGCTGGGTTCGGGCGATGTTTCAGTTTATCGGCCCATGGAAAGACGTCCCGGCACCGGATGTCTATACGACGCCGCAGATTATGGCCTGGATGGTCGATGAATATTCCAGGCTGGCCGGGCAATGGTCACCGGCCGCGTTTACCGGTAAGCCCATCGCCGTTGGCGGTTCGGAAGGACGAATGTTCTCCACGAGCCAAGGCGGATACTATGTTGCTGAGGAAATGCTAAAAAAACTATCCGGCCTAAAGGCCGGATCCGGCTCCGCCGGAAAGCTTGTTCCACGGCGAACAACCATTGCGGTGCAGGGTTTTGGCAACGTCGGCGCGTTTACGGCCGAGATTTTTCACAAGTCCGGATGCGTTGTCGCGGCAGTTTCTGATTCTAAAGGCGGGATCGTCAACCTGAAGGGCCTTGATATTCCCGCTGTCTGGAAACACAAAGAGGCAACCGGCTCGGTCATGGGCTTTCCGGGCTCAAAACCGATCGACAATAATAAAATTCTTGAACTTCCGGTAACAATACTGATTCCGAGCGCCCTGGAAAGCGTCATCACCGAAAAAAACGCCGGCCGGATCAAGGCTAAGGTCGTCCTGGAAATGGCCAATGGTCCAACAACGCCCGAAGCCGATGCGAAGTTATTCCGCAAGGGTATTCTAGTCGTCCCGGATATTCTGGCCAACGCCGGCGGCGTGACCGGATCATATTTCGAATGGATCCAGAATTTGAACGGCTATGCCTGGACGGAAAAAGAAGTCCTGCAAAAACTGAAGCCGATCATGGTCGACTCGTTCAACGCAGTTTGGGACATGGCGGCGAAACATAAGGTGAATCTTCGGGTCGGGGCGTACATGGTCGCGCTTGATCGGATTGTGGCCGCGATGAAGTTACGGGGGAGGTTGTAATAATTACGTAAAAAAACCGGACTCCTCCTGGGATCCGGTTTGAAATGTTAGCCGAAGATTTGGTCACGCCGCAGAAAGAGCACGGTCAGTTTCGTGGTGGCGCGACCGTCCAGGAATCTCTTGTGATAATATCCTGGATCTTCCCAGACCGATACGGGTACATATGCCCGGTAGATTTTTTGCAGGTCTTCCAGGGAAAAGAAGTGCCGCCTGATGCCTGAAATAGTAGAGCCAAGCGTCCGCCGACCAGTCCGGCGGCATTCTTGATCTGTAGCGCTGAAAGTCCGCACCAATATCCAGCGCGGTCGCAGACATTCGATTGTCCGTCGGTACCCGCGATGCAATATCTTCGGCATGTTATGTAATGACTGCCAATCTACGACCATGTTTGGCTGGCGCCATGCGCGAGGCAGTACGCCAAGTCGTATCCTGGTTGAATCCATGATTCCAAATTGTGGAGGTAATCCTGACTTGCGCGCCAACAGTTTCGCGGTTGCGATTGCTGTTGGCGAAATGTCCGTGCCGAAAATTCGGTACCCGGCTTTGACACAGGCCAAGTCTTTCTGTCCGGTGCCACATCCAAGTGACAAGATGGACAGATTCCGGGGTACGCGTAGCCGATGGAAAACATCGAGAATCTCCCGATCGCCAAGCCGATTCCAAAGTATCTGGCGGTATGGCGTGGTCGAATAATACTGCTCAAAGTTCATGCTCGTCTCCCAATGATTATCCAACTGTCGCCGACAGGGGTTACCCGAACGCGGAACCCAGCTTGGTGAAACAGCTGTACCGTTTCGCGTCGTGTAAACACCCGCGAGGTAGCCAGAAGTCGTTTATTCCCGTTCTTCAGTTCCAATCGTCGATCAAAACGCCGCGTCCGCGGGTTATAGTCCAGCGCGATCTTCCCCTCGCTTTTCCTGTACCCGCACGATTCGATATATGGCCAGAAGAAAGCACCATGCGCGACTTGTCTGAAGATGGCCAGCTGTCGGTGGATAATTTGAGGCTGATAACGCCGCACTTCGACAACGAGACGATCTGCCTTCGTCATACCTGCGCCTATCCGGCGCAACAAACCGATCATGCCCCGGTCGCTCCAGTTACCTACTGTGTTGCCCAACAGTAGTAAGATTTGCGGTATCCGCGAAGTAATGGCCAGACTAAACTCAGGTCGATCGAAATCAACGTGTTTACAGACAACTTTGACGCTAGGCCTCACGCGGCGGACTTCCCGCTCAGCGATCTGGAGCAAGGGGCGTGAGAAATCAAGTAGTCGGACCAACAAAATGTCTTGAGTTGCTTTCAGCACGGCTACGGTTTTCAAGCCGTTACCAGGTCCGAGGTCGGTAAGTGCAAGGGCTTTTGATTCAGTTGTAAGGAGCGCGATCAAGCGGGACAGCGTTCTTAATGATCTTGGATCCGAATGTTCTAGAGCCGCATACCGTCTGGCCCCAATCCTATTTGCGTAAACCTGCTTGAATTCCATAACTTCCCCCTCAGGTTGAACATCAATTGGCTTAAGTCTTTTTTGTTATAACTGAACAGGATATTTCAAATTTGTTATAATGTCAATCATAAATGCACAATTAACATACAAATGTTGACAAAATAGCAAATACAGGCTAATATATAGATAATAATTAGTGTCAGAAAACCATACACAAAATTGTGATATCCAAAGTACTGCTCAAAAGCTTAAACTTATCCACCGCTCAAGCGGCTGTATATCTTGCCGCCCTTGAACTGGGGCAGGCAACAATTCAGGGGCTATCAAAAAAATCCGGTGTCCCACGAGCTTCGATTTACATGTTTATAAACGAATTGCGGGAACGGCAGTTCATGACCGAGACAAAAAAAGGAAAACGCAATCTGTTCAGTGCGACTGGACCAGAACGGTTGGTTGATATCGAACAAACGCGACTCCATGAATTGAAGTCGGTAATCCCGGAACTTTCTGCTATTGCCAATATAGCGCGAATAAAACCTCGGGTAACCTTTTTCGAAGGGATTGAGGGATTAAAACATGTTTACCCCGATGTCCTAACGGCAAAAACCGATATTATTGGGTTTGCTGACTTCAATACCGGACCGAATGTTATGGGCGAGTCATATTACACGGAGTATTTAATGCCGGCTCGGGTAAAAAAAGGAATTTTATTCCGCGCTATTGTGCGTGACACACCGGAAGCTCGGAAGTTTGCTAAGATGCGCGATAATCGTGACTTGCGAGAAACTAAATTCTTGCCGGGCGATAATGTTCCGACTGAAATGAATGTGTACGACAATAAAATCGTGCTATTCAGCTTTAATCGAACCAAACCGTTTGCGGTGATGATTGAGGACGAGGCGTTAGCGAGAACCCAACGCTTACTGTGGCAGGCGGCGTGGGATCGGTTGGGTTCATAAGCTTGCGTAACAGAAAGAGACAAGAAAAATCGCTCACCTTAGTAGGCAGTGAGCGATCCGTTCCGGCGGTGCAGATCGAGGCTGACCTGGGCGGCGGATACGACATCGCTGGGGGGCAGTGTCCGTCCGCAGTGCTGTTCGAAGAAGTCATTGACTTCTTGAGCACCCACGAACAGTCGCGGCACCGTTTGGGCGTGTCGACAGCGGCTACAGGCAACTGGTTCCTCCGCTCGCAGGTACCCGTTGCCATCGACCCGGATCGCATATCGGCCTGGGGCTATTAACCTCGCCCGACAGGTGAGACAGCGCAGAGTCTCCACTGTAACACGCTCCAAGGACATCGATTCGCCGTTCCATTCATTGGCCCTGATCATGGCCATCTCCTCCCGACCGGCGGGTAGGAACGAGGTACCCCTATCTCATACCCAAGTAAGAAAGTTGTCAACCGCGCCCGCGTGGTGAGGCTGAATTTCTCGACCGGCTATCCGACCGGTTCGCCGAGTCATCCGACTCGGCGAACCAGCGGGCGGTTGTAGTAGGGTGGTTTGTGTTGGCCCTCCCCTCAGCCGAGGGGAGGTGCAGGAGGGGTGTAAAGGAAAATCGAACCACCCCTCCTTTCCCAAGGAGGGGGCTGATCAAAGGCTTTGTGATACACTCACAGCATGCCCGTCCCAAAACCAACACTGAAAGAGGAAGCGATTTTTTGGAATATGGGATTACGACTCGTGGCCGGAGCCGACGAAGCCGGTCGCGGATCCTGGGCCGGGCCGATTGTCGCGGCGGCGGGGATCTTGCCGATCGGCTTCGAGCCGAAAAAAGTCCGTGATTCAAAAACGCTTTCACCCAAGCAACGTGAACAGATGTTCGTCCACATCACTCGGCAAGCCGTCGCCTGGGCGGTTGGGGTCGTGTCATCGGAGGACATCGATGCGCATGGCATTTCGCCGGCAAACAAGCGGGCGATTGTGACCGCACTGGAAAAACTCCATCTTCAACCGGACGCGGTGCTCATCGATGCGGTGAAACTAGAATACGCTGGTAAACCAGTAAAAGCCGTGATCGACGGGGACGCCAAAATTCTTTCGATTGCTGCCGCTTCGATTGTGGCCAAGGTCGTCCGTGATACGCTCATGCTCGGTGAACATCGCCTCTACCCGCAATACAATTTTCTGGCCCATAAAGGGTATGGCACAAAGGAGCATGAAACGGCTATAAAAAAGCACGGCTTGAGCCCGATCCACCGGCGGAGTTTCCAGCCGATGAAATCCTTGGTATCCTGACTGTATGGCAAAAGAAGAAGCGGTATTGCTCCAACCTGGGCCGTTGATCGCGCATTTGGAACTGAAGCCCGGCCAGACGGTCGGTGATTTTGGCGCCGGTGGCGCGGCCCACCTCGCCCTGGAGATCTGCCAAAAGATCGGTGGCCAGGGGACGGCCATTCTGTTCGACGTGCAAAAATCGGCGCTCTCGGCGGCATTAAGTTTGCTCCAAGCCAGAGGCGTGACGAATGGAAAGGCCGTCTGGTCGAATCTCGAAGTCTATGGCGGCGCGAGTGGCGTCGCTGATGCGACGATTGACGCTGGTGTTCTTGCTAACGTTCTCCACCAAAGTAAAACCCCGAACGCGATTCTGGCCGAAATCGGACGGATGCTGAAATCAGGATCTCGCCTGCTCGTGGTTGATTGGATGACTGATCAAACGACGCCGCTTGCACCGCCGGTTGAATTACGACTTAGCCCCGAGCATGTTGCGCAATTAGCCCAGGCCCAGGGCTTTGCCTCGCTTGAACAATTTTCGGCCGGACCGTATCACTGGGGGCTGGTGCTCGTGAAAACCTAGAATGCCGTCGGTTCGACAAGTTCGTGGAACAGCCGCTGAAGATCAAGCGGTGGAATTGTTGCGGAAGAAAAACTATGAAATTCTCGGCCGGCACATTACCAGCCGGTTTGGTGAAATTGATATTCTTGTGCGGGATGGCGAAACTTTAGTTGCGGTTGAAGTGAAATATCGTAGCAATGATGCCATGGGCCAGGCGATTGAAGGCGTGACGCCGGCTAAACTGGAAAAAATCAACGCCGCTCTTGAGGATTACTGCGCCCGGGAAAAAATCGTTGCGCCGGATATCCGCATTGACGTGGTGGCGATCGACGGCCGGCGGATTGAACATTTCATCGGGGTGGAATAAATAAGAGTTTCAGCGTTGATCTTCATGGTTGGGAATTGACCCCGTTAGAGGTAGCCTATTGATGTTAACGGTAAGAAACAGAGTACTCATAGCCGTAAATATTTTTTCGAGGAATAATCAAACCGAATTTACCTCTAACGGGGTTGACCCTGGCCGGGCCTTAGTGTAGTTTGTTGACTTACGCGCCGCCTTTGGTTTGCTGTTTTACAATCGAAACCACCACACTCGGTCGCAACGCACATTCACCACGGAGGGAATCGACGTGTCTCGCGTCCCGAAGCTCCGGAAGTACGATGTCACCCAGGGAGAAATCGACAACATGCTACGGGCCAGCAGTTCCTTGCTCATCGATGGTCACTACGTCATCGGTGACAAGCACCGACGGAAATGGTTCAACCCCTTCGGCCTGACCGCGAATCCGATCATCGCCGATCGCCTCGCGCAGGCGATGAAGGAGCGTTGGCTGTTTGACCGACCTCAAGTTATCGTCGCGGCGGCTCCGCGGGCGATGATCATCGGCCATCATCTGGCCCTTCATTTCTCGCTCAAAGGCCCGGTCGTCGAATTCGTATATCTTGAAAAAGGGCCAATGGGCTATGCCTTCCGGCCGCACCACGCGGAACGCATTCATGGCAAAATAGTCTTAATCTGCGACGATGCCATCAGGTCCGGCAAGACCGCTCAAGAGATGATCGATCCGGTCGCGCAGGTTGGTGGACACGTCCTGGGCGTAACGACGGTCATCGACTGCGGCCGGGTCACCGCCCTCGACCTCGGCGTCTCGAAGATTGTCAGCCTCCATCGTCTCGAAGATGAGGAGTACGACCCGCCTTGCCCGATGTGTGAACAGGGGATAAAGATCAACACCGTCTTCGGCGACGGACAAAAGTTTCTTGATGACCAGCGCGAGCTGATCAGCTCCCGACCCGAGTAGTCACGTCGCACCTTGTATCTGTACCGCTCCAACGGGCTGAAATATATTCAGACGGTTGGCGCGGTTTTTTCTTCCCCCACACCAATGCGGGATAACATGAATATCTATCAAGTGAAAATTACATCTAACAAGATCACTTTGTAGATTTATTAAGGTGTTGCCCATTGGTGTGGGGGATAAAAAATGCCCCAGGGGTGAACCTAGGGCGGAAGTTTCATGGAGATTTCTCGACGGACGCGGATGACCGGTGCTTGACCGTCGGTCGCATAGGTGACATACGCGTGAAAGCGAATCCGCTGAAGAACGTACGGCAGCCATTGTCGATCGGAGTCCGGAATTTCCGCCGACAGTTCAGGGTCGACCGGGAGCCAGACGGCGCTTTTTTCAGAGGATTGAATTGGGGCGCTCGACTGGTCGCAGTATCGCCAGACCAACACGTTGATATCCGCTGTTTGTTGATGCCGGAGAGAAATAATTCCACAGCCGGAGATCTCGTTGGGATAGAGGCCGATGACTTTCTTGACGAGATGTTGGGCCGCGGCCAGCGGGGTTATCATTTCGCCGTCGATGAACACGCAGGGGACATGCAATGCGTTCAGTTCGGCTTGTGGCTGATCACGAAGAAACAGCCCATGGTCGCCTCGAATGATGAAGACGCAAACGCCAAGTCGCACCGTCCTCACCTCCTCTCGTTGTTAGGGAGCGATGCTGGCCAGAGCCTACCTGCCCAGGGCCAACCTGTCAAGTTCTCGGCCAGTCGGCTTGACTGGGCGTCGGCGGCATGGTACGCCAAGAGTACGAACCTTCAACCTCGCGCACTTCGACCAACCGTTTGACCAAAGGGGGATGGCATGGCCGGTTTGGGAAAAGCCGCCCAGCGAATTGCCGATCTACGAGGCAAACATGATCGCTTATCGGTCACCGTTATTCACCGGAAGTCGCAGGCGGCCGATCAGCGCCTGCCCAAGAACGCCCGCGCGAAAGTTCATCGGCAGATCGAAGCGAAGACTAAACAGATGGACGAGATCAAGCTCGAGATCGAACGACTCACCAACGAGGCGAAGAAATCGTAGCAACAGCCTAGGGCTCCCCGGGCTGTTTTTTCTAGTCTTGACCCCGTTACCCCGCACCAGAATCGGTGCGGGGTACCCCTGACGGGGTTGACCCGGTACTACAACAACTCGGACCTAAAGGAAGGGGGCTGGAAGATGTATTACTCCATTACCGGACACAAGGATTCTTACCTTGTGCTGTCGTAGTACCGGGTTGACAATTCGTTTTACCGGTGCCAGTCTATGAGCTCGGGGTTGACGGTTGTTGACAAGTCCAGATTCATCAAACGGTGTTACGAACGCCGGATTGGCCAGGAGGCAAACGTGGAGCAGACGGTGGCGTCAATCAAGCTCGAACTGCTTATTCGTTGTGGATTGGTCGTGGTCGCGCTGATTTCCTTGATCTACCTGGTCATGAAGGAACACCGTCGTCCGCTCGAGCGGCTGACCGGCGCGGTTTGTGCGGCCGTGACCCTCTATCTTGCACTTTTCACCGGGTGGTTCATCTAGGAGCGTTCGTCTTCAATCCGCATCAAACATCCAGCCATGGAGGTGCCGGCCGTGTCTATCGCGTCTGAACCCCGCCGACCAATGACGATGTTCGTGCCCGACTCTGAGGGTCACGAGGTGGCGAATCGTCGGTTGCTCCAGACCCTCAACGACGTCTGGAACAAGCAGGTGCCCATTCTGGGTCGGGAGTACGTCCGGATGGCGGATTCCGTTTCACCCGCGGAGCTGAAGTCGTGGATTGATCGTGACTTGGTGCCGAAAGCGGCGGCTATCTGGGGCGAGCAGATCTACGACTACCAGATGCAGCTCTGGGGTGCCAGTCCGCCGGATCGGAGGGTCGGGCCCAAGGAACCCGGAACCCGGTACTCGTGCGAACATTTTATCCAATCGATCTTTCTCTACGCCAGCAACTCGCTGGCCAGGCGATAAGCGGCATTGCCGCCACTATACCTCTTCGGCCCAACATACCTTGTTGGGTCTTTTTTCTTAGACTTATTTTTTTCCGGCCCGACTGGAGACCATCCACGCGGCTTCGAACATGGTTCGAAAAGCCTGAGCAATAGCGTCATCAGTAATGACGAGCATATAGCGCTTCGGATTTGAATAGAGCGCAACCGTGTTATCCCAAATCGAAACGTCGATATCATATTTCATTCCCTTCGGCAAGAAACGAAATTCTCGGCCGGTTTGCTTTGGGTAGCTCGCGCACAGTTTTCTTGAGAGTGGGGTATCCGGGTGAATTTCTTTCATTACCTTGATCACCCCCCGTTTCATTTGCGCCTGTGCCTTGGCCTCGGTTTTAGGAAAAAGATTCAACGTGTTGGCGTAGTCGGAAATGTAAAGATTTTCGGAGGCATTGAAGCATTCATTAACCCAAACGCGCTCAATATCTTTTGGATCATCGTAATAGCGGATAATCGGTTTTGTTGCGCCGGCGTTTTCTAAGGCGCGCAGGTGGGGCAGTAATTCCTGAACCGCGCGTTCCTGTTGCTGGACCCGCTGGAGGAGGCGCGATGGGGGATCGGGCGTATAGACCTGTTTCTTACCTTTCGGTGATAAACCGGCAAGTTGTTTTTGGCGCAGCGATTCAAGATCAAGGTAGATGGTCGTCCGTTTTAAACCTGTTTTCTTGGCTAAAGTCACCGGCGTCCCGGAGCCCATTTCCAATAAGGACATATACACCTTCGCTTCACGCGGAGTGAGGTTGAGGTCGGTCAGAACTTCTTCGATATTCATAAAACCAGTCTATCAAATAAATAGAAAAATGTCAAGAAATACGTCAGTAATACAAACTAACACATATAACACAATAAATAAGCCAAAATAGTGTGAATAAGAAAGTCACAAGTATTGACAATAAATGGTTTTTACTGTACTATTCCCAGTTAAGCAAAAACGAAACGCACCTTAACAATCAGGAGGAAATATGTGGCAGGTACTTTTCGGAGTTGCCATTATTGTAAATAGCCTAGCCTTGGAGTGGTATTATTTCACCTCATTCTGGGCCATGATTAAAAGACCCGGCGAAAGCTTTGTAATGCGCATTCTGTTGTCGATGACACTGATCATGAGTCTCATTTTCTCAACCGGGTTGGTTGCTTTCGGAGTCTACCTCCTCATCATGGAGCCTGAACATCAGCAGGCTACAACCGTTAGCATGCCCCCCAAACATTTCCGCATGATTGTCGACCGAAAAACCGTCGACGGATTCATCGGCACAAACATCGACGGTAGCCGGTATGTTACAACTCGGTTTACGATCGACTCGAAGGATCGTAGCCTCGTTGCCCCGGGAGACACTCTGGATACTTGGTTCAACGGGCGCATGATCCAGTTGAAAACTCCAGGCGGATTGCCCATTCACTACACCCAACTCGAGGTACTTCATGTTCGTTACGACCCAGTACAATAGTACTGGGTCTTTTTCTTGCCGAGATATTGACCCGGTACTACAACAATTACCTCAAAAAATTGAATATTCCGGCAAGGCTCATTGTTAATGTCCCGCCCATACAAGTTCCATACTTGTTGTAGTACCGGGTTGACACTAAAAATTAAAGATGTTAACCTCTCGACATACCTAGTTCACTACGAACTAGTGCTTTGTGTTGCCCAGCACCACTTTCGAAAAAGTGGTGCTGGACACCCCACAACTTATTAGGAGGGGAACAAACTATCCCTATATCTATGGCCCAATCAGCCCTAAAAGAAGCAACCCCGCACTACAGCTCCCCTTCGACCTCTCGATGACCTCGAGGTCGCCTCGAACATAGTCGAGAGGCGACAAGCTCAGGGTCGCTGAAATGCGGGGCGAGAGCAGGTTAACACATCATTTATTACTTCGCTTAAATATTAGACCATGGCACAATCTGCGTTGAAAGATGCGACCCCGCACTACAGCTCACGCGGATCGCTGAAGTACGGGGCGAGAAGTGGTTCTACAATATTTTCTACGTTTACTAAGTTATAAACTATGGCCCAATCTGCTCTCAAGGATGCAATCGAAGAAATTTGCCGGGAAAAGAATATTCCCTACCAATCGGTGATCGAGACGATCGAAGCCGCGCTGGCGGTCGCCTATCGTAAAGATTTCGGCGAAAAAAATGAAAATATCATCGCGACGTTCGACCCGGAAGATGGAACGAGCCACGTTTATGATGTAAAAACGGTCGTGGCTGATGACCTGTACGAAGCCTGGGAATCCGAGCAGAAACTTCGTGAAGCCGCCGAGGCGGATGGAAAGCTTGAAGAATATCTTGAAACGAAACGCGAGGAAGAAGAGCAACAACGGATCGCTGCGGTCGCGGCGGCGGGTATAACTCCCGAACAATTGGCGAGCGGCCAAGCGCCGGTCATTGAAGTTAAGGACGAACGGTTTGATCCGAAGAAACATATTGGTTTGTCCGAAGCGAAAAAGCTCGATGAAAAATATGAACTCGCTTCGGAAATCCGAACCGAGTTGTTTCCGCCGGCCGCCTATGGCCGCATGGCCGCGCAAACGGCAAAACAGGTCATCATCCAGCGCATCCGCGAAGCGGAACGCGATATTGTTTATAAGGAATTCAAAGGCCGCGAGGGCGAAGTCATTACTGCCATGGTCCAGCGCGTGGAAGGCCGCATGGTCCTGATCGATCTTGGCCATACGACCGCGATCATGCCGCCACCCGAACAAGTTGAGCGCGAGCATTATCGTCCGAACGATCGGATCAAAGTCTTCATCGTCGCCGTCAACATGACGCCGAAAGGACCGGAAATTGTGGTTTCCCGCGCCCACCCGGAAATGGTCCGTAAAATGTTCACCCTCGAAGTGCCAGAACTGCAAAACAACGCGGTCGAGATTAAAGGGATTGCCCGCGAAGCCGGTTTGCGGACAAAAATTGCCGTTTACTCCGAGCAGAAAAATATCGACCCGGTCGGTTCGCTGGTCGGTCAACGGGGGACCCGCGTTCAAACTGTCATCTCTGAACTCGGCGGTGAAAAGATCGATATTATTGAGTGGAGCGATGACCCGGTGAAATACATCACCAACGCGTTGTCGCCGGCCAAGGTCATTTCCATTAAACTCGATCACAACACGCACGCCGCCGTGGCCGAGGTTAAAGAGGATCAATTATCTCTCGCCATCGGGAAGTCCGGCCAGAATGTCCGCTTGGCGGCCAAGCTTACCGGATGGAAAATTGATTTGGTCGGCGATGGAATGCCAGCCGAAGGTGCGAGCACTGAAGCGACGACTGAAACACCAGTGACCGAGGCTCCATCGGCTGAAACCCCAGCCACGGAAACACCGGCGGCCGATGTTGTGGCCGAAGCTCCGACTGAAACAGCGGCCGAACCGACCGCGACAGAGGCCGCCCCTGAATCAGCATCATCGGAGAGCGCCGATGCTCAATCGACTTCATAAGTTTACTCAATAATCGCAGTTTTTATGAACTTCGTGTATTTCACGCTTGCGGTCAGCGGTCTCGGTCTCATTGTGACTTGGTTGCTTGCTCGTCACGTTAATCAACAGGAAGACGGCACCCCGGACATGATGAAGGTCGCGGATGCGATCCGCGCCGGCGCCAAAGCTTTCTTGAAACGCCAGTACACGACCATCGGCGCGATCGCCATCGGCGTAGCTATTCTGATCGCCGCGGTCTATGGTTTCACCGGCGATATGACCAAGGGTTGGCAAACCAGCATTTCCTTCATCATCGGGGCGGTCGCCTCGGGCGTTGCCGGGTATATGGGTATGTACGTCTCGGTCCGGGCCAACTCCCGAGTCGCCGCCGCCGCGAACCGTCAAAGCCTCAATGGGGCGATGAAAGTCGCGCTGCGCGGCGGTGCGGTCGAAGGGATGCTTGTCTCCTCACTTTCCTTACTCGGAATTTCGGCTTTATTTTTCGTTTTTCAAAACTGGTTGAACTATGACGTTCGGGAAATTCCCGGCGCGATCATCGGGTTCGGTTTCGGCGCCTCGCTGGTCGCCCTCTTTGCCCAACTCGGCGGCGGTATTTATACCAAAGCGGCTGACGTCGGCGCCGACCTGGTCGGGAAAGTCGAAGCCGGAATTCCGGAGGACGACGCCCGCAATCCGGCTGTGATCGCCGACTTGGTCGGCGATAACGTCGGCGACTGCGCCGGCCGCGGAGCCGACATCTTCGAATCAACCGCCGCGGAAAATATCGGGGCCATGATCCTCGGGGTCGCGCTCTACCCGGCCTTCGGCGTCGAAGGTATTTTGTTCCCGCTCGTTATCCAAGCCTTCGGCATGATGGTCTCGGTCATTAGCATATTCTTCGTCAAAGCGAAGGAAAATGAAGACCCGATGAATGCGCTCAATCGCGGGTTGTACCTAACGACGGTGCTGGGGGCGATTGCCTTCTACTTTGTGACCCAGGCCATGCTGGGCGACCAGTATCTCTGGTTCTTCGCCGCCGGTATGATCGGCATGGTCATGAGCATCGTTTTCCTCCTGATCACACAATATTATACCGATCACAAATTCCGACCGGTCAAAGAAATCGCCCGCGCTTCCGAATCTTCGCCGGCCACGAACATTATTGCCGGTCTGGCCGTTGGGTTTGAAAACGTGGCGGTCCCGGTGGTCGCGATCGGGGCGGCGCTCTGGGGTTCGTACACGCTCGGCACCAATTCCGGTTTGGAACACGGCGGTCTCTATGGCACGGCGGTGGCGACCATCGGGATGTTGATGAGCGCGATGTATATCCTGGCGATGGATACCTTCGGCCCGATCACGGATAACGCCGGCGGGATCGTCGAAATGTCGAATGGTTCGGAAGCGACCCGCGCGATTACCGATAAATTGGATTCAGTTGGGAATACCACGAAAGCCTTGACCAAGGGTTATGCTGTCGGTTCGGCCGCCCTCGCCGCCTTCCTCTTGTTCTCGGCCTATCTGAACGAGGCGGGCTTAACAACCGTGAACCTCGCAAACATTAAAGTCTTCGTCGGCGCCTTCATGGGCGGGATGCTGGTCTTCCTGTTCTCGGCTTTGGCCATGCGCGCCGTCGGTAAAACGGCCGGCAAAGTCGTTGATGAAGTTCGGCGCCAGTTCCGCGAAAAGCCGGGCATCATGCTCGGGACCGAACTGCCGGACTATGCCCGAGCGGTTGATATCACGACCCGCGGCGCGTTGAAGGCCATGGTCCTGCCAGGCGTGTTGGCCATTGCTCTGCCGGTGACCGTTGGCATTGTTTTGAAAGCCGAAGCGGCCGCCGGGATGTTAATGGTTGGAACAATCACTGGCGTCTTGATGGCCCTCGTCATGAACAACGCTGGCGGCGCCTGGGATAACGCCAAGAAGTTCATCGAGTCCGGTGAATTCAAAGATTCGCATGGCGTCGTTCAAGGCAAGAAGACCGCGGTCCATGCCGCGGCCGTTGTTGGTGACACGGTCGGCGATCCGTTCAAAGATACGGCCGGTCCGAGCTTGCACGTGCTGATAAAACTTTTATCAACACTAATGCTAGTGCTGGCTGCGTTATTCGTATAATTGAGTCCCGCCCCGCACCCTACGTGGTGCGGGGTCACTGCACGTCTTGATTAAACTTTTGTCGACGTTGATGTTGGTCTTAGCGGCGTTGTTCGTCTAGGTTTCCGCCCCAACTTCACTTCGTTTTTCAGCCCCTCCCAATTTTGGGAGGGGCTTTTGGTATAGTTAGCACAATCGTCTATTTCTCCGCTATACTGTATTTATGACTGTTTACCGCGTCTTGGGCTTTACGCTTCTCCCCCTGTTTCGCTGGCGAATCCGTGAAATTTCCGGTTTGGAAAACTTGCCCCGTGAAGGCGGGTATATTCTGGCGGGCAACCATCAAAGCTGGATTGATTCCGGAATTTTGGCCGGGGCGGTGTACCGTCAATTGAACAAATCTCTTCGCTTTGTCGCCCAGTCGAGCAAATACCGAGTGCTTGGCGGAATACCGATTAATGAATATGATAAAAACAAAGTCATTGATATCGCCTTAGGCTATCTTCACGTTGGCCACCCGGTTGTGATTTTCCCGGAAGGCAACAGCAACAAAAATCCAGAACTGCGCTCGGGGAAAACCGGCGCCGCGCGATTGGCCTTGCGCTCCGGCGCGCCGGTCATCCCGGTCGGTATTCAGGGTGTCAGCGGAGTGAAAGCCTGGCAAGCCGCCCTGTGGTTTTTGGCCTGGTGGAAACCATGTCGCGTCAATATTGGCCGGCCCATTCGCTTTGACCAAATGGAACTCAGGGGGGCCGATGATCAGCGTCTGCAAGATGTGACCCATGAAATCATGAATAACATCAGTTTGGTTTCCGGTAAACCCTATAATCCCGAGCGAACGTTTCAATCGCTTGAACCCTCAAAAGTATTTCTGGAACGGATCATCTGGGGCCTGATTTATCCGCTCTTGCGGTGGCGTGTAAAAATCGGCGGCGCCGATGAATTGCCGGCCCACGGCCCGTTTATTGTCGCCGGGAATCACAGCAGTTACTTTGATCCGGCCGCCGTGATCATGGCGGTCATGCGGACCGGTCGTCCGCGGCCGTTTTACCTGACCAAAGAAAGCATCGCCAATGTCTGGAAGAAACTCCTCGGCAAAAATGCCTGGCAGGCGCTTGGCATGTTGCCGATCGACAACGCCGATAAAACGAAAGTCGTGCAATCAGCGATCAATCACCTTCATCAAGGCGGGGTGGTCGGCGTTTTTCCTGAAGGGACGCGGAATAAGCCACGGCTGAATCCGGAGTGGGAGACAACCCTCCTAAAAGGCCATACCGGCGCGGCTCGGATGGTGGTTACGACTGGTGCCCCGGTCGTGCCGGTCGCGATTCGCGCTCCGGGCGGGCACGGACTAAGCGAAACGATGATGAACATCTTGAAATTTTGGCGACCGGTTTGGGTGACGTTTGGTCAGCCGATAGTTTTCTCTTCGACCCCGGCGCCAGCGGCTTCAAAAGAAGATCTTGATCGGATTACCCGCGAGATCATGCTCCGAATCTCAGCCATGACTGGGTTGAAATATCCTTACTGATATGAAACCCAGCCGCTTGGTGTATAAAACATTATCCTCAGTCGTCTATCCGATATTTGTAGGTAAAACAAAAAGAGTCGAAGGATTAGAACATTTGCCGACGAGCGGCGGGTTTCTCATTGCGGCGAATCACGTCGACTGGCTCGATGGATTTTTTATTGCCGCGACGATCGCGCGCCAGTTGCATCGCCCGGTGTATTTTTTGACCAAAACGAACAATTACTGGTGGACGACAATGACGATTCAAATTCCGACGTCCAACCGCGGGGCGATCATTTCGAAAGCGATTGACCAGCTGCAGGCGAAACGGATCATCTGCAATTTTCCCGAAGGCGAACGAAACACCACAACGAAACTACGTCCGGGCAAGACGGGAACGGTTCGGATGGCATTATTGTCCGGCGTTCCGATCATTCCCCTCGGGATCAGTTGCGATGCCGGCCGGACTATGGCACAATCATTGCGATACCTTTTATCCGCCCAGCATCCGGTCAGGCTCCGGTTCGGACGGCCGATCATCCTCGGCCAAAAGCGATCCGAGGATATTCGAGCCCAGGATGCTGATATGGGAACAGCCGCGGTCATGTCGGCGATCGCACCTTTAGCCGGAAAAACCTTATAATACTATACTATGTATACCAATTGGAAACACGTCACAAGAATGTCGGCCGGTGAGTTGCGGGAGTTGCAAAACAAGAAACTGCGCTGGTTTTTCCGTCATAAACTTCCCTACTCGCCGTTTTTCCGTCAGCATCTCGAAGCGAACAAGCTCTCCTGGTCGGATTTTGAGACGACTGATGACCTGCAAAAACTCCCGCTGATTTCCAAAGCCGATGTTGCTCCAACCGAAGCCAATCGCGCCAAGCCCCGCCAATTTATTCTTCAGCCCGACGAACATCTGATCAAGAAACACGCGACCAAGGGCGAGTTGCTGAAACTGGTGAAAATGAAAATCATGAAAGAGGACGCGAAAGCCGCCCTGGAAAAAGAATACAAACCCCTTCATCTTCACTTCACCACCGGCCGGACCGCCCTGCCGACGCCATTTACGTATTCGGCCTATGATCTTGATATCTTGCGTGAGACAGGCCGACGAGCCTTTAACGTGGCCGGCTTTGCCAGCTCAAACGTGGGTCTGAACGCCTTTCCCTATTCTCCGCATTTGGGATTCTGGTTGGCCTATTATGGTCTACTCGAAGCGGGAATAACGGCCTTGGCGTCCGGCGGTGGGAAAGTCATGGGCACGCAAAAGATCATGGACAGTATGGAGCGGCTGAAAGTCAGCGTGCTGGTCGTTATTCCCGGTTACAGCTACCACCTTTTGCGTGAAGCGGTCAAACAAAAACGCGATTTTTCGAATTTGAAATATATTGTCTTTGGCGCTGAACGTGTCTCGCCGGCTTTCCGCGAAAAGATAAAAGAACTTCTTCTCATGGTTGGCGCCAATGAAGTTCAGATACTCGCGACCTACGCGTCGACCGAAGCGAAAACGGCCTGGATCCAGTGCGCTGAACATACCGGTTACCACCTGTACCCTGATCTGGAATTTATCGAACTTGTTGACGCCGATGGCCGCCGGGTCAAAGAGGGCGAACCGGGCGAAGTAGTCTACACGGCGCTTGATTGGCGCGGGACCGTCGTCGTGCGATACCGCACCGGCGATTTGGCCCAAGGGATCGATTACGACCCGTGCCCGAATTGCGGCCGGACCGTTCCCCGAATTCGATTGGATATTCAGCGCACAAGCGATATCAAAGAATTCAATTTAACAAAAATCAAAGGCGAACAGGTCAACCTGAACAACGTCTTCCCGATCATGTCCGGCATTAAGGGGCTTGATGAGTGGCAACTCGTCATTCGCAAACGGAACAACGATCAATTTGACCTGGACGAAATAGTCATCGCCGCGTCTCCGAAAGAGGGAGCGAACTTCGCCGAGATTGAACAGGCTGTGAAAAAGCAGATGCACGCCGAAATGCAAGTCAGTGTGATTGTCGAACAGAAAACGACCGAGCAGTTGGTTGAATCGCTCGGGATGGAAACCGAGTTAAAGGAGAAGCGGATCGTCGATAGCCGACCGAAGAGTTAAATTTTATTAACGTTCGTAGGGGCGGGTTTTCCCGCCACGATACAAAGACCGAGGCGGCGGGACCCCGCCAACGGCAGTGGAAACCCGCCCCTACGTTTGCGCTTGCGCTGTAAACTTCTCAGCGGTAAACCCGGTCCGGTGCCCCTCTTTCTTCAAGACCATTCCTCACGAGTGGTCTTTTTTTCTTGGCTTGACATCTACGACAAAATATGATACGGTCGTCGGCTTCGTCGAAGCTGATTTCTGTGAAACAGTTCACCGAAACGGCGCGACGATGCGCGCTCGTTTCATACATCAGTCCACCCCGATCAAGGAGGTAGCCGTGGGTATGCCTCATGAACCAGCCTGGCCCCTGGACCAGGAAATGAATGCGTTGGCGGACGAGCAGGTCCGGTACGCCGATCAGGTCTTGCGATGCAAGCAGCAATTCGAGCGGATCGGTAAATGGACCGTGGAACTGCTCGTCAAGCGCCTGCCGTGCGTTCCGAAGTCGTGCTTTCTGAGCCAGGATCATTTCATGGTCGCCGGCGGCGCTCCCGGGGAAGGCATCGACCCCGAGTATGTGTTGCCGCTCGTACCCTTCCTAGCGAATTCGTCGTATCCCCGACTGGGCTTTGCCCTGGGTGCCAAGGGTAATGGATTTGTGGCCATTGAGGACAACGAAGGCGCCCTCGTCGTGAGCCCGTGCCTCGCCGAGCCCCAGCCGATCGCACTGGACTTGGATATCCGAAAGCTCCAGGAGTACATCGCCGCCAAGGTGAAAGCTGAGGAGGATACCAAGGAAATTCCTTTAAGTCCTCCACCCGTACCTTAAACAGCTTTTTCTTGCCGCTGTGTCCGATTCTGGACCCGGCGGCTTTTTTTATCCCCCACACCAATTGGCCAGAACGGTATTTTTCTTCAAAGTGGAATTGGTCTGCCCAACGTCGGCCTGAGGAAGTTTTTGGGTTTCCCCCCAATTGGTGTGGGGGTTGACGTTCAACGAAAATCAGGTTAAACTCCTCGCGCCTATTTTTGTGTTTATCCCATGAACGTCATCGTCGAGAAACAACCGAAGTCGCAGGTCAAACTGACCGTTGAACTGACCGTCGAACAGATGCAACCGTACCTCGAGCGAGCCGCCGAGGATTTGTCGACCGAACATAAAATCGAAGGCTTCCGGCCCGGTAAGGCCAGTCTTGGGATTGTGGTCCAAAAAATCGGCGCTCAGGCAGTCTGGGAAGCGGCGGCCGAACATGCGGTCCGTAAAACATTCGTCAAAGCAATCGTCGAACACAAATTAAAGTCCGTCGGCCAGCCGAGCGTCTCGATCATGAAACTCGCGCCGGAGAATCCGTTCGTCTACGCGGCTCAAGTCGCCGTTCTGCCCGAGGTAACCCTGAATGAATATAAAACATTTTCCACCAAACCGACGCCGGTCGTCCTGAAACCGGAGCAAATCGATAAAGGTATCGGGGAGTTGCAAACGATGTTTGCGACCGAAGCCCTAGCCGACCGGTCGGCGGCGATGGGCGACAAGGTCGAAGTAGATTTCCATGTGACGGTCGACAAGGTCCCGCTCGAAAACGGTTCGAGCAAACAGCACCCGGTCATGCTCGGTTCGAAAAATTTCATTCCCGGTTTTGAAGAACAGATTGTCGGCCTAAAAAAAGACGACCAAAAAACCTTTGAGCTTCAATTTCCAAAGGAATATCATAATGCCCAAGTGGCCGGGAAACGAGCCGAATTTTTCGTAACGGTCCGTTCGGTTTTTCAGGTGACGAAGCCGGAGGTGAATGACGACTTCGCGAAGAAAGCCGGAACGTTTGCCAATCTGGCGGCTCTCCGGACCCAAATTGAGAAAAACCTCCAGGCGGAAGCCCAGCAGGTTGAGGACGGAAAATTTGAACGAGCTTTGCTTGATGAGCTCATCAAACGGACGAAGTTTACTGACCTGCCGGATCTCCTGATTGATTCAGAATTGTCGAAAATGCTCCATGAGTTGCAGGAAGAAGTCTTGCGCCAGGGCGGCATCAAATGGGAAGATTATTTGACCGGCATTAAAAAGACTGAGGATGAGCTGAAGAAAGAATTCCAACCGCAGGCTGAACGCCGGGTGAAATCCGCCTTAATCATTCGCACAATTGCTGAACGGGAAAATGTCACGGTCGAAGGCGCGGCGGTTGAAGATGAAGTTCAAGCAACGTTGAAAGTCTACGACAACAACCCGGAAGTTCGGGAACGAATTGACACGCCTGATTATCGCGATTACGTTCGCGGCTTGATGATCAACCGCCGGGTAATCGAGATGATCAAGGGCTGGGCGACGGCTACACCGGAAAAGAAATAGTTGCGACCACCACCCCTACCCCCCCTCTACTGAGGAGGGGGTTAATTGTCGGCCCCCTCCTTCGATAAGGAAGGGTGCAGGGGTGGTCAACGTGTTGATTCTTCCAGTTTTCTGATAGACTGCCGGTATGCAAATCGGATGCCACGTTTCCATCGCCGGCGGAATCTTCAACGCTCCGAAGATGGCCCATGACTTCGGCTGTGAAGTCTACCAAATATTTACCCGTTCCCCGCAAGGCGGTCCAGCGCCGAAGTTGACGCCAGATATTCTAGCCCAATTTCAGGCGGAGAATAAAAAATATGGATTTACCGAGTGGGTCGTCCATACTCCATATTTCATAAATTTTGCCTCAGCTAATCCGCGGATCAAGCATGGATCGGCCACCATTGTCCGCGAGGAATTGGAACGCTCAAGCCTGATCGGGGCAAAATATCTCATGACGCACCTTGGTTCCTCAAAAGATGTTGGGCCGGAGGCGGCGATGAAATTGGTAGTGGCTGGACTCGGCCAGGCACTGAAAGGGTATTCAGGGTCAACCGTATTTTGCCTGGAAATCTCGGCCGGTGCCGGCGCTTCGATTGGCGGCAGTTTCGAAGATATTGGCACAATGATCCGCCAGATTGAAAAAAATAACCCGAAGCTGAAAAACACGATTGGCGTGTGCTTCGACACGTGCCATGCTTTCGCGGCCGGCTATGATCTGCGGGATGCCAAGGCGGTGAACGCCACCCTCAGAGAATTCGACCGCTGCATTGACCTTGATCGATTGAAACTTATCCACGGCAATGACAGTAAGTTTGCACTCGGTGAAAATAAAGATCGCCACGAACATATCGGCGATGGGAATATTGGTAAAGCCGGGTTCTCGGTCCTGTTGAACAATCCGAAACTGACAGGCCGTAATCTCTATCTCGAAACGGAACATGACAAAGTCAAACAGGACATTGCCAGCCTGAAGAAATTACGAAAGCCATGACCAAACAAAGGCTTCGGCGGTGGATAGTTGGCGGCCTGGTGTCGTTTGTACTGGCGATGTGTTTATTTACCCCGTGGCCCACCGACCTCCTGACCCGACCATTAACGGTTAACGAGACTCTCCAGCCAGCGGATGCAATTATTGTGCTCGGATCCGGAACCCGCCGCGGCGCCAACCCGCTGCCAACGCAAGCGCGATTACGCACAGATCGCGGGGTTGAACTTTGGAAAGCCGGCCTGGCCGATACCGTGATTTTTTCCGGCGGCAAAAGCAAGGCCACCAGGCTTATTGAAAGTGACGTCATGGCTCAATACGCGGCCGCGACGGGACTACCGGAGACGGTCATTATACGCGAACGAGTTTCGACCAGTACCCGGGAAAATGCCGAGCAGACCATGGCGATTATGACCGCCAAGAAATACAAAACCGCGATCGTGGTGACAAGTTCCTATCACTCTTGGCGGGCATGCAAAGTTTTTCGTTATCTTCAAGTCTCAGTTCAATGCGCCGCGGCAACGATTCATCCGGTGGGTGAAGGCTTGTCCGACCGCCTGGTCAATTTGATTTCGGTCTTGAGGGAATACGTCGCCATCGGGTATTACATCACCCGACAATATATTTAGGTTGTGACCGCCGGTTTTTCACGATATACTATTGGCCTATGATTATTGGCGTCATATCGGATCTGCATGATAATGTTGCGGCCTGGCAGTTGTTGCTTCAGCAGTTTGCCGCCCTGGAGATCGCCACCATCATCAATTGCGGCGATACCTGCGCGCCAGCCATGTTGAAGGAAATGGCCGCGACGTATCCCGGCCGGATTCATACGGTCTTTGGCAATGTGGCCGACCGGAAGCTTGAAGAACAAGAAGTTCACGATTTACCGAATGTCACCCACTACGGCGACGATGGAGACCTGACGCTCGATGGCCGCCGCATTTTCTTTACCCATAAACCGAAGGAAGCCGACCAAGCGGCCAAGAGCGGCAAGTATGACCTGGTCTGCCACGGCCATACCCACCTCAAGCGCTGGGAAAAAATCGGCGAAACCTTTATACTGAATCCCGGGACGGCCGGCGGGATGTTCCAGTACCCCTCATTTGCCACCGTTGATCTTCCAGCGCTTCATCATCAGTTTCACGAATTAACCGTATGAATAAAATCGGCATTATCGGCTTCGGCATGGTCGGTGGCGCAGTCGGCGCCTGGTTCAGGCGGGCCAAGATTTTTGATCGTTCGAAGTACCCCGACGGTTTGTCGGCGGTCAATAACTGCGGCATTGTTTTTATCTGTGTGCCGACGCCGTATAAAAAGTCAGCCGGGTATGATTACCGGGCGATCGATCTGTCGGCCAGGCGCCTGACCGGTAAAAAGATTGTGGTGCTGAAATCCACCGTTCTGCCCGGCAAAACCGCCGAACTCCAAAAGCGCTTCCCGCAACACACCTGGTTGTTTAATCCGGAATTTTTGCGCGATAAGACCGCGGTTCAGGACTTCCTCCACGCTGACCGCCAAATTGTCGGGATGGCAGCCAAGACCGCCAGGCATCGCGCCGCCGCCCGGCTGGTTATGAAACTGCTTCCCAAGGCGCCCTACCAAGCCATCACCACCTCGACGGAGGCCGAGCTCGTCAAGATATTCGCCAACGCTTTTTTGGCCACCAAAGTCGTTTTTGCCAACATGATGTACGACGTCGCTGATCGTCTCGGCGCCGATTATGAACAGGTGCGGCTCGGGGTTGGGAAGGACCCGCGGATCACGACCAGCATGATGAAAGTATATATGGACGGTTTTCGCGGTTTCAGCGGCAAGTGCTTCCCGAAAGACATGGGGGCGATAATTCGCTACGGTCAGATGACCAGGCACCGACTGCCTCTGCTCGAAGTGGCTGATGCCACCAACTGGAAGTTGTTGCCCAAAAAACAACGACATCGATAGAAATTAACTGACCGAAATCCGAGTCCGGCGGCGCTGGTAATTTTCGCCTGATTTTATTATACTATCTGCATGGATCCGGTTGCCAGGCAGTGGACTTCACAACACCCAACGAAACAAACTTCGGAAAAAACGTACCGCGTTGAGATGCGTCCGGGACGGATGATTGACCTTTTCGTTGTCTTTAGTTTAGCGTTACTACTGCTACTCGGCTGGCTGATATTGCGGTATCTGAACGTCGATCGTAACGGAAGCGCCCTACTGCTTGGGGTAACAGCGTTTATTGTTATTCTTAACCTGTTACTCTATCCACGAAAATCGATCTGGTCGGTTGTAGGGCTTCAAAGCATCCTTTTTCTTCTGGTCGGCTGGTTTTTTATTAACGGCGGCATTGATCAGAACGGCTGGTTTTGGTTGATCCCGTTTTCATTCATTACCTTCTTTCTCCAGGGACACGCCGAGGGACAGCGGTGGAATTTCGCGATGGGCATATTCGTTACGGCCGTGACGATCCTCCATGGGCTTGGGTTGATTACGCTTCCATATAGTGCAGCGACCATCTTCCTGTATTTAGTTTTGTACTTTTTTATGTTGGCCCTGGCGTTTATTGGCAGTTATCAAAACCGCCATCAGTTGAAAATGATCGGTGAAGAAATAGTCCACGAGCGAAATCTGGAAAAAGAGTTTGAAAAGTTCAAATTGGCGGTTGACCAGGTCTCCGAGCAAATCGTCATTACGGACGCTGATGGAATTATTGTCTACGCCAACAGCGCAACCGAGCACATCACCGGTTTTAGTGTTGCTGAGATCATCGGGAAAAAAGCTGGCGGGAAAGAGCTGTGGGGAGGGCAAATGGAGAAAAGTTTTTATGAGGATATGTGGATACAAATCAAAAAAGATAAAAAATCATTTGCCGGTGAGATTCGTAACCGCCGAAAAAACGGCCAGTTGTATTTTTGCCAAACATCAATCAGCCCGGTATTTGACAAGGATCAAAACATTCTCTATTTTGTCGGGATTGAGAAGGACATTACGAATAAAAAAAATCTTGAGTCAATCCTTGCCCGCGATGAGGCAATTCTCTTTAATATTGGCGACGGCTTGGTCGCAACCGACAAGGATGGAAAGGTGGTTGTCATTAACCGGGCGGCTGAATGGTTGCTTGGACAATCCCACGACACGTTGGTCGGAAAAACCTTCACGGAGTCCGTTCCGGCACAAGATATGAACCATCAGCCGATTCCAATTGATGAACGATTAATAACAAAACTCGTCACCGGTGCGTTGTCGATCAGTATTCCGTCACGGATCAAGCAATATTATCAACGCAATAATGGAACCTGGTTTCCAGTTGTGACCACGGTTGCCCCAATAGTGATTGACGGCAAGATCAATGGCGTTGTTGCGGTATTTCATGACGTCTCACGCGAGGAGGCAATTGAAAAAACCAAAACCGAATTTATTTCGGTCGCCTCGCATCAACTGCAGACCCCGCTTTCAGCCATCGGCTGGTTAACGGAATTATTGCAGGACAATATCGCCGGTCGTTTAACGGTCCGCCAAAAAGACGTGGTCCATAAAATTGAACAAAGCAACCAGCGGATGGTGGAAATTGTTAACTCGCTCCTGAACTCGAGCCGGGCCGAACTCGGGACGTTCATCATTACTCCTGAAATGACTGATGTTGTGACGCTGATTCGTGAAGCCGTGGCTGAGGCAAAAGTAAATCCACCGCATCGGGTGACAATTCTTGAAGAGTACAGTCCCAATTTCCCCAGCCTGGCGATTGACCCGATGCTCTTTCGGATGGTCATACAAAATTTATTGTCGAATGCGTTGCGGTATACCCTTGATGATGGCCGGATCACAGTCCGACTGACCCGCGATCAGCAAGATATGACGCTCGAGGTGTCGGATACAGGTATCGGTATTCCGCCGGGATCGCAAGAGCTTATCTACTTGAAATTCTATCGAGCCCCGAATGCCGCCCGGCTCCAACCCCAAGGAATCGGATTAGGAATGTTTCTCGTCAAATCAATCGTCGATGCCGCTGGCGGAACAATCAGCCTGACCTCGATTGAAAATAAAGGCACGACCTTCCAGATTCGTTTCCCGTTGAGCGGGATGAAGGAAAAAACCGGTATCCGCCACCTGATGCTGACGGAGCCGGCTGGTTCAGGACAAACCTAATTTTATGGCCGCTAAATCAATTCTTGTTATCGAAGATGAAGAACTCCTCCAGGAGGCGATTAAAGCCAAACTGGAGAAGGACGGCTATCGCGTCATCGGCGCGCGGATGGTCGATCAGGCCGTTGATTTCTTGTCAACGATCGGTCAGGTTGACGCCATTTGGCTCGATCACTACCTCCCCGGTTACACCGGCCTTGATTTCCTTGAAGCCTTGCGAAAAAATCCGGCCTGGAAAGATACCCCGGTGTATCTCGTGACCAATACGGTCAATCCGGATATCATCAATAAATACCTCCACCTCGGCGTTCGTGAATACTACGTGAAAATGTTGACCAAGTTGGAAACAATCGTCAGCCGAATCGAGGTTGATCTGCAAATCGGATCGAGATCAGGTTGACGCGATTTCGCCATATGAACTTCTATGACTGAGTCAGCCACCACTACGCTCGGATTGTTAGCTCAACAGATTCATGACTGCGTTGCTTGCCCATTAGCGGCCGGCCGGTTAACGGCCGTTCCCGGCGACGGCAATCCCGCCAGCGACATCCTCTTCATCGGCGAAGGGCCCGGTCAAAAAGAAGATGAGACCGGCCATCCGTTCGTCGGGGCGGCCGGCAAATTTCTCGATGAAATGCTGAAGGCGATCGGCAAGGTTCGGGCCGATGTCTTCGTCACTAATATCATCAAGTGCCGGCCGCCCGGCAATCGCGATCCCGAACCAGACGAAATTTCGACCTGCACTGACCTCTACCTTTGGAAACAGATCGAAGCGATGAGCCCGAAACTGATCGTGACGCTCGGACGGCACTCGATGAGCCTGTTCCTGCCGCCCGAGCAAAAAATCAGCCAGGTTCATGGCCAGCCGAAACGGGTGCGAGACCGTGTCGTGTTGCCGTTGTACCATCCGGCCGCGGCGCTCTACAACGGCGGCATGCGATCAACCCTGATGTATGATTTTAAAAAAATTCCGTTGGTGTTGAAGAAAATCGATGCCGCAGCAAAAACCTAAAAAATCACCGTCGGGGTTGGAACTCCTTGGCCCGACGACTTGGCCAGCAATCTACCGTGAATGGTGGCGACAGGAAGGACGACGGACGGATTGGCGGCGGCACTTACGGCAACGGGGATTTTCATCGTGGCGCGCTTGGCGGGAGGCAGTGATTATCAAACCATTTCAGTTACAGCAACAGCGATGGCAAGTTTTTCGAGTTACTGATCCAACCATGGTGATCGACTGGCACGGCGGGCCTTTTCCAGGCTGGAAAAAATCCTACTATGCCGGGGCGCAAACCCGGTCGTTTCGCTGGCTGGTGGCTGACGGGAAAATCAAAAAAAATCGCAAGGTGAAGGCATTCAAAAAAATTCCTCGAACAATGAAATTTTTTGGGTTGCGCTATCATGGTCGGATCATCATTATTGATGGTATGCACCGCTGCTGCGCGCTCGCCTTAATGATTGCTAGGAAAAAACCGGTCCGGACCGCTATTACTCTGGCTCTGGCGGAGACGACAAAGCTGCCGAAGCTGAAGGCGAGGATGGTATAAGCTTGCAACTAAAGCACAAGGGGAGTTTACAACTGCTTGACAACTATTAAGAAATACTGTATTATAGAGTTGTCAAGTAAATAATTATGCAAGCAAAAGAGCAAATTCTCTCAGCCCTACAAAGGCATGGGCATATTACAACTCGCCAGCTGGCCCACAACCTGGGTGTCAGCAGGAATTATTCCCACCTCCTTTTACAGGATCTTCGTGAAGAAGGGCTCATTCTTCTTATTGGGAAGGCTAACCAGGCAAAGTACGTATTAGCCTCAGACAAGGTGGCAGTTCATAAAGCAAAAAAATCGATTCGCCATATCTTTTTGCGACTGATCAACAACCGGCTAGATGAGGATGCGGTTATCAAGAGAATCGAGCATGAGACTGGCATTTTTCTTGACGCACATGAAAATATTCATCGAATTGTCAGGCATGGATTTACCGAAATGATGAACAACGCGATTGATCACTCCCGATCCCGACAAATAGAGATTGATTGTCGCAGAACTGAAACAGCTATAACATTCGTGGTTCGCGACTTCGGCATTGGAATTTTTAATAATGTGAGAGACACATTTCGTTTACCCGGAACGCTTGCGGCTATTCAGGAAATACTGAAAGGTAAAGCTACCACTGACCCACAACGGCATACTGGCGAGGGAGTGTTTTTTACTTCGAAAATAGCCGACGTATTTATTGTAGATAGTTTTGAAAAACGGCTCGCGGTGAATAATCTCTTGCCAGATATTTTTATTTCTGATAGGAAGTCAATCAAAGGTACTCGCATTAGCTTTAGCATTCATGTCACTTCACGTCGGGACCTGACGAAGGTTTTTGATGCTTTTACGGGGGGCGGTCAGGGCGACTCAAAATTCGATAAAACACGGATTACTATTAAATTATTCCAATTCGGTCGGGATCTGCCATCGCGATCTGAAGCAAAGCGCGTCACCATGAATCTCGAAAACTTTAGGATTGTTGAATTGGATTTTTCTAAGGTTGAAACTATTGGACAGGCGTTTGCCGATGAAATATTTAGAGTGTGGCAAAATCGGCATCCGGATATAGAGCTTGTCCCCACTCAAGTCAACGAGAACGTTGAATTCATGATTCGAAGAGTTGGAGGAATGACCGGACAGGAACGGCTTCGGTTGTAACCCCTAGACACATCATACGCAGCTTGATTCAGACGGCGGCGTGTGGTACAGTACGGCGGCTTAGATTACCAAACGGCCACGTAGTCAAGTGGGTCGAGTCCCGCAGGACGAGACGGGTAGAAGCGACCGCGTTAGACGCGGGAGCGATCGTCGAGCCGCCAGTGGCGGGTCGGCGCTACCCAGGAAAGGCAGGGGTCTGCAACCCAGCACCGAGTCGCTCATTTCTCACCGGGCTTGGCCTGGTAGCCAAGTGGTAAGGCGAGGGTCTGTCCCGTTCCAGTATTTTTCAAAAAAGCAGGCGGGATCCCGTTCTCGCTTTGGAGGCTAATGGCCACGTAGCCAAGTGGTA